>ERZ1048686.3351-NODE-3351-length-10344-cov-6.846438_pt1 | contig 10344 bp, 9 predicted proteins | sample MGYA00383099_ERZ1048686 | MGnify/ENA primary metagenome ERZ1048686 (study PRJEB29581, sample SAMEA5548369) | metagenome | biome: marine; feature: coastal; material: water | depth 25 m | study: Short-term variability in the microbial, nano- and picoplankton...
ATTGCTATGATACCAAGGAAATATGGAAGTTAAAGAATTTGCTTTGAAATATTTTAATGACACCTTGCCCAACGGCTTGACTGTGGTTACGGTAGAGATGCCCCATATCCACACAATGGAGGTTTCGATGTTCGTGCGAGCTGGGTTGCGCTATGAAAACCTTCAGAATAACGGGATTTCACATTTTCTAGAACATATGATGTTTCGTGGCAATGGAAAATACCCCAATTCGATCGCGTTGAATATGGAGTTCGAAAATATCGGACGCGACCTTAGAGCCTCAACCTTGGGAGAATACACGCAGTATGGGTTCAGTCCTCATGTATCGCAACTTGATAAAGGGCTGGAGTTATTCTCAGAGTTTTTCTCCTCCCCCACTTTTCCTGAGATTGAAATAGAACGGGGAATTATTCTTGAGGAATATTTTGAAGAGCTCAACGAAGAAGGGGTGAACATTGATATAAACAATCAGGCTTGCAAACTTCTATATCCTGAAACTCCTATGGCGTGGCCAACGATTGGCACGGAAGAAACAATCAAGAACATTCAAACAGAAATGTTGAAAGAATATTTTGACAGACATTATGTGCCGGGGAATATGGTGTTGGCATTTGCAGGTCCGATTGACCATGCTGAGGTTATTGATCTTTCCAAAAAATATTTCTCTGTTCTGAAGAATGGAAGTGAGCCTTTTTCAAAAAATCATTTTATTAATAGTATCTCGGAAGAGCAGAAAAGTCCGGGACTTCATTTTCAAGAAGATTCTGACAGCCAGATAGAACTGCAGGTTTGTTTTCGTTCTTGTTCCTACAATGATCCAGATTTTCTTGTTTTAGCTTTAATAAGTCGGGTTTTTGATGATGGCTTCACATCAAGACTGCAAAGGGTATTGCGAGAAGAGCGTGGGTTGGTTTATTCCGTTGAATGCCGAGCTACGAGCATGTCTGATCTTGGCACGATGGATTTTGATGTTACCGTACGTCCAGAAAAAGTGGTGGAGGTGACGCGTATCCTGCTCAAGGAAATAACAACATTTGCCAAGGAGGGGCCAACCGAAAGCGAATTGGCTCATATCAAGAAAAGGTATTTTTTTGATCTCGACTCCGAACTGGACGATCCTTATAAGCAGGTGGTCCGCTATGCCTTCCCACATCTTTATTCCAGTGAAATGTCGTTGCAGGAAGAAAGAGAGTTAATAGAATCTATTACAGCAAAAAAAATGCTGGAAGTTGCTGAAAAAGTTTTTGAGGCAAAAAATCTCAACCTTATTTTGGTAGGTCCTTATACCAGTGAATTAAAGTCTCGACTTGAAGGATTGATCCACCAATTCTAATTCCCGATATGTGTTTTAAATTATTTTATTCCCTGACTTTGAGTTCAATTCTTTTGTTTGGCGGTTGTTCTGCAAATATTGATGGATGCTTGGAAGACGGCAGTTGCGGCCCCGCAATAAATGTTGCCAACCTAGATGGGAATTTACCTGAAGATCCTTATGATCCCTTCTGGGACTCAAAAGAAGCACCCGTCTCCATCAATATTGAACTAGGGCCGCAGATGATTACTAATCCCAAGTGGCCGAATCCTTCTACCCGACAGGTTTTGATTAGAGCTGTTAAAAACATTGATGAGTTAGTGGTGCTACTTGAATGGGAAGATATTACTCGGGACGGCAACTTTGATCATTCTTCTTTGTACGTTGACCGAGCCGCTATTATGTTCCCAGTTGAACCTAGCAAAGAGGCTCCTTCAATAACGATGGGGGAATCTGGAATGCCGGTGAATATCTGGCAATGGAAATCCATTGGCGGTGAAAAGGGCCAACCGGGAGTAAGAAAAAAAAACAAGTTGGCTTATCAAACAGTTGAAGACCTGAATGCCGAAGGATATAGCACGCTGACTTATCAGTCTCAGCAAGATGTTAAAGGGACTGCATTATGGAAGGACAATAAGTGGCGTTTGATATTTAAACGCGATCTTGTTAATGGTGATTCTAATGATGTTCAATTCGGGCAATCTGCTCTAATGGCGGTAGCGGTATGGAATGGTTCCAACAAGGAATTGAATGGACAAAAAGGAATAGCAGGCTGGATGTTTTTGAAACTTAGTTGAGCGAATTAACCTCCCCGTATTTTTTTTCTAGATTTGTTTGAAATTTTTTCCATGGGGCCTGCAAGGTTGGCACCAGTTTTTCTTTTAATTCGTCTGGAACAAAATTTATTTTATCGATAGGCCAGTCCTCCACATTCCTCACATCCAGATTTTCCTTTTTGTAGGGCTCCAGCAAAGCTTCTTCAAAGCCATAAACTAGCGCAGATGAGTAAACGCGGTGGTATTGTTCTTCTATGCTTTCCTCTGAATGCATCCCATTTATAAACTCTTCAAAAAGGTTCTGGATAATGGGTTCGGCGTGTTCAACGAAATCAGGAGTCAAAGCGGCACGCAAAGTGACGTAGGTAATCAAAACATCCTGTAGGAGAAACTTTAACTCCGAGCTGTCTTTTTTTATCGGACGAATATTAATATTTAGAAGTTCCTTCAATACTTTTATGTTACGAATCATATCGTAGATGATCGACTCTTCCCAGCTTGCCTGATTCCAAACAAAAAATGCTCGTACAAAAGTTGCCCGTTTTTGGGTGTCCCACATTTGTAGTGCGGTAGTCGGGCGTATTTTGTTGGAGTAAGGAATGATTTCGCCCCACTTTGGATCAACCAGATTCAAACCATAGCGCCCAAAAACCTCTGCGAAACTCTCTTGATAAAGATCCATAAGTTTTTCAAAATTTTCTTTTTCATCAAGAGGGCTATTCTGAGGGAGACTGACAATCGAGTAAAGACGAACAACATTGGTTTTAGCTTCACCATCATCCAAAGCAACCATGTAAGAACCGCCCCACATTCCGGCTGTAATGGGAATGTCCAGGTTATATTTTTCCTTCATCTGGGTAGAGTTATGAGCGGCAATCTCTTTGAAAAGATTGTGGAGGTAATAGAGATTAACCCGGTTATTTTGGGGGTAAAGGTTTCCTGGTAAAATTTTGTAACTCGCCATGGCACAGGGAGTCGAGCCGGGAAGGAAATAGGAACTCCCCTAGCAGACTTGATCTAATACAGGATTAATGATTCAGTAGTAGAGCGATTAGTGGTTGAGTTCTAGCAGCTTGAGCTATTTTCGTTTGCACTGACCGTATATAGATCTAATCTGTAACGGCACCCTTACTGGCGGAGCTAACGAGCTTAGCGTATTTAGCTAATACTCCATTTTTATATGGACTCTCTTTTGGTTTGAAATCTTTTCTTCTATTATCTAACTCTTCATCTGTCAGTTTAACATCCAATCGATTATGCTCTATGTCAATATTGATAGTATCGCCATCTCTTACTAATGCCAGATTTCCACCTGTCTGAGCTTCTGGGGCAATATGTCCTATAACAATGCCATAGGTCCCGCCAGAGAATCGTCCATCGGTGATCAATGCTACTTTGTCGCCCAGTCCTTTTCCGACGATGGCGGCTGTGGGGGCTAGCATCTCGCGCATTCCTGGACCGCCTTTGGGTCCTTCAAAACGAATAACGACCACATCCCCCTCTTTGATTCGGTCATCTAGAATAGCATCAAGGCATTCTTCTTCCGAATCGAAGCATTTGGCCGAGCCACTTATATTTCGAGTTTTCACTCCCGATACTTTTGCGAGCGCACCCTCCTGACAAAGGTTACCTTTTAAAACAACCAAATGTCCTTCGGTGTACTTGGGTTTGTCGATAGGGAGTATGACATTTTGACTTGCAGGTGGATTGTCGGGAATATCTTTTAAATTTTCAGCAACGGTTTTTCCGGTGACGGTGAGACAATCGCCATAAATCATTCCGGCGTTCAACATCATTTTCATGACCTGTGGAATACCACCCGCATGATGCAAGTCAACGGCAACATATTCACCCGAAGGTTTCAAATCGCAGAACAACGGAATCTTTTTGCGAATGGATTCGAAATCATCAATGGTCAGCTCTACGTCAGCTGAATACGCGATAGCTAACAAATGCAATACTGCATTGGTAGAACCACCAATTGCCATGATAACAGCGATCGCATTTTCGAATGCTTTTCGAGTCATGATATCTCGTGGCAGGATATTGTGTTTTATCATCTGCATGAGTGTTTCCGAGCAGAGGCCGGTATTGAGTTCTTTTTCTTTATCTTCGTTTGCCATGGTAGAGCTATAAGGCAAGCTCATGCCCATTGCTTCAAAGGCGGATGACATGGTGTTAGCCGTATACATTCCACCGCACGAGCCGAATCCCGGGCAGGCATGTTTCTCTATTTCAGTAAGTTGATTCTCGTCGATGGTTCCTGCACCAAACTGCCCTACCGCTTCAAAAACACTGACTACGGTCAGGTCTTTTCCATCCAGATGTCCGGGTTTAATGGTTCCACCGTAAACAAATATGGATGGGATATTAAGTCGCGCCATGGCGATCATGGCGCCTGGCATATTTTTGTCGCAACCGCCAATGCAGATGACTGCATCCATGCTGGCGCCACGGCAAACAGTTTCGATGGAGTCGGCAATGACATCGCGGCTAACGAGAGAACATTTCATACCTTCTGTTCCCATCGAGATGCCATCGCTGATGGTAATAGTGCCAAACGTTTGAGGCATACCGCCCTCTTTCCGAATTTGAGCGGCGGCAATATCGGCAAGTTTACCAAGCCCAGCGTTGCAGGGAGTGATATCACTTTGGCCATTTGCTACACCTACAATGGGTTTTTGAAAGTCATCATCGGAAAACCCGACGGCACGTAGCATAGCCCGGTTGGGGGCTCGTCTGTTCCCCTGGGTTACAACCTGACTTTTAGAATTTAACGATTTAGATGACATAAAAACTCCTCAACTCAAAAAGCCTTGTATTTATATTAGATGATTATAAGCCGGATTATATTCCAGGCTCTTCGATTCGATTCAATGCGGGACGATGGAAATATCCGCCACCGTTATTGGAATGCGAGATGGCGTAGTATACAGGATGTTCCATTGATTTTAAAAGGGCCTCGGAGCCGGAAATTTCAATTTTATGTTGAAAGGGAATGATCGGGGTTTTTCGGTCTTGTTTCCAGGTTTTACCAGAGAAAATAGACTTCTCTGCCAAGAAGCCGGGGAGTCGATAGGCGCGCTGGGAATACAGATAGTCGAGTTTTAGCAAATCCTTGTCCTCACTTGCTAGGGCGGGGAAGAACGTTTCCTGAAAAATTTGGTATTGTCGATCCAGTGCTACCGGATTCATGAACAGGTCTCTCGACTCGTGATACTCCAATAATTGATCGAATACTGCGACTGCATCCATTTTTTGTAAAAGATAAGAAATGGAAAACCGAAAACGTTTTGAATTATAAAATCGGTCAAAAATATCAGCAAACTTTTTTAGATAGTCGATCTCATCAGCACTAAGGTCTTTATTTGAAATCAATTCATAAGGCGGCGTGGATTGATATTGGTATTCATGAGAAGAAATGGAATCTTTAATCGGAGCGCCCGGAAGAAACTTTAGGAATCCAAGCTGCAACTCATGCGGACGAAGTGAAAGCACTTCTCTGAATGAGTTTAATATTTTCTCCATATTTTCCCCGGGAAGACCAAAAATAAGATCGCAATGGAAATGAATACGATCTTGGACCAGCAACTTTTTAATGGTGTTGAATAGCTTCTGATTATTTTGTTTTCTCTGGATACTTTCCTGCACTGTTTCATCGGTGGTTTGAATACCTATTTCAAACTGAAACATTCCCGGTGGAACGGTTTCCAGAAAATTTAAAATATCGGGGGTGAGAATGTCACCAACCACTTCAAAGTGAAACTCGGGGCCTTCGAACTGCGAGAGCCATTCCATAAGAGCTTTCATACGCCCGGGTTTTAGATTAAAGGTGCGGTCGACGAATTTAAATTTTTGAACCCCTGAATCAATTAGTTTTTTTATTTGGTCGTATACGATTTCATCATCAAAGTAACGCACGGTTTTATCCAGAGCAGAAAGACAAAATGAGCAAAGGTAGGGGCAACCTCGCGATGTTTCAAAATATACGATGCGGTTTTTAAGTTGTGGGTAATCTTCTTCGATATATGCGGGAGCGAGATCAGGAAGATCCGACCCGTAAGTTTTCCAGCGATTCAAAACCTCCTCGGAGGGGAGTCCTCCCTGATCGATTATCTGGAGATACTCCAACCATTTTTTTTCCCCTTCGCCAGAAATCACAGGGCACTCTATAGAAGTTTCTGTTTCAAACGATACCTCGGGTCCGCCAATAACGATTTTTAAATTCGGATTTTGCTTTTGGAGTCGTTCGATGAGTTCGAAGCTTTGACTTCGATTCCAGATATAAATACCAATTCCCAAAACATCGGGTTTGAGTTTCTGAATTTCGGAAGCAATTTTCCAAACCGGTTGGTTGATGACAAACTCTTTAATCCAAACATTCTTGTGTCCAGCATTTCGTGCCGCATTCCTGAGATACCTCAGGCTCAAAGATGAGTGAATAAATTTGGCATTTAATGTTACCAACCCTATCGAACGTTGCAATTTTAACCTCGGTTTTATTGATTAAATATCATTTTCGCTAAAAAGCGAGAGAATGAAAAGCTTTAATTCTTTTGGCAGTACTAGGCCTCGACGAAATACCAATGAAATTATAGTAAAGGGTTTAAATATTTTTTTGCTTTATGGGGATAGACCTATAGAGTCCAGCGTCACGCTGGTTGGCACAGTTTGCAGAAAAATGTGGAGCGGCCAGTTTGAACAAGGCGCGATATGGGCCTAGTGCATTCGGGGCAGGGCTGCCCCTCTTTTCCATATACGGCAAGACTTACTGAAAAATATCCTTGAGATCCATTTGGGTCAAAAAAGTCCCGCAAAGTAGTGCCGCCTTTGGCAATGCTATTATTGAGAACGTCACGTAGGCATTCAATCCATTTTTCCCATTGAACTAAAGTTATTTTTCCTGCCTGTTTTTGCGGACGAATTCTGGCATGATAAAGGGATTCGCAGGCATAGATATTACCGACACCTGTAATCTTTTGCGCGTTCATAATAAAAGACTTCATCGGTGCGCGGCTTTTCCTTGCAAGAATTTTCATCGCCTTCGCAGTCATGTCTGGAGAAAAAGGGTCGCAACCGAGGTTGTCAATGAGGGGGTGCTTGCCAGATTCAGGAACCCAAGAAATGCTGCCGAAACGTCTGGGATCAATAAAATGCAAATAAGATTTTTGTGCAAATTTGAAAATCACATGGGTGTGTTTTTCCTGTGGCTCTATTGTAGCTTGCAATACAACTCGACCACTCATTCCCAGATGCAAGAGCATGGAACCCTTCGGTGCATGAAGCAAAAGGTACTTGCCCTTGCGGGTGATATCCGAAACTTTTTTATTTAGTAATCCCTTATTTAGAAGAGCCTTAGGGATAGGGAAGCGTAGGTCTTTGCGAAAAAATTTAATCTCACTACAAACGTTGTTTTTAACTAGTGGCAACAGTGCACGACGGAGAGTTTCTACTTCAGGCAGTTCGGGCATGAGTGTTGTTACTAGGAATCTTCAGCGTCTTCTTCTTTAGAAGGCTTTTTAGAGATCACCACTTTGGCAGATCGCAAGATTCTTCCATTTAAAGTGTAGCCTTTGGAATATTCCTGAATCACGGTGTTCTCTTCATGCTCATCGGACTCCTGCTGGTTTAGCACCTCGTGCAGATTAGGGTCGAAGGGTTTTTCTAATGCTTCTATCGGTTCGACTTTCTGGTTTTTGAGAAAGGTGGCGAACTGTTTTTGGATCATCTCAATACCCTCTTTAAGGCTTTCCAAGGTCGCATTGGGTGCCGACATTGCCCTTTCCATGTTGTCCTCTATCTGCACCAGTTCTTTAAGCAAACGTTCATTAGCAAACTGGACAAAATCTTCTTTTTCTTTTGTGAGTCGTTTTTTAAAGTTTTCAAGTTCGGCTTTTTCGCGGAGGAAAGTGTCTTTCTGTTTTAATAATGCTTCATCCTTCAAGCGAACTTCTTCCTGTAGTTGTTCGAGAGGTGTCAGTTCTTTAACTTCCTCTTCTTCCTCGATAGGCTCTTCTTCTTTTTCCAGTTCTGGTTCTAATAGTTCTGGTTCTAATATTTCTTCAGGTTCTGCGTCGTTTTGATTGCTATCGGTCTTTGTTTCCATAAAACTTTTTTATACTCCCTGATTTTCTGATATTAATTTTGATACCCTTTGCGCAGTATGATTGACAATGGATATGATTTTTTTATAGTCCATTCGTTTTGATCCGAAGACCGCCAAAGTGCCTACCTTCTCGGTTCCTAATTGGTAGTTCTGAGCTATTAAACTGCAATTGCCCATTTCTTCTTGCAAACTTTCTTCGCCAATAAGAATGGTCATACCTTCGTGATCCAAACATAAATCGAGCAAGTTAACCAACTTGGTTTTTTCTTCGAGGGTCTTCAATAATGATTTTATTTTTCCTATATCTTCATTGAATTCGGGCTGGTCTAGAAGGTTTAAAGCACCTTGAACCAGCAATTCGTTATTGGTGTCCTCAAATAATGCAGAAGAAAGATCATGGGCTTTGCGTGCCAGTTGATTGTAATGTTGTTTCTCAAGACGCAAACGGTTCAATAGCTCTTTGCGTATCCATTTGATAGGCTTACCACTGAACTCATCATTCAAGTAATTGGAAATCGAAGTGAGCTGATCCTGAGTCATATCCGACTCTACAGGGAGAATTTTATTTTGCAGAATTCCCTGCTCCGAGAAAAACACAGCTAAAGCCGCCTGGGGTGCTACTTTTGTGAATTCAATATGCTTGAAGCAAGTGGTCGAAAAGCTGGGTAGCATGACCAGCCCTGTTTGCTGAGAAACTGTGGAAAGGCTGTTGCAAGCATTTTCCAAAACGCTTTGAAGGTTTGTTTTCCCAGAAGCGTAGTCCAAGTTTCGAGCTGTAGACAGGTTTTCTGCTTCCATTAAAAAGTTTTGCGGGCGCAAAAGGTGATCGACATAAAAACGATACCCTTTGTCCGTTGGAATACGGCCCGCAGAGGTGTGAGGTTGACTCAAGAAACCATTATCCTCTAAGTCGGACATGGCGTTCCTTATGGTCGCCGAACTCAAATGTTCGGGGTGAATTTTCGCCACGGTTCTAGAACCAACAGGTTCTGCGCTTTCAATGTATTTATCGATGATTGCAAGGAGTACCGATTTGCTGCGTTCATCGAGAACAGGTGAATTCATAAAACTTTATTTAGAAATGTTTCTAATTAATGTTGCTGACTTAAGGTAGCAATCCGAAAATTCAATGTCAATCTCAACGAGAACTTGCGGTCATTGATGGATTTTGTATTTACCTGGTAACGGGAGGGGTAGCAAACTCTGATTTTTTCTCCACAATCTGAGTTCCAATGCCTTCTTCCGTGAAAATTTCCAGCAATAAAGCGTGTTGTATTCGCCCGTCAATAATATGGGTTTTATGTACGCCCAACTTCAAGGCATCCAGACAGCAATTTACTTTTGGCAACATACCGTCTTTAATAACCTTTGTTTTGATCATAGCTGTAACTTCTTTTCGGGTGAGCCCCGACTGCAATGTCCCGGCTTTATCTTTCACCCCTTCAGTGTCTGTCATTAAAATGAGCTTCTCAGCTTTCAGTGCGGATGCAATTTTTCCGGCGACAAAGTCAGCATTGATATTAAGAGTTTCCCCATTCTCCCCTTTGCCAATCGGAGCAATGACAGGGATGAAATCGCTTTGGTCCAATGTTTCTAGAATGCGTGCGTTCACCTGGGTGATCTCGCCCACAAGGCCAAGATCGATAATTTCGGGTCGGTCTGTTTCAGGCGAATGTTTTTTGCCCTTGGCATGACGCTTTGCCATTATCAGATCACCGTCTTTTCCTGTGATACCTACCGCGTTGCCACCATGGCGATTTACAAGCGAAACAATTTCCTTGTTTACCTTCCCACCCAACACCATCTCCACAACGTCAATGGTTTCTTTATTGGTGACGCGCTGGCCTTCAAAGAATTTCGATTTAATACCGAGTGCTTTAAGAGTCTTGTCGATTTGGGGTCCGCCGCCATGAACGATTACCGGATTAACGCCGATGTATTTCATCATCACGATATCTAGAGCAAATTTGTCTTTAAGATCTTCTGAGACCATGGCATTACCTCCGTATTTAATAACGAAAGTTTTGCCATAAAAATTTCTGATGAAAGGCAGAGCTTCCAGCAGGTTTTCGGCTTTTTGTATGAGTTTTTTCACGTTAGGACTTAAAGGATGTATCGGCTCAAATCTTCGTCTTGAATAATATCTTTCA
>ERZ1048686.3353-NODE-3353-length-10339-cov-9.164625_pt1 | contig 10339 bp, 17 predicted proteins | sample MGYA00383099_ERZ1048686 | MGnify/ENA primary metagenome ERZ1048686 (study PRJEB29581, sample SAMEA5548369) | metagenome | biome: marine; feature: coastal; material: water | depth 25 m | study: Short-term variability in the microbial, nano- and picoplankton...
ATCTGGTCTTCAAACATGCGCACTATTTCGTCGGCATGCTCGTCATCTTGGCACTGGAAATATTCCTTCCAGTGTTCTAAAGCTCCAAGATACCCTTTTGTGCAGTGAGGGCAGCGGTATAATTTATCCAAGTTCATAAGTCCTCCTTATATACACTCAAATACATATACGGCTCACGGGTTTGTTCAACCAGCATGAGCGCTTCTTTTGTTATGGCGACTGCTAATTTTGGTTCACGTATAGCTTCTTGTAATAAACAATGGATGCTCTCTAGGCTCTGATACGTCTGTACGCGCACCTTCCAGTGTTCATATTCTGTCTTTTCGGTATTTTCACGGGCTAAATGACTCATGTGATACTCCTTATTTGTTCATTAAACGCTTGAGCTTTTTAAGGTACTTCCCCCGTTCCGCAGACAGTGAGTTTATGGTCTGGGAAGAGGTTTGAAGGTTTTGTTGAGCTATGGCTAATTGACTAGCTAACATCGCGTTATCCCGCTCTAGTACGCCAATTTCTTTGTGTAGCTTATTAATTGTGGCAACGGACGCTTCAAAGCGCTGGCGAAAGTTAATAGTGCATTTATCTTTACTGGGCCATAACATAATCCGTCTCCTTAACGATAAAACTTATGTCCGCCGACCGTCGCCACAGGGTCTAAAAGGCGTGACCACGACGGGCTAACATAATTAGCGTGATAATGGGTTGCCCCATCCACCAGATCGGGTAGCTCTGGGGACAGGGCGAGGGATGCGACCTGATTGGCGACTAACCAAGCATTCGCATCGCGGGGGGTGTCAGACTTGCCGTCGCAATACCAACTAAACTGGCATTTATGCAGCTTGCCAGGGTATTTATTGTGGTAAACCACTGCACACACATCGTCAGGGTAGGCACGCGCATCGACACGATTTAGTACCACCTGTGCCACGGCCAACTGCTCAATAAGCGGCTGACTGCGGGCTTCGTGGTACACGTTTAAAGCCAGACACATCAGAGACTCAGCGATCATGCTGCAACCGCTTTTACACCATAGCGTAGACGTTTCAGCCACCCGAACGGCTTATCCGAGTAGATACGTACATGTTTGTTCTCGTACGCGTAATGCTGCCCTTTGCAACGGCTTCGGTACCTCCGTGCATTGGCAGGCTTAGTGACTACCGGTGCTACTTCAGGGGTAGGCTGCTCCGTGGCAGGCTGGTACGCTGGGGGCAAAAAACCCGCTTTGCGTAGTTTGTGGACGCGGCCATCTATCGCTTTCATTGTGCGGTTTAAATGGCCCGCTTTAGCGCGGGTACCGAGGTGGGCGTTATCGCGTAAATAAATATCTTCGGCCTCTGCCCAGCGGTTACGACGAGGTTTCATAGGGTGATGCTCCTTTTTTGGTTCTTCATTTGCCTGCTGCACGGCATGCGCAACGACAGTGGGGTTTGGCATATACTTCTTTTTTCGTGATTTCATCAGTTCTCCTTTACGTGAAAAAAACGTCAACAAAGAGCCCAACCCACAACAGGCTGAACAACATAAAAGTAAATGAGGTTTCCATGGCTTAGTCCTTTAATGGATATTGGTTCGTTGGTCATGATCTGTGCAGCTAGCGCAGTAGTAATCCACCTCGTAATCGTCTGGGCCTACCAAACGCTTCTTGCTCGAGCCAAGCTCAGCAGACACAATAAATAAGCACTCGCAATGGGCACAGGTCTCTAAATCAGGTACCGCGTCGAATAGCGCGTTGGCGCTCTCTTCGGTAAATTCAAAATAGGTTACGATAGACATAATTCACTCCTTATTTAATGTAGTTCTGTGCGAAACCGCCTTCGCATTCGAGTGGAAGATCAGGCGCCCATTGCGGCGGGGTACTCATGATCTCGGCCATCTTGTCGTAGATATTCTGGGCATACCGAGTGGGGCCAATAACGATCAATTCATCGTGCACCATATGCACGGTTCGAGCGACATCGAGTCCGTAGGTTTCGTCGAGGTATTTCTCGATCTTGATCATTTGTTCGGTGATAACAATACGTGCCAGGGCTTGCACAATGTTTTCGGTTAGTGTGCCTCCCCAAAGGTACTTACGTGTCTTTAATTCCCCGTTTTCTTTGAGTTCAGGGCTGTATTGGAAACTCACTCCTTGGGCATCAGGAACCACCCGCAGATTGGGATATTGCAACGCCATACCATTCGGCATAACGAGGTTGGTTTGGATGAGATCAAGGGGGCCAAAAGTGATACCCTCAGTCCCTTGGAGCATGTCAGGGATCATGGCATCGCATTTGCGCCAGTAATCCACGACGGCGTAGTTGGTCTCGCGGTAAGTGTCAACGATAACGGCGGCTTGATCGAAGCTCATATCAATAGGCTTCATGCCCATTGGCCCCGTGTTCATGGTTACCCAGAATTTGTTAGCCCCCATACCAAAACCCAGACCCAAGACCGCAACCTTACCCACATTACGCTGGGGCTTACGGAAGTCAGGGTCGTGATTGGGGTGTACATCGGGGCGTTCTTTTGTCGGCTCGCGTCTGATTTCCATGGTCTCGGCATAATCGAAATCATAGATTTTCGAGGCCATGAACAGATACGGGTCACCGCCCTCGCGATACATATCTAGTAGATATTCTTGGCCTGCAACGTAGGCGAGTACGCGTGCCTCAATGTTTGATAAATCCGAAACAATAACCTGTGTGCCTGATGGCGCGCATAACCCACGGCGTAAGCGCCCTGAATATGGGTCTCCTTTGATAAGTCGAGGGAGATTTTGAAGGTTAAGTTTCTCGCCGCCAGAGTAGCGTCCGGTGTGAGCGCCGTAGTAATTAAGCGGCACCGGCATTTGACCGCCTGTGTGTTCTGCCACGGCGAGGAACCAACGGGCACGGCTCTCTTGAATCGCTGATTTCGCATACTTGCGGCCCTCCCAGACATGTTTGAGTTCGGGGTGCGCGGCAATGAACTTGAGGTAGGGCCAATCCTTCTGCCCAAGCGCGGGTATAAGCTCGCCTTTTGGGTTCTCTTTCGACGGCAAATCGAATCCCTGTGTCTCCAAGAAGATGCCGAATTGCTGATTGGAGGAGAGAACAGCCTTGGGAAGCCCCGATGCTTTAAATTTTTCTCTCTTAGTTGTAACTTGTTCATCAATTTCCTCCTGAATAAGCTGGGTATCCACGTCGAACCAGGGCTCAGCAAACATGCGTATATTGGCGTGGATCAGGTAAACCTCATCATCAGGGAAGTAGGGGAACATCACCTTGAATGCTTCGTAACAAAGCGTAACGTCCTGCTCGCAATAACGCCCTAGCACTTCCTCTAGGCTTGCTGGTAGATCGTAGATGTTTTGGGTCAGTGCCAGTTCCTCTCCTTTGCGTTTCTCTGATTCAGCGGGCCACAGGCGCTTGGATAACGCCTTCAAGTTGGCGGGCGCACCCACAAACATCCCTCGGGACATACTCATGGTGTCCAAATAGAAATCAGGGTGCCAATCAAAGTGATGGTGCAGGATATAGGCGTCGAAAGCCGTGTTGTGGCACAACAGTGCGGTGGGTTCTGTGCGCAATTCATCCAAAAGCTCGCGAAATTCATCGAGATCGGAGTGCGGAAACCACTGTACCGGCTCATCGTCAATCTTGACGCCTACACCATGCACTTTAAAGCGTTCATCAGCCACGTAACTGATGGTGTTCGTGTCTTGGCGGGACAATGAGTAACCTTTGCCATAAAAGGTCTCAAAATCCAGCGTTACTAGTGTGTAGTCCTTGTTTAAAATCTGCATGGTAACGTCTCAGGTGTTAAAAATGGTTAAAATTTAACCAGCTAGGCCACAATGTCAGCCAATTCCAGCCCTAATTCGCGGGCTAATAGTCGATCTTCAATAGCGTGACGACGCTGATTGGCTTCGCGGGCTTGTTTGGTGATCTTTTTGTTGGTGGCGGCGCGTATAGCTGCCCGTTCCACTTCGGAAACCATTTTTCGGCGAAAATAACCCATGTCGCTTATGGCTTTCATGGCGTGTTCATCGCTAGGATTGGGATATGGCATAATTTACTCCTTAATGGACAACTTCTAAGCGTAATTCTGGCTGTGCCGCACGGGGTACCGTGGCGTTGATGTTGGGCGCCTCCTTTTCCGGCAACCAAAGGCCAAAATGCGTCGCTACGTGGGCAAATTGCTCGTAAATTTCGTCGTACGGGAAGTGATCGTGGATAACTTCCAGATGGCTAAGCATAATCGCCTGGTCATCGGTCAATTCCCACCCAATGTTGCGTGAAACCAGCTCACGCAACCATAAATCCTTTAAAAAGAAGTCAGGGATGTAGGATGAGTGGCTCATGTAGTCAAAATCGTCCTCATTCATGTAAATACCGATGGGTGAGTACAATCTCAGGTCATCTTGCACACGAATTTGGAAGTCAAACTTCATATCGGTGTCCATCGCCACTTGCCCTTGTAGGCACATGTGCATAACAGCGCCTTGAAACAGCCATTGCATCTGCGCATGCTCTTTTTTGGTGGTATTGCCGCTAAAGATGACGCGACAGGGGGCATCTGTTAGGAAATACCAGTAGGTATCGTAAAGTTCTGCTTTCATTAGTGTAGCTCCTCTTCTTTTAACGCGCGTTGACGCTGCTGGTACAGCAATTCTTCGCGATTTACGGGTGTGTCTCGGTGGGCAGTAATCCCCACACGGGTTCGTCCTTTGGAAGCATCCAAAATAGTGATGGTGATCTCATCGTCATCACCAATAATGATGCTTTCGCCTACTCTACGGTTTAAAATCAACATGTGTTGTGTCCTTATTTTCCAGTCGTTGTGTTTCCCAGCCTGCAAGGCAGTCATAGACTCCTAATGCGCGGAATATACGATCAATGTTGTCTTGCGGCACGATGTCTACGTCGATAACAGGGCAGGCGAGCCACCCCACAGTTATTTTGTGGTTCGGATTTGCACTTTTGATGATGCTTTTGTGATGCTCAGTCGCAAAATCCACGACTTCGCTCTGTAAACACGCGTCATTGATGACAATGGTCTCTTCCTGCATGTACTCTTGCCCATTTTGGTCGCGGCAAAAGACCGCATTGACGATATGCCATTGAAAGGGCTCATTGAGTAGTGCAGTAGCTTGTGCAGGGTTGGGTCGCGCGATCTTACCCGTGCGCAGATTGCCCAAATAGCAATCCAATGTTCCGGTTCCCGCCCAGACCATGCCCCAGTTACGCAGTGAATACTTCACCACCTTGTTCATACTTTTTTTGGGGTTGTATTTCTTGCCTTTTCGGCACTTATTGGAGGCCATTACGCCACCTGTTGCTGGTCATCGGTGGGCGGAGCGGGTAGAGCGCGCAGCTCTTCGATTCGGCGATCAATGTCGTCCAGCCTCTCGCACAGTTGGACTTCAATGTTGTCGCGCTGCTTTATTAAGTGAGTCATCAGGTCTATTGCCTGCTCACTCGCATCGCGCGGGGTCATTTCTATTTCGGCGTAGTCGCTTACACGAACGTAGTCGTCATCGCTCTCGGGGAACCAGTCAGGGCCATCGTAAACGTGACACCTTGGCTCACTGCTGGGGTATGAGATGTTTTGATAAAGGGCGAATTTTACTTTTATAGGTTCCATATGTCCTCCTATGGTGGTTAGCTTGAACACCAAGCGCCGACGGCCCATGTCCATTTTGTCTGCTTCTTGGTTTCAGTTTGTTTGAGCTTTTCAATGTATTTTTCTTGCTGCGCTAACGTTTGCTCTATCCTCACTTCTCTTTTATGCAGTGATATGAGTTTGCGTTTATCAGCACCGGTAAGAAAAAGCTCTTTAGCTTCACAAACGGGGCAGTTGTTTCCGCGAAGATGTTTGACCGCTAGGCGGCTGTCACATTCAGGGCAAGCACGCAGTCGGGATTTACTCTTTTGGACTCGAGCAAATGCGGCGCTATGTACTAAGTACACCTCCCCACGGAAACCCGTAATATTCCGTAGGGCTTTATTCAGGGCAACGCGTCTTGCTTGGGCTTTCTCGATCTCAGGGGTTAGTTCTATTTCAGAGAACTTAACTGCCCACGGGGCGTCCCATTTCGAGTGATTATCATAGAGCCACTCGAATGCTTCATACTTATCCAAAAATGTGTGATCCTTGATGATGACACCGAAGCCATTGCAAGAACCCCACGAACCAGAATATTCGTAACCGAGGCGGGCTTGCGCATCATGGCACATATCTTCAACTTGGTCGGTTAGCGATTCCTCGCTACAAGCGGTAAAGGTGTGTTCATTAAATTCAGCTCCCATATGTCCTCCTATGGTCTGTTTTTGTTGGGGTGGGTATAAATATTAGCTCAGTTGTTACTGTAAAAGCAACAACTGAGTTGTTATTTATGTACATACGCTAAATTTAGGGCTTATGCAGCCGCCAGTGCAGCGCGCACCGCCGACTCGGCAGGGCTGATGTACTTTGCCACGTTATTACGGGCAGGATACCCGTTACTTGCGGTCTGCTGAGTTAAATAAAACTCTGTACTACAGCCTGCGAGGGACATAAGCAGATCAAACGCATCTTCTTTGTCTACATCCACAAAGCCCGCTGTTGCGAACAGTGTGTTCATGGCGCCTTCCGCCCGGGCCACGACTTCCGCGTTGGGATTACCCAGGTTTAGATTATCAAGGACAACTTGCCCGTTGAAGTTTTTATTACCTTCTAGGCGCAACTTGATCATCGCGTATATATGCCCCTTCTGGGACGTACGTTCTTCCACGGATTCAATGCGCGCCTTGTAAATCCCTTTAGGAATCAGGCTGGACACATCTGGGGCGAGATCACCCGCTGTTTTTCCGTTCAGTAATGCCTTCAAAGCTGACATTGGCTTCTTTTGTGTAGGCATAATAGCCTCCTATCTAGTTAATAATAGTTACAAATGTAACCAGTTGCTGCAATTACCCGAAGTGGGCGTAATTTTTGACAATAGTCCGCCCACGCGAAACCCCCGTCATGCGGGGATATGCGAGAGGCGGGCAGAGTGGGCAGAGTCTTTCTTATTTGTTGAAAGGAAAATGCTTTTTAGATTTAGAGAATGGATTATTAAAGTAATGAAGAATACAAAATAACTCTGCCCACTCTGCCCACTTGCATTAAGTTCTGCTAATTGTGGGCTATTGTGGATAAAGTGCTTGCATATTCGTCTAACGTCGGGCAGACCTAACTCTGCCCACTAATTTTGATGCGCAAAAGTGCTAATAATCCGTGGATAACTGACAAAAAGTTATAAGACCTAGCGACAAATGAAAAAACCCGCACAACAATCGGCAAAAAGCCAACTGCGTGCGGGTGGGCGGGTTGCACACTACCACTTTAGTTTTGCGTGATTGCGCACGGGGCCAGTTACAGCCCATCATCGGCGGTTGTCACACCATCCAATATAGTCAAACTTATCCGCGACCTTCTCCAAGTCATCCCGCAACAACAAGGTAAGTAAATGATCCTCGTTATTGTCGAAGCTATTAGTATTAGCCGCTTCAAAACTAATGTCGTCAAGTTTGTCAATAAACTCATTCAACAATTCGCGATACAGTCTTATCATGTTTTCCTCCCGTCGATTGCGTATATACACATAACATTAGATAATATGCATATAAGCAATTGCTGGGCGCAATGGGCGTAGTTAAATCGACAACTTACCCTATACAATAATTATTCTACCTATATAAAACATGTTTTCCTTTCAACAAATAGATGGACTCTGCCCACTCTGCCCACCCCACTGGGTTGCACACACCCTTCATTGTTCCTTGTCTACCCATCCTTCATCCTCTATCTACTGACACACTACACATAAACACAACACTACTCACACCACACCAAGACGCAGACGCAGACGCAGACGCAGACGCAGACGCAGAGACTATCTAGTTAGTGGGGAGGGTTTATGCCGATACTTGGTGGTCTAACGGCAGACCGTGCGCGAGCCTGTGTTTATAGAGCGCCACATCTTTCTCCGTATATACCGCATGGGTTATCCCATTATTGGTACACCAATAACACGGGCCAGCGTCCCCATGAATGGTGCGATGGCGACCTGACCCATGACATTTGCGACAGGGTTCGCCCACTTTGGGTGGTGGGGCCATACCACGATGCCCATCAGGTAGCTTGGGCTGTGGTGGCTTCACCTCGTCCCATTGCTGGGTGTCGTGGTTGAAGCGGTAACGCTTCTTTTTAGCTTTAGGCTTCATTAGCCCGTTAGCTATGTCGTATATATTCATTGTATTCATTGTATTCTCCTAAGTGGAGGGGGCTTGCGCCCCCTGTTGGCTAGATTTCGTCGCCGAGTTCGATGGCCTTCTGAACGGCCTCTGTAAAGGCGCCCAGTTCGTCAACCTTAGTCTGTTCGACTAGGGCTTCTTCCTCCGCCCGCAAGGCTGTGATGGCGTCCTCTTCCGTGAGGTAGAACCCCTTACGGTTCCAGTACACAGGAGGCTCATGTGGGGGTACGAAGTCACCAACCCGATTCGGTTGCTCGGCTGACCATTTCCACAATGATGCAGCTCGTAGCTCCCACGCCCTGAGTATGGCGTAGAGTTCCCACAGTTCTTCCTTGATCTCTTCAAACTGCTCGAGCTGGTACTGCGCCCACATGCGCTCCAGATCATACTGGGTCATCCCTATGAAGGCGGGGTGCAGCTCCATCCCGTGTTGGCTGTCCGCCATTGAACCCGATGCGGTTACTGCGCGCGTGTGCCAGTTCTCCGACCAGGCGTCGGCTTCATCCGCCGTATCGTAGATTAAGTTAATCTCCCGTGCGGTGGGGTACTCTGTCACCACCCTAGTTAGGTAGGTTGGCGCCGAGGTATACGCCTCTTCCGTCATGTTATCGGAGGCGAGCCTATCCAAGTGAGCCCGTAAAGACTCCATGCGGCCCTCAATTGGGCCGTTTATGTCTCGCCAAATCCGACGGCACGCCGCGCTCAGCGCCCATCGAGTGTAATGGATAAGATTACTATCCTTTACATCCGTGGTGAGTACGAGACAGCGCTTACGCGCTTTCTCCCTGTTTGCCTCACGCTCGGCAGCATTTGCCGAGCCGTCGATCATATTGATCTGGGCTTCGGCAAATCGTTCGAGAAAATCAGGCCATATACCCAAGTGGGTCGGCCACTCCATCCCCGAGAAGAGCGTTGCAGAGTAGCGGAAGTCCGTCCACTGCGTACGTGCGGGGTCGAGCAATAGCACATCCCATGCGTCATGCAAGGCTGTGACAATTTGCCCCTCTTCCTCCGTGAACTTCTGTGTGCGCGGGGCGGAGTCGCAGTCTTGGGCCTCCCTATCCCAAAACTTCGCTGACTCATAGGCATCCATGCCGTCATCGTCACCATCACATTCCTCTTCCTCGAAGGATGTCATCTTCTCGGATTGCATGAGGTCGAAGTCCCCATGCTGGGTTATTACCCCTACGGTCTCGTAGACCAATTCTTGATCCGCCTCCTTTCTAGTGGCTGCGAACGCCGCGAGTATGAGCTGCCACTGATCGTGGCGCTCGCGTAGTGCTTGCGCTGCGATTGGTGCTTCAATCAGCCCCGCCTGCACGGCGGCACGGGCGTTGCTACAAAACTGGCTCATTACGCGGCGCATCTCGAAGAGCGCGCGACGCACCGGAGTGCTTTCAAACACCCGAAGGTCGCGTGTGGTGACCTTTGTGTTTGGTATACATTTTAGATACTTCTGGATTGCCTCTTTCTCTTCGGGCATGTGTTCCCATAGCGTGCCTTTGACGGCTAGCTCATATAGGGATTGTGTAGTTAACGCCGGTGCGTTAGTATTTGATTTGTTCATTTTAGAAACTCCTATTTTGAACAATTAGTTGTTGATGTGCTTCTTACACATCGTTAGTGATGGGGTACTGAATGCACCCCGTCGATGCAGAGAAAACTCTGCTTGGTACAGCCTCATAGAAGCCGTACTAAGCAGAGCCCTCTTACGAGGACTCTGTTGTGTTAACGGGCCTTGCGAGCTGCTACTCGCTTGGCCCTTCTCTTGCGCCGCAGCTCACGCTGCGTAGGTAGTGGGCGGTTCACCCACAACTCGAACAACCCACCCACTGCGAAGCAGGCGAACAACAACCCAACGCCTGCGCCCAATGGGGTCTGGGCCAAGGCTAATAATAGTTCTGAGCTAGTCATTACTTGCCCTCCTGTAATAATGATGCGAAGCCAGTCCAACCAGCGTCGCGGTCAAGGCGTTCTTGTGCGTAGTCACGCTCAGCGTCCGTTCTTGCGAGATCCTCTAATAGAATCTCTATCTCCAGTGCCAACCCGCGCTTACGCGCTGGGTTGGCGGCTTCTATCTGCGCCCGCTTGCGTGCGAGCAT
>ERZ1048686.3359-NODE-3359-length-10330-cov-7.140438_pt1 | contig 10330 bp, 6 predicted proteins | sample MGYA00383099_ERZ1048686 | MGnify/ENA primary metagenome ERZ1048686 (study PRJEB29581, sample SAMEA5548369) | metagenome | biome: marine; feature: coastal; material: water | depth 25 m | study: Short-term variability in the microbial, nano- and picoplankton...
TTTGGTAGGACCAGGCGGATTCGAACCGCCGACCTCTACCATGTCAAGGTAGCGCTCTAACCAACTGAGCTATGGTCCTAGAAAGGATCGCGATTATACCGTTACCGGGCCGTCAGGCAAGGGTTGCAGTTATTACCGGGATTAGGGGGCTTGGCCCGCAGGAAGCGCTGTTGCATAGTGAGCGACTTATTTAGGAATGCCCTTAGGCATTTTCATTTGGCGCGACATACTATTGCGGTTTGCTGCCGTGTCACACTGGCTCATCTAATACACCTCCCAGTTGGCAGTTTGGTGCAGGCCGTCGCCATTGCACTGTATGAGGTAACTGCTCGGTAATGAAATCGGTGTCCACAACATTTGGCTTTCGCTGTTATATCGTCGCCTCGGAAGAGGCCTGTGAGAACGTTTCAAGCCAGAGTATTGGCGGGCTTCAGGTAAAACACAACGCCCGGATTCTGGGTTGCCGCGGGGTAGGTCGCTGAAATTATGAAAGCTCTCGAAGTCAGGGTTGGGCGGGCTGCGGCGGCGCAATTGGCATCTGAAGGTTGGCAACCCAATCTTATTGACGGGCTAATTGGCGCGTCCGGGGGCCCGAAGTGGTTAATTCTGGGGCAACTCGATCGTGCGTTGAGCCGTTGGCTGCATCCCGGCAGGCAGAGGCCTCTCCAAGCTGTGGGTTCCTCGATAGGCTCCTGGCGCCACGCACTGCTTGCGCAGAATGACCCCGTTGCTGCCATTGACCGGTTCGAGGATGTTTACCTGCGCCAGACTTATAGCTCTGCCAAGCCCAGCGTTGCTGAGGTGACTGCCGCCAGTAAAACGATGTTGATGACCGCTCTGGGTGAAGAAGGTGCTGCTGCAGTGGCAGGGCACCCATGGCTGCAAAATTACATTGTCACCGCCAAGGGTCGAGGTCTGACCAACCGCAGCGGGGGCTTGGGGCTGGCGGTGGGGTTGGGTGCTGCCGGCTTGGGTAACGCTTTATCTCGCAGTACTTTACCTCTGTCGTTTCAGCGAGTGGTCTTTGCCCAAGCCATGGCACAGCCGTTGCCTGACTTACTCTCGAGTTTTAATACATGCTATGTGCCGCTACTGGAGCACAGTGTGTCCAGTGCTCTGCTTGCTAGTGGTGCTATTCCGTATTTATTCGACGGGGTGGTTGACGTACCCGGGGGGCCCAAAGGTGCCTATTGGGATGGCGGTATCATTGACTATCACTTTACTCCGCAGGAGCTGAAGCAGGAGGGGCTTTGGCTTTATCCACATTTTAGCAATCGAGTTACCCGGGGCTGGTTTGATAAATTTCTGCCTTGGCGCTCGAAGCCATGCTCGGGGGCCGATCATTTAATTATGTTGTGTCCCTCAGAGGCTTTTTTGGCGTCGCTGCCACAGGGGAAAATTCCGGACCGGCGTGATTTTGGGCGAATGACGGAGGTGGAGCGAATGCGTTACTGGCAGCACTGTGTGAGTCAGTCTCAACGCCTCGGGGATGAGTTCAGCGATCTAATCATGGGAAGCAATCCATTAGCGGACTGCGTGGTTATCTGATTGGCGGGGGGGGTTAGTGGGGCAGCCGGCGTCAAACGTGAGGCGACGCTCTATGTCTCCTCTAAAAAGCTTGGCGGTAAGACATTGCTGCCAATAAGGTCACCGGATTCAGGGTGATGGGTGGAGGGCTGCCACTCGAAAGTTCACCGCACCCTGTTGTTGGGACCGTTGATCCCATTAGGAGACCTTTTGAACGGTTTTTCCCTGCCGAGGGCTGTCAGGGTCGTTATCATTTGCAGTCAAAAATCTAATTATAATTAGGCTCCATGGCAACAGCACAACTTCAAAAGACCTCTACCGGTGCGCATCAACTGTGGGTCGATGGTGAGCGCTACTTTATCAAAGGAGCGGGGCTGGAATTTGGTCAGATGGACCTCTTAGCGGCCTGTGGTGGCAATACGTTTCGAACGTGGCGGGTGGACAACGGTGTGGCGTCCGCCGAGAAAATTCTTGATCAGGCTGAAGCCGAGGGTTTGAAGGTTTGTATGGGGCTGGACCTCGCGCGAGAGCGTCATGGCTTTGATTACTCGGATGCGGAAGCGGTGAGGTTTCAGCAAGCAACGGTTATGGCCGATGTCGCGCGACTGAAAGACCACCCCGCGCTGCTAATGTGGGGATTGGGTAATGAACTCAACCTTCGGTCTAAGAATGCCAAGGTTTGGGACGCTGTGGAGTCTCTTTGCCGAGACATCAAAGCCATCGATAGTGATCATCTGGTCACCACAATGCTGGCTGGTATCGATGCTGAAACAGTGGCCAATATTAAGCAGCGCGCGCCTTCCCTCGATTTTCTTTCCTTTCAAATCTACGGAGAGATCGACGATTTGCCCGAAATATTGCGGGCGGCCAAGTATGACGGTCCGTATCAGATAACCGAGTGGGGACCCACGGGCCATTGGGAAAGCCCTGAGACCGATTGGGGGCGTTCAATTGAGGTGACAAGCCGACAAAAGGCGCAGGACATTTCTCGACGTTATCACGATATTATTTTGGCAGACTCGGACAACTGCCTTGGTTCATACATTTTTCTTTGGGGGCAAAAACAGGAAAGAACCCCCACGTGGTATGGGCTATTCTTGGAGGATGGCAAGCGCACGGAAGCTGTTGATGTTATGCAGCATGCTTGGTCTGGTCAGTGGCCTCAAAACCGTGCGCCATGCATAACGGACCTCACTTTAAATGGGCAGCGAGCGGCCCAGAGCGTGACAGTTAACGAGCAGGCAGCCATGGTGGCTGAGGTCGCCCTTGAGGGGTTGGAGGGTGATCTGCAATTTTCATGGATAGTGAGGGAAGAAGTAGAGCGCGCGAAGCAGAGCGATGGTGGCGATTTTGAGCCCACGCCTCCTACTGTCGTCGAGGGCCTAGGGGTTCAAGGCGATCAGTTTTCCTTCGCGGCGCCCAAGCCCGGTGAATATCGCGTTTACTGCCAGATCAATAACAAGACAAATGCCAGCGCTGTAGCGAACATTCCCTTTCGAGTGAGTCCGCCGCGACCACAACCACAGATGAAAAAGACAAAGGTCACCACCGTATGACAACGGAAGCAGTAGCAATCCATGCCTCGGCGGAAGCCCCGGTTATCGGTATTCCAATGAGTCAAAAAGTTGCATTTGGCCTTGGCATGCTTGCCAACCAAATGTTTCCCGCTGCACTCAGTATTTTTATGGTGATATTGGTACAAGGCTTGGGTATGAGCCCCATTCTCTGGGGGCTTATTTTTTTCCTGCCTAAACTGGTCGATGCAATCACAGACCCCATTATGGGCTACATATCAGATCGAACTGAGTCTCGCTGGGGCAAGCGCCGTCCCTATATTTTTATTGGCGCGATTGTTGCCGGTTTGTCTTACATGGCTATGTGGCAATTGTCTGCTGAAGATACCCAGATGTATAACTTTTGGTACTTCCTTGCCTGGTCTATTGTCTTTTTTATTGGCATGACAATTTTCTCGGTGCCCTATGTCGCCATGGGGTATGAGATGAGTAAGGATTACCACGAGCGAACCCGCTTGATGGCGGTAGCCCAGTGGATTGGTCAGTGGGCTTGGGTGATTGCGCCGTGGTTCTGGATTATTCTCTATGACCCCAACTGGTTTGCCTCGGCGGCTGAGGGCGCCAGGACAGTGTCTATTTACGTCGGTTTTTCCTGTATGGCGCTGGCCATGGTGCCTGCGTTCTTTTGCCATTCAAAAGACACCTCGGAAGCCAATAAAGGCACCGACCAGCTGCGAGGTTCGTTGGCAGAAATCTTTTTGGACTTGTTCCGAGGGGTCGTAATTACCCTGAAAAATAAGCCTTTTCAGAAAATTTGCATTGCCACGTTTTGCATTTTTAATGCTTTTAACTGTGTTGCGGGATTTGCCTTTTTTATCATCGTTTACTACATGAACGCCGGCGATCCGGTTGCAGCGGGAAACTGGCCTGCGATATTCGGCAGCGTATCGGCGCTGTGCACCTGCTTCCTTGTCATTCCAGTTGTTAATTGGATGGCGCAACGTTTTGGTAAGCGTCAGACATTTCTGATTACCCAGTCTATTTCCCTCGCAGGTTATGCCATGTTTTGGTGGAGTTTTTCACCAGCGAACCCTTATCTAATGATTTTACCCATCCCTCTGTACGTATTTGGTATTGGTAGCCTCTTTACTCTGATGATGTCGATGACAGCAGACATCTGCGATTTAGATGAGCTAGAAACCTACCAGCGTCGCGAGGGTCTATTTGGTGCAATCTACTGGTGGATGGTGAAGTTTGGCGCTGCGTTTGCGGGGCTTCTGAGTGGCCTAATTTTAAGCGTCGTCGGTTTTGATCAAACAGTCACTGTGCAGTCAGATAGTGCCCTAGAGGGATTGCGAGCGGCCTTTATCTTGGTGCCAGCAATTGGCACCTTGATCGGCATATGGGTCATGCGCTCTTATGATCTGGATGAGGCGCGTGCTCGTGAGATCCGCGACGCATTGGATGCGCGCGCCGCGCAAAGCTGATTAGGCCAGCTTACAGATCGTGGTTGATAAGAGCCCCTAGCGAGGTTCCTGTGCAACCGAAACTTCGATTTTTGCGATTTGCCCCAGTTTCATAAACAGCGAGGCTGAGAAGGCAGCATCGAGCTTGCCGTCAATGAATTCCTTTTGCTCGCCATTGCTCAGGGTCAGTGTTACGCAACCATTTCCGCCGTTGGTATAAATGACGGGGACTTGGCAATAGGTAAAGCCCAGTTGCGATGGCGCCACAGACGTTAAACAAGCAGTGCCTTGGACGTCATAATAGGCAAGCTCACACGACTCAGACACAAACTCACAGGCCCTGAGCATGGTCGGCTGAAACGCAACCTGACCTTGCTCGACCCGCACCCCAAGCTCCCCAAGGCGGGTCAGCACCTCTTCCTTAACCTGTCCGGTCATGCCCGGTTGGCGTGCACCGGAAAATCCAGGCGTGTGGGAATACGGATCGGTGGGGAAAGCACCATAGACGTCAGGTGCTTTGTTAAAGCCGATGCCTTCCCTGACATCGTAATAGGCCGCGTGCAACGCCGTCAGAGTTTCCTCTGCGCAGTTCAGCTTCTCGGCGTGACAAATCGTATCCAAAATAGCGAGCAAGAGTTTGGAGACCATGTGCCAATAAATAGAGCCCAAGCCTTCATAGGCATACATGCCTCCAGAGCGACCGGTGAAGTTGCTGCAATCAAACAGTTCAGAAAACAGTGATTCGATGGCTTCGCGTTCTGTGGCGACTGCATCATTAAGTCCTTGTGCTGCGAGAGAATCGAGCGCACAACTGACGGAAGCTGTATTAGTAAAGCCACCTGAAAAATAGACCTGTCCCAGAGAATCGCACTCGATTAGCGGGTTGTCTCCGGTCGATTTCAGTTCGCCGAGGAGCGGCGATTTTTTCACAAACTCCTCTGGGATAATGTTGCGGTCAATAAAAGCTGCCAGTTTTCGATTTGGGTAAAGCAAATAAGAGTGCTGGCGCTCGGTGTAGAGGGCAGAAGCCCTCAAATTCTGCAGCAGCTGCAGGGCATCCTCGGGGCTTAAAACATCGGTGCTGAGGACGGCAACCTGGCCTTCAAGCATTTCATAAAGTCGACGGATTCCTACGCCGGTATCGTCCACTGCTATGCGGTTGTAGGCGTGGAATAAACCATTATCCCCTTTGTTATGACGGATACTCGCAGCACTAATATCTGTCGCGGTGGCCATAAACGCCCGCAGAGAGGCTAGTGAGATTTCAGCTTTTTCTCCGCTAAAGCCATGCGCGTAGATACAATCTCGATATTGCTCTGCGGCGGCGCCAAGGCGATCCATGATGGTTTTGCGCAGAGAGTCAGATACTGGTGCGGCGGTGAGCTGCTCTGTGTATTGCTCCAAGACCTCAAAGACCGAGTCAAAGAGGGCCTTAACCTCGACGGAGAGATTGACCACGTCATTGCCCATGTCACCAAGCAACGCCGTTACCTGCTTGAGGAATCGGTGCAAATAACACAGGGTAACCACCGAGACGCCAGTCCCAACAAGGGCATTATTGGCGTCGTTCCATTCCGGGCGCTGGGTATTCATCCAAATGCCGGCGTCGGGTACAAAGTTGCCAATCTTGGCCAGTAATGTGACCAGAATTTTCTCAATGAAACTCACCTGATAGACAGCGCCACGGGTCGTTAGTATCAGTCGCCCGTCTGCCCCTGTGGCCTCAACACGCTGCTCAATGAGCGCGTCAAGTTCTGTGTCGAACACAATCGTATCGTAAGGGTTGGCGATAATGTCGGCGTAAGGTTTGATTCGGTAAGGGACGTTGGCGTAAGCAAATATCTCTCGAGCCATCATCGAGACCATAACTTCAGGGTTGTGTGTGACGGTCTGCTCGATCAGTTTCGACAAATAAATAAGTTGATGATCACCCCAGTAGCCAATGTTAGCCCAAGGGTTTTCCGGTTCTGGGCGCTCCCAGTCAATACCCTCGCGCGTTATTCGGTAGGGGTTATAGCCATCTGCCGTTGTCGCGTTTAAAAATTTTGTCACCATGTTGGCGCCAAAACAGGGAATGGATGTGCTTAATGCCTCCCAGTTTTGAAAAATGTCTCGCCAGTTACCCTCATAGCTAAGCCGCTTTTTACCATTGGCATCTTTCACCTGAATAGTAAATCGATTCCATGGCCTTGAAGGGTCTCCATGGCGTCTGCTGAATGTTAACGGCAGGTATTCTCGACACAGGCGTTCCAGCTGCGGGTCGTCAATAGCCGCGAGTGCCTCATTAAGCTCGTGGTAGGTCAGTGTTGCCGGCAACGCGTTGAAGAAAGCACGGTTTTCACTACTGACTACCTTGTTCCATGAGCAACAAAATAGCTCTAGGTCCTTTTTATCAATGGCGTAGTTATCTTCAAAAATTCCTCCTCGCATAATGTTGAAGAGTACGTTTGAGGCATGATGGTTGGCAGTTAGCATGTCACCGGTAACTTGTATGCCATCTGCCGTGGCTACCAGTCGCTGAAGGTTTGCACTGCCCAGATCTACGTTAGCGGTTACATGTTTGGCTAGTTGCGTATCAGTCTCTAGGCTATTCAATAAATCTCTTACGGCAGCCGGTCCCTGATTAACATCAGCAACAATGCCCCAGTTAGCAGCGGCACCCGCTTGGAGCTCTAAATTCTGATGGATAAAGTAGGCGCCGGGACGACCCAGAGCTTCTCCTTCATCGGTCAATTCCTCTCCCCGCCTGAAGGCGTCAAGCTGAAGGGAACTTAGCAGGTAATGTGTTGGTGCGGCGCCATAAGACCACACGGTCGTTGCAGAGAGGGCTTCACTGGGCTCGGCCTTGTCTGACAGGATGGAGCTCATGGCATAAATGGCCAATGGCGAATTTGCTATGCGCTCATTCTTTTTGTAGGCGTCTACCAAGCAGCTGAGCTCATTTTGGGTGCCTGCCAAAACACCATAGGGCAGCACATTCTCAATACCATCAAGAACGCGCATCCGCTGGCTGGTTGCCCCTGTATTTTCAAGCTTGGCTTGTTTGACGAAGCCGTATTTGTCGGAAGTGGCCCATTCGTAGGTAAAGCAAAGATTTAGGTCGTGGTTGGTTTCCTCAAAAACCAGCTTATCGCCCAGAATATTTTTATAGAGATTGCGGGTAACGTTGTAAACACCGTGGTGTACCGCAGAGAAGGGTTCCCACAAAACGCGTCGATCTTCAGCTTCGACCAATATCAGCGTCCGGCTGCCGGTGTTCCCCGACTGGTCCCTGATCTTGTCTTCGGTGTAATACGGAAATAGGGCACTGTCACAGTCTGTTCTTCCGGCTGATAGGCCGCCACGAGTAGAGATAAATAGCCAATGATTTGAGTCGCTGACCACACTCACAAAAAAATCATCCATGTCGCCGAAATTCTCTATCCGATAGAAAACTTCGCCGTCACGCAAAACATAAGAACCCGAAACAGGTTTGCTCGTTGACTGAAGTGGACTTGCGCCCAGAAATACTGATTTGCTTGTCATATGACCTATTCTTGGTTTATTCGTCCATTCCTGAGACCAGGCATACCGCTGTACGCAGTGGCGTAAATAAGGAAGCAACCGCTATTCCTAGTATCGTCAATGGAGCCTGCGTGCAAACTACTCGGTTTCCTCTGACTAAACGCACATACCTTTTTTAGCGATGGCTATCCTATGCCAGTGAGAAATTTGCGGATACGTTAACCGATCCGGTTTATCCACGAAAATGTGCGCTTTATCGTATTCCGGCTATCAATGAGCGCTGTACTGCGTACCATTTCACAATTACTTATCTTCTGTTGTTTTTTTAAGGGTCAATGATGTCGGTACGGCAAGGCAAACATCACCATTTATTAAATCCCGTCAGCGCGTCAGTTGACGACTGTACGCTTGATGAGCGATTGCAGGCATTGTTTGCAGAGAAAATGCACGGCATTTCGTTTAGCGCTTACGGCCAGGGGCAAAAGCCGGGTGACGATTTGTCCCGTGAGCAAATAGAGCGCCGCATGGTGGTTCTAGCCCGCCGCTTTAATTGGATTCGTTCATTTTCCACCGCCCAGGGTAATGACCTCATTCCCGTGGTCGCAAAAGAGCAAGGCTTAAAGACGCTTGTGGGAGCCTGGCTGGGTAAAGACGAGGACAAAAATCGTCTTGAAATTGACAACCTGATCGCTTTGGCACACCAGGGTCATGTAGATGTTGCAGCGGTGGGTAACGAAGTGTTGTATCGCGATGATCTGACAGAGCTGCAGTTATTAGACTTCATGAGTGAGGTTCGCGAGCGGCTACCTAGCGATATTCCAATGGGGTACGTTGATGCTTACTACGAGTTTGAGGATCGCCCCAAAGTTACCCAAGCTTGCGACGTATTGCTGACCAACTGTTATCCCTTTTGGGAGGGCTGTGCACATCCTTATGCCATTTTATACATGCAGGACATGTTCCGTAGGGTCCAGCGTGTTGCTGAGGGTAAGCGCGTAATTATCTCTGAGACTGGCTGGCCCAGTGCGGGCGGCAGCTTTCATGGTGCCGAGTCGTCGCCGCAGGGCGCGTACCTCTATTTTCTTCGCGCTATGGAGTGGGCTGCAAGCGAGGGCATAGAAATGTTCTATTTCTCTTCTTTCGACGAGGCGTGGAAGGTTGCAGGTGAAGGCGGTGAGGGCGATGTGGGTGCTCACTGGGGCTTGTGGGATAAAGATGAGCAGTTCAAGTACGCTAACGTGTCATGACCCACAGCAAACGGCTCGCTTATAAGTCTGCTATCTGCTACTCCGGTTTCAGAGATGGCCAAAGTCCCGATGCGGGTGTGTACCCTTCAAAAGCTGAAATTGCTGCTGACCTCGCTTTGCTACAACAAGAGTGGGACGCTTTGCGCCTGTATGCTTGCGACCTGCACACTCAGCGAGTTCTTGAAGTTATCCACGAGCAAGGCTTTAAATTTAAAGTCATGCTGGGTGCCTATATCGCTGCAGAGCAGAGTAATCCCAATTGTCCTTGGAACGCTGATTATCCAGAAGCTGTGCTGGAGCAAAACGTGCGCCGCAATGGCGAAGAGATTGAGAGAGCGGTGCTTTGGGCGAACCAATATCCGCATATTGTGGATGTAATTTCTGCGGGCAATGAGGCGACGGTCGACTGGACTGATCACTTGGTTTCAACCGAGTCGGTCATTAAGTATGTTTGCCACCTAAAAGCGCACACCAGCCAGCCGATTACCTTTTGTGAAAATTATGTACCGTGGCTAGGCAAGTTAGATGCACTTGTTCCCCACGTTGATTTGATCGCAATACACACTTATCCGGTCTGGGAATACAAGACGGTCGAGGAGGCTCTCGCGTTTACGCAAGAAAACTACGATGTGGTTCGACAACGCCATCCCGACAAGCAGATTATTATTACCGAGGCAGGTTGGGCGACCGCGTCTAACGGATCTGGAATTCCCGCTGAGAATGTCGGTGAGTACTTCCAGAGGCGGTATGTTCAGGAACTCTTGAAGTGGGCCGAGGATGAACAAATTCTGGTGTATTTATTTGAGGCCTTTGACGAAAACTGGAAGGGTTCTGATCATCCTTTGGAGCCTGAAAAGCACTGGGGTATTTACAGAGCGGATCGGCAGCCCAAGCTAGTGATATCGCCCTAGGGCTCTCCTTTTATGGAGGCCTAATGACCCAAGGCCGGGGGTATTGTGAGCCATTGCGGTTAAGGCCTTGAGACTGGTGCCAGAAATCCTTACCATCGCGGCCCATGCCGGTGTAGCTCAGTTGGTAGAGCAGCGCATTCGTAATGCGAAGGTCGTAGGTT
>ERZ1048686.3366-NODE-3366-length-10316-cov-8.298022_pt1 | contig 10316 bp, 10 predicted proteins | sample MGYA00383099_ERZ1048686 | MGnify/ENA primary metagenome ERZ1048686 (study PRJEB29581, sample SAMEA5548369) | metagenome | biome: marine; feature: coastal; material: water | depth 25 m | study: Short-term variability in the microbial, nano- and picoplankton...
CACATCCATGTGGTTGTGCTGCAATCATATGCATGTTAGATACATCATCAAGTAAATTGACAGTTTGTAATTCCTCAAATCCTTTACAAATTGCATTAAGCATTGCACCACTACCTACTGGGACAATTAATTGATCAGGTACTTGCCAGTCTAGTTGTTCTGCTACCTCATAACCCAGAGTCTTAGAACCTTCCACGTAATGTGAACGCATGTTAATATTTACAATACCAATTCCTTTAGAATCACCAATTTGTGCAGCTATTCTATTTGCATCATCATATGTTCCATCAACTGCAATGTAGTTTGCACCATAAGAGAGAGCTTGTGCAATCTTTGGCATTTCAATGTTTGAAGGTGCAAAGACATGACATGCAAATCCACCTTTTGCGGCATGTGCAGCAGTAGCTGATGCCAAGTTACCAGTAGAAGCACATCCAACTGCAGTTAATCCAAATTCTTTTGCTTTAGAGATTGCAACACCTGCAGGTCTGTCTTTAAATGAATAAGTTGGATTTACAGAATCATTTTTGATATACAAATTATTTAGACCCAATGCCTTACCAAGATTTTCAGCTTTGGTTAACGGAGTAAAACCGGCATCAATGGATACAATATTTTTTTTATCTTCAATTGGCAGTAATTCAAAATATCGCCAATAGGTATTTTCACGATTTGCAAATGTATCTTTAGTTATAGTTGGAAAATCATACTTTACATCTAATGGACCAAAACATTCATCACAGATATACTTGAAAGTAGAAGGATATTCTTTTTTACATTCTCTGCACTGTAAACTGGTTCTAGCCAAGATCTATTATCATCTAAAAATGACTGATAAAAAATCCTAATACCAAGTTTAGTATTACTTAATTTTTTGACCACAAAAGTTTAATGAAAAAATCAAGTAATTAATGAAAAATAAATTTTTATCTAATCAAAAAGAGGGATTTTTTCATAAAATAATGATATTTTCTATAAAAAATATCAAGATTACTAATTTCTAAGAAAAAATTAAATGTTAAAAATTCAAATCATTGTTTCAAATCATGATGAAAACAAACTCGTTCACCAGTATGACATGCAGGACCAGATGGTTCAACTAGATAAATCACAGCATCAAAATCACAGTCAACTAGAATTTGTTTAACTTTTTGAGTATTGCCTGATTCCTCACCTTTCATCCAAAGTTTATTTCTAGAACGACTCCAAAACCAAGAGTTGCCAGTTTTTTTAGTCAATTCCAAAGATTCCTTATTTGAATATGCCAAAGTTAGAACATCTTTAGTTTCACTGTCTTGAACAATCACTGGAATTAATCCTCCACTCTTTTCAAAATCAATTTCTTCAACAGATTTTTCCATGAATCATATACCACACAGTTCTCTTATAACCTTACAGGAATTTGCTTATCTTTGAGAAATTGTTTTACTCCATTTACTCCAAGAGTCTGATAGTGAAAAATTGAAGCAGCAAGTGCAGCATCCACATTTGATTTCTCAAAGATTTCAACCATGTCCTCAGATTTTCCACAGCCTCCTGAAGCAATTACGGGAATTGAAACAGAAGAGACAATACTTTTGGTTAACAATATATCATAACCATCTTTTGTTCCATCTTTGTCAATACTTGTAAGTAAAATTTCACCTGCTCCTAATTTTTCAGCTTTTTTTGCCCAAGAAATAGCATCAATACCTGTTTCTTTTTTTCCACCAAAAATAAAGACCTCAAACCAGAATTTTTTTTCACCATCCTCAAAGAGAGTTGCATCTTCTTTTGTAGAATAATTTCTTTTAGCATCTATTGCAACTACTACACATTGTCTACCAAAAAGGTCTGCCAGTTCAGTTAGTACTGGAGGATTTTTGATTGCACCAGTATTAATTCCAACTTTGTCTGCACCATTAAGGAGAATATTTCGTGCATCATCTACAGATTTGACACCACCACCAACAGTAAATGGAATATTAATTACAGAAGCCACATTTCTTACCAATTCCTTGAGAGTTTTTCTTTGTTCATCTGATGCTGTGATATCTAAAAAGACCAACTCATCTGCGCCTTCGTTGCTGTATTTTTCTGCCAACTCAACAGGATCACCTGCATCTTTAATGGATTCAAAATGTAATCCCTTTACTACTCTACCATTTTTTACATCAAGACATGGAATGATTCGTTTAGTTAAAGTCATGATAAAGCAACACTCTCCGAAATACTAATTTTTCCATCATAAAGTGCTTTACCCAAAATTACACCCCAAGCATGTTTTTCCTTTACAGGCACAATATCAGATATACTGGATATACCACCACTGGATATCACATTAGCACCATTTAGTTCACATGCAGATTCTAAAAATTCTAAATCAGGACCTTGTAAGGTTCCATCTTTATTTACATTAGTTAAGAGAAATTCAGAAAATCCCACAGCTAAAAATTCACGTATTGAATCAATTAGGGGCACATCAGTAGTGGTTTGCCATCCATGAGTTACAATATAGCCATCTTTGTGATCAACGGAAATTACAATTTTTTCTTTACCCAAAGTAGAAAATATCTTTTGTAATAATTCAGGGTCCTTGAAAGCCAAAGTTCCAATAACAATTCTATCTGCAATTTGTGCCATCTCTAAAATTAAAGATTCAGAACGTAATCCACCTGCAACCTCCACAGGAATAGATACTGCAGAAACAATTTTCTTAATTATTTCACGATTATCACCCAAAGATAAAGTGGCATCCAAATCTACAATGTGTAGCATGTCCGCCCCTTCTGCTTCCCATTTTTTTGCAACACCAACTGGGTCATCACTGTAAATAGTTTTTTGTGCAGGATCTCCTTTGAATAAACGAACTACTTGACCACCCATTAAATCAATTGCAGGAATTACTTTCATCGCTTACACACATTAAGAAAATTATTAATCATTATCTTTCCCACGTCTCCTGATTTTTCAGGATGGAATTGTGTCCCATAGAAATTACCTGATTCCACAACTGCAGGTACTGAAATGCCATGAAATGATTGTGCAGTAATTACATTGTCAATTTCAGGTTTGGCTCTATACGAATGTACAAAATAAACCCAAGAGCCTTCATCAACTCCTTCAAGAATAATTCCAGGTTTTTTGATTTCTAAATTATTCCATCCCATATGTGGTACCTTCATTGTATCAGGTAATACTATTACTTCACCTGGAATTACATCAAGACCAGGCTCTATTCCTTCCTGACTTTTTTTAAAAAACATCTCCATACCTAAACAAATTCCCAATACAGGTGTACTATCTGCAACAAAATCTACAAATGATGTTTTGGATTGTTTAGCAATACTAATCATTGCAGGATCAAAGTTTCCAACTCCTGGAAGTAATAATCCAGAATAAACATTATCCACATCAAATGAAGTAATTACATCAACTGTAGCTCCAGCACTCTCCAAGGAATTTTTTAAGCTGAAAATATTTCCAGCACCGTAATCAAAGATTGCAACTTTCATTACATTGAACCTTTAGTACTTGGAATTCCTTTTTGTTTAGAGTCAAGTGATACTGCATGTCTCAATGCTACAGCTAGAGATTTTATTGCAGCCTCTACTTTATGGTGATCATTTTCGCCATACTTTACAGTAAGGTGAATGCAACTATTCAGATTTTGCAAAAGGGATAGGAAAAAGTGTTCCAAATCTTCTTTTGATATGTCTTCAATTTTGTTGCGTTTTATAGATAAAGTTAGTTTTGAGAACGGTCGTTTCACCAAGTCAATTGAAGCCTCAGCTAGGGATTCATCCATCGGTACTGCTGCATTGCCAAATCTAGTAATTCCTTTTCTTGAATCAAGGGCTTTGTCAATTGCTTGACCTAGAGTAATGGCCGTATCCTCAATTAAGTGATGTTCAATGTTGTCATTTGTTTTTGCTACTACTTTGAGATCCATTAGAGAATGTTTCCCAAATGATACAATCAAGTGATCAAGAAAATTAATTCCAGTTTTGATATCAGTTTTTCCTGTTCCATCAAGATTTACTGAAACTGTAATGGAGGTCTCCTGAGTGCTTCGTTTGATGGTAGATTTTCTAGATTTCATGTTTGATCAGAATTAAACAAAGAATTATTCTAAATTTAATATTTTTGGAAGATGATTAATCGAATCAATTACCAAAATTGCACCATTTTGCTCAAACAATGCGAGTTTCTCTTCAGGTGCTTTACTACTGCCTATAATCCCACAAAATACAACTTTACGCCCAGTTTCAGTGACTTTTTTAGCCATGATAAAGTCCTCCATGGAATCGCCCACATACAATGTAGTTGTGCCATTCATTCCAGAAATACAACGAATTAAAGATTCAGGGTTAGGTTTTGCAAGAGAACGTGGCTCATCTTCTAAGAATAGGGAATTTTTCAAATCAAATTTCTCCATTAATCCCTGAAGTGGGTATTTTACGGATTCATATCCTCGTCCTGTCACCATCCCAATTTTTCTTGAAAATCTTTTTTCTAATTTTTCAAGCAGATCAGAATTTACAATCACATCATCATACTTTATCAATCCAGATTCAGAAAATCTAGATTTCATTCCAAATAATTTATGATACAATTCAGGTCCATAAAATAATTCATCAAAAATTCTATACAGTGGATTATCATGGTGAGTCCCAGGATATTGAAGATGGTTTTTAATTTGAGAAATATCTACAATATCATTCAAATATTTTTCAACTGAGACAATTCCACTAGTATCAGCATTTCTAATAACTTCAAAAATAAATTCCATTTGATCTTTTTGTAATTTTTTGGCAGCTACAATGCACAAAATTGCAGCATATGCCAAATCAACTTCATCATTGAATCCACCAGTAGATTTGAAACCATCAATTATTTTATGATTAATAGTAATTCCATTAGTAACATCAGTAAAATTATCTAAAATATACTGAACAGTTTTGATAATTGTACTATCATATGATTTTGTAATATCAATTAACACACCATCACAATCAAAAATTATTGCATCAAGAGAATCAACTAATAATGAATCATCTAAATAAATTCCAGGGAATTTTTGTTGTAAAGTCATCCCAGTAAATCACGTATTGCAAGTAAGAATTTAGAGTTCATCTCTTTTGTTCCAATTGTTACTCTAAGGCACCCTGTATGATTTCCAATTTTACCTAATTTCCTAATTGATATTCCCTGTTCGGCTAATGCAGAATATACTCGCTTGTACGAATCAAATGCATCAAAGAGTATGAAATTTGCTTTTGAATCAAATACCTCAAAAGCATCATATTTTCTCAAATTTTCTATGATTCTGGTTCTTTCAGATTTAATCAAATCAGCTGCATCATACATTAAATCTACTTTTTCCAAGGCTAAAATTCCAGATTCTATAGTAATAGTACTTAGAGGATATGGATACTGTAACACATTCATAAATACTTCAGCGAATTTTTTGTTTGCTACAAAATATCCAAGACGTAGTCCTGCCAATCCAAATGATTTTGATAATGTACGAACTACAATCAAATTATCTCGAGTCTTTGCCATTTTTGTTAAAGAGTAATCAGCAAATTCTCCATATGCTTCATCAATTATTACAAGACCATCAAAGGATTTGACAAATTTCTGCAATTGATTTTTTGTAAATGTAAATCCAGTAGGATTGTTGGGAGAATCCAAATACAAAATATCAGCATCCTTTGATCTCTTTTCAAATTCTTTAATGTCTAATTTCATATCATCAGAAAATGGTATTGCAATTAGTGGTATAGAATATAATTTGCATCTCTCTTCAAAGAATCCAAATGTAGGATTTGATGTCAATACTTTGGTATTTTTTGATGCAAAGTGAGACAAAATTAAATCCAATATTTGATCAGAACCATTTCCAACTCCAATCATAGATGCAGGGACTTTTGAAAATTTTGAAATCATTTTAATTAATTCATCAATTCTACCAAGAGGATATTCTCTAACATCAGAATTTTTTCTTGCCGTAGTTAGAATATCATTTTGAAATTGTTTTGGAACTACATAATTTTCATTTGAATCAAGTTTCATGGAATCAGGAATCAAGTCAGGTTTTTTGTATCCTCCAATTGAAGTGAGTTTTTCAATTTTTTTATCAAACCAATTGTTCATTCCAATCTACCTCTTACTGCTTCATAGTGATTGTATAATCCCTCAGATGTAGTCAAGGTATCAAGAGGTTTTGAGATTTTAGATAGTGATGACTTGGAACTTGTTACCATAGTGTTAATTTTTATAAAATCAAATATAGATAATGGACCACGAATTTTTCCGAATCCATTTGTTGGAAGAATGTGATTTGAGCCTAGAATATAGTCACTAGCCGATGATGGAGAGTAATTTCCCAATAAAACTAGACCAGAGGTGGTAATTTTTGTAGAATCAGATTCAGGATTTTTAGTCATAATTTGTAGATGTTCAGGAGATAAAATATTTGCAAGTTTTATCATTTCGGATTTTGTCTTAACAATTGCAATAAATCCATTGTTTTTTAGACTAGATTTTACAATTTTTCCTCGTTTGATTTTTGGCAATAATTCTGAAATATTTTTGGATATTGACTTTGCTAATTTTTCAGATATAGTAATACAATAACAAAATGTATCAGATGAATGTTCAGCTTGAGAGATTAAGTCAAGTGCAATATATTTTGGATCAGCAGATGAATCTGCAATAATTCCAAGTTCGGTGGGTCCTGCAAGCATATCAATTCCTGTACTATCACTTACCAAAGATTTGGCTGTAGTTACAAATGCACCACCAGGCCCTACAATTTTATCAACTGGTGAAATAGACTTTGTTCCATAAGATAATGCTGCAATTGCTTGTGCACCACCTATCTTGTAAATTTCATCAGCACCAGAAATGTTTGCAGCAACTATAGTTAGCGGATCAATTTTTCCCTTACTGTTTGGAGGGGAAACAGCTACAATTCTTTTAACTCCAGCAATCTTTGCGGGAATTATAGACATTACAGCAGAGCTAGGATATGTTGCCAGTCCACCTGGAATGTAGCATCCAACACTTGTTATTGGAATAAATTTTTTTGAGATTTTAACTCCGTCATGATTGATGGTTTTATTTTTTAATAGTGACTTTAATGTAGATTCAGTTTTTTGTACTCTAGATTTTGCCTGACGTATTGCAGAGATTTCTGATTTTGAAACTAGAGAAAATGCAGATTTTATCTCCGCATCAGATACTCGTAAAGAGGAAATTGTTGCACCACTGAATTTTTTCTCGTATTGTCGTATAGCTTTATCACCATTTTTTTTGACATTATTAAGAATAGATTCTACAATCTTCTTGTTTTTTTGAGGCTGTTTCGGAATTATAGAAGTTGCAAATGATGAGATGTTAGTTACATTGATTGTTTTTATCAATTTTCCTCATCACGCTTTATCTCCTCAAGTTCTAAGATTTGTCTTGGTTCATGAACTACTAATCCTTGAGCAATCTTTCGCAGTTTAGGGATAAGCTTGTGATATTCTTCTTTTTTGATTACAGTGTTTATTCCAAACCAACCATCCTCACTTAATGGAGATATAGTAGGTTTTTTCAGAGAAGGCATCTGAGATAGTAATTTCTTTAGATTTTTCTCCTCAACATTTAGGTAGATATGGAGATATTTACGACCAATAACTGCACCTTTCATTAGAGTTACAATATCATAAATTTTCTCACGTTTTTTTGGATCTTTTAATGATTTTTTATTTACAATCAAGTGAGCAGTTGAAGTTAGAACTTCATCTACAATTTTCAGTTTATTTTGTTTTAGAGTAGTTCCAGTTTCAGTTACATCCATTATTGCGTCAACATCCTCAGGAGGTTTTGCTTCAGTTGCACCAAATGATAGATGAATCTGAACATTTTTGTTATTACCCAATCTCATCCAAGGAGTAACAATTAGTGGATCTTTTGAGCCATAGTATTTTTTATATGATTTTAATTGTTTTAGAAATTTAGATGCAGTAGTTAGATATTCAGAGGATATTCTAAGTGTCTTTTTCTTTTTTCCATAATCGGCAACCATCTCATCAAGATTTTTGTAACGATATTTATCAGGAAATGCAATTACTAATCTAATTTTTCCATACTCTAAATCTAAAATTGGTTCAACATCCGAATTTGTTTCTCCTACCCAGTCTTTTCCAGTAATTCCAACATCATACAATCCTTCTGCAACTAATGTAGGAATCTCTTGAGGACGAAGCATTTTGACTACAATACTTGGATCATCTAAGTAAACTCGGTAAGTTCTACTTTTACGATTAACTCTAGTCCAAGACTTTTCTAATAGCTTGAATGTAGCATCTTCTAAACTTCCCTTAGGTATTGCAAATTTTACATCAGACATTTTCAATTTTTTTTGTACTTTGGTCATATAATAGCATAATTAAATTTGATCAAGTAATTCTTTTGCATTGTCAAGTGAAATATTTTTTTGCTCAATCATTTTTTGAACAATTTCATCTATTTGTTCAGATGTAGCACCAGCTGCGGATGCCAAATTTCTTGCATGTAACCGCATGTGCCCCTTTTGAATTCCTTCAGTGGAAAGTGCCCTAATCGCACTATAATTTTGAGCAAGGCCAGTTGCAGTCATAACACAAGCAAGTTCTTGTGCAGATTCTGCTCCAAGAATTTTTGTACATACTTTAGCCACAGGATGAACATTTGCAATACCTCCTACAATTCCAACTGAGAGTGGAATTTCAAGTTCGCCTACCAAATTACCATCACTATCTTTACTCCATTTACTCAAAGAACGGTATTGCCCAGATTTAGCAGCATATGCATTGGCCGCTGCTTCAATTGCACGACTATCCTGACCAACTGCATTAGCAACAGCTATGGTTCCATTCATGATTCCTTTATTGTGAGTTACAGCTCTATACACATCATTGTCAGCGAATTCAAACGCCAAAATAATATTGTCAACTACTTGTTCTCCTCCAACTGCCTCTTTTTCAAATACTGCACGAGCTTTGACCATCCGTCTGGTAGAATAATTTGATAAAATTCTTAGTAATGTTTTCCCGCCAGTAATTTTTTCAATTAGTGGAGATACTGCCTCACACATTGTATTTGTAATATTTGCACCCATCGCATCACCCACATCAATCAGTAATTCTGCAATTAGCATTTTACCGGAGGGGGCATCAATTACCTTACAGGTGATTTCTTTTGCTCCCTTGTCCATTTTAGGTAATGAATTGCTTTTAGAATTTGCAAGTTTAAGAATTTCATCAGATGATGAACCAATGCTTTGAATGGCAGAATCAACATCTACATCTAAAATTTGAATTTGACCAATACTGTATGATTCATCAGCAGTTACTTCAAATCCACCTTTGATTCGTGCAACTTTTGCTCCCTTTGATGCAGCAGCAATTACAGATGGTTCTTCAATTACCATAGGAATGACATAGTCTTTTTTATTAATTTTAAAATTAGTTGCAACACCTAATGGAAGTGAAAATGTACCAATCGCATTTTCTACCATCTTATCTGCTTTATCAAATGAAATCCCTCCATTTTGATTTTCTAAAATTTCCAAGTCATCTTTGGATAAATTGGAAAATGCTGCAACAATATCCAATCTTTCTTTTCTTGATTTTTCAAAAAACTTCGAAATTGATGAATCAGCCATTTTATTTTATTATCCTCAATAATTTATCATCAGTACTGTCTGGAAAACCTTTTCCATCAGTATTTGAGGTTATTACATAAAGACTGCCATCATTGCTTTCCACTACATCTCGAACACGCCCAATTCCACTTAAAATAGATTTTTGAGAACTCAATCCTTCCTCAAAATCTAACTGATATAGATTTGAGGCCCTCATTGATGCCAAAATAAAAGGGTGATCAAAATCAAGGGTTTCACCAGAATAAAATATTATTCCACCTGGCTCAATACTTGGATCATAACACAAAATCGCATCCTCAAAATTGACATCACCTGAACATTCTACTTGAGGCCAACCATAATTTTTCCCAGATAAAATGAGATTAATTTCATCATTTTTTTCTGGGCCAAATTCTGCAACATACAAATTTCCATTATCATCCCAAGTCATTCCTTGTGGATTTCTGAATCCCAATGCATAAACTGGTGAATCAATAAATGGATTATCATCAGGGATTGTTCCATCATCATTTAATCTAAGAATTTTTCCAGACAATGAATCAAGATCTTGTGGTAAGTGAGATGCATCAGATGTGGTACCGGTACCAACAAATAATTTTCCATCAGGACCAAATTTTAAAAATCCACCATTAGTAAA
>ERZ1048686.3370-NODE-3370-length-10296-cov-12.912509_pt1 | contig 10296 bp, 10 predicted proteins | sample MGYA00383099_ERZ1048686 | MGnify/ENA primary metagenome ERZ1048686 (study PRJEB29581, sample SAMEA5548369) | metagenome | biome: marine; feature: coastal; material: water | depth 25 m | study: Short-term variability in the microbial, nano- and picoplankton...
TGGGTCAACCTTCCGGAAATAATTTACTCTCCGTAGAAGCACCGGCCAGTGCTTGCGTAGTCAAAAAGATCAGCCGCCCCGCTTCACATGCCAATCATTTGCTGGGCGAAAAGTTTTCCGGACTATCTCAAACTATTACGGATTCCTCCGCCTTTCGTCAAGACATGTCGGAAAAGCTGCTTCGTGAATCCAAAGCTCCGAAAGCACAGTCCATCCTCTTTCATCAGCCCCCTCAAGGTCTTTCGATTTTTCGCCGTCCAAAAGACGGTGCAGATGATTACGCATTCACACTCGCAACAGGAATTTTCCGAATTTCCGCCAGCGGAGTTAAGTGGCAGATTCATCTCAATAAAAACGAATTGCCCGCACTTGCAAATTAAACTTGATTCACTACGTGATCATGCTTTAAAAATACAGTTAGATTAATGAAAAATAAATTCTTGTCATTCCGGAATTGATCCGGAATCCAGATTCACAAAAGGTTTGATTACAAGCTTTTAAGAGATTCCACTCGGATTCCGAGTCTACACTAGGTTTCGCCTTGAATGACAATGGAGTGGAAAAAATAAGTTCTCTATTTTTTAAGTCATGCAAAAAGAATTTCTATTGTCGATTTTATATTTTTTGCCAGTTAATCAAGCGTTGACATTTTGAAAATATTTTATTGATTCCTTTCTGAGAAGTTGATAGTATTCACGAGGACTTAGGGAAGGCTTTACATTTGTTCTCATGAGAGTTAGCTTAAATTTTGGATTTCAGACTTTTTAGGAAACAATCAGAACTGATCAATTATTAAATCCGGAAGAGAAATTGAACACCCCTAAAACCGCCCTGTTGGTGGAAGATCTGCATAAGTATTTTGGAACTGACGAAGTGCTTAAAGGCCTTTCGCTGGAAGCAAATGAAGGTGATGTAATCGCTATGCTGGGAGCAAGCGGATCCGGGAAGAGTACTTTTTTACGCTGCCTCAATCTGCTGGAAACTCCCACCAGCGGGAAGGTTTATGTGGGCGGTGAATTGATACGCATGAAAAAGGATCGCTACGGCGAAACTGTTCCTGAAGACATCAAACAGGTAGAACGTCTCCGAACACGTTTGGGCATGGTTTTTCAGCAGTTCAATCTGTGGTCTCACATGACTGTCTTGGAAAATGTGATCGAGGCTCCGGTACATGTACAAAATGTACCCAAAAATGAAGCAATTGAAAAAGCGGAATCATTGCTGCACAAGGTCGGAATTCATGACCGTAAAAATTATCACCCGGCGCACCTTTCCGGAGGGCAACAGCAGCGGGTAGCAATTGCTCGGGCATTGGCTATGGAACCGGATATGCTGCTTTTTGATGAGCCGACTTCCGCTCTTGATCCAGAACTCGTGGGCGAGGTTTTACGCGTGATGCGTCAACTTGCCGAAGAGGGACGAACCATGATCGTGGTTACACATGAAATGGGATTTGCAAGAGAAGTTTCTTCACGAGTCGTATTTCTGCATGAAGGTGGTATCGAAGAAGACGGTCCACCAGGGGAAGTTTTTACGAATCCTTCCTCAGAACGTTTTCGACAGTTTTTTTCAAAACATGTCGAGCATTAGAAATTAAGCCATACAGGCTTAATATGGAAAATTTTGAAAATTTTCCAGCAATTTTTATTAATCAATTTCAAATGGAGTGACTTATGAAAAAGTTGATTGCATTGGCCTTACTGGCCATGATGATATTAAGTACAAATGTTTCAGCAAATGAATGGGATAAAATTCGTATTGGTGTTGAGGGAGCTTACCCACCGTTTAGCTGGGTCGAGAAGGACGGAACACTGAAAGGATTTGACATAGATATCGCTATGGCACTATGCGAAGAAATTGGTGCTGAATGTGTTCTGGTTCCACAGGATTGGGACGGCATTATCCCTGCTTTGCTGGCCCGTAAGTATGATGCGATAATCGCATCCATGTCTATCACTGAAGAGCGGAAAAAGAAAGTTGCCTTCTCTGACAAATATTACAACACTCCCGCTAAGTTTGCCCGCAAAAAAGGATCTGGCATTACGATTTCCAAATCTGGTATGAAAGGTAAAACTGTTGGAGTTCAACGAGCAACCACTCATGATAACTTCATTACAGCTGAGTTTGGTGACAGCGTTGAAATCAAGCGCTACGGAACTCAGGACGAGGCTTATCTTGACGCAATTGCCGGGCGTGTTGACCTGCTTTTGGCAGATTCAATTGCGATGGATGATGGTTTCCTAAAAACTGATAAAGGCAAAGGTTGGGAGTTTGTTGGGCCTGGCTATTCTGATCCAAAATATTTTGGTGTTGGTGCCGGTATCGCTGTTCGTAAGGGTGACAGAGAATTAGCAAAACTTTTTAGTTTAGCCATCAAAGTCATTCGCTCAAATGGTGTTTATCATATGATTAACGGCAAATATTTTGCCTTTGACGTTTATTAAGACTTTTCTTAGAAGAGGCTACCATAAGACTCCGAGAATGCTTCTAAAAAGTTAGAATTTTTTCTTATTATGCCACGGAATTCGAGGATTCCGTGGCCTTACCTTTTTTCCCTCACGCAATTCATGAATGTTTAATTTACACGGCTATTTCCCGATGATTCTAGAAGGAATGGCACTAACCATAGAAGTCGCCTTACTTTCTCTATTAATTTCTGTCATTCTTGGTTTGTTTGGTGCTATAGCTAAGCTTTCAAAATCCAGGATTGCCCGGAGCACCGCAACTGTCTACACTACTTTGATCAGGGGAATTCCTGATTTGGTACTAATGACCATTATCTTCTATGGTGGTCAAATCATTGTCAACAATATCGGAGACTCCCTGGGCTGGGACTACATAGATATCAGCCCATTTGTTGCCGGAACCCTGACAATAGGTTTTATTTTTGGAGCCTACATGACCGAAACGTTTCGTGGCGGAATCCTAGCGGTTTCCAGCGGTGAAATTGAAGCGGCTCTTGCCTTTGGGATGTCAGGCTGGAAAGTATTTTTTCGTATCACATTGCCACTTATGGTTCGTCATGCTCTCCCCGGTTTTGGTAATAACTGGATGGTACTGGCCAAAACGACGGCTCTCGTTTCAGTGATTGGACTGCATGACATGGTTTACAATGCAGGTGTTGCTGGAGGGGCTACGCGCCAGCCTTTTACTTTTTACCTCGTGGTTGCACTGATGTTTTTGTGCATTACCGGGCTATCTGACCTTGGTTTACGTTGGGCCAATCGTCGTTACAGTGTTGGGGTTCGCAAGGTTTAAATCATGGATTATAATGTTATTATTAACAATCTGCCGCTTTATTTGAATGGACTTTTGGTGACAATCCAGTTGGTCTTGATAGCCCTGATATCAGGATTTGGATTAGCAGTTCCTTTAGCCTTGATGGCAGTTTCAAAAAATTCAATCTTAAGGTATCCAGCTAAATCTTACATATATTTTTTTCGGGGGACACCTTTATTGGTTCAGATGTTCTTGCTATATTACGGCATGGGCCAGTTTGAAGCTATTCGTGAAAGTGTACTCTGGGTGCTTTTCAGGGAAGCCTATTGGTGCGCCATTATAGCTTTTGCCTTGAACACAGCTGGGTACACAGCAGAAATCCTGCGAGGGGCGATTGAGCAAACTCCATTCGGTGAAATCGAAGCGGCGAATGCCAGTGGAATGTCTAAATCAACGCTTTATCGTCGCATTATCCTTCCAGGTTCCTTCCGGCGTGCTTTACCTGCATACGGCAACGAAGTTATTTTTATGCTGCACGGAAGTGCACTCGCAGGAGTGATTACGATTGTTGATTTGTTTGGCGCTGCAAAAATAGTTAATTCAAGATATTTTGTGCCTTTTGAATCGTTTATCACTGCAGGATTCTTTTATCTTTGTTGTACTTTTTGTATCATCTGGTTTTTCAAATGGGTAGAGAAACACTGGTACGTTCACCTGCGACCAAGGACCAGTTAAGATGGATTTTACCAATACTTTTGCAGATCAGCATAACTTTCTGAAAAAGGATGTCCCGAAGGGTACTTGATTGGGAGCAGCGTGGAATACGGATGCTTGAATCCTGCCACCGTCGCCTGACTGCAACAGATACAGAAGATTATCTTTCCACATGTACCACCGATCTCCGTGCATTACATTCTTATAACCGTACAGGAGGAGCCTGTTATGGCCCGGTGGCCCGTAACATTAATGGAATTGATTAATCCGTCCACATCGAATCTGTTCGGCAGACTTTGAAAACCTCCGCTCTTTTCATCAGCCGCTGGTGCGTAATTGCTCCGGGTTAAGTTATTGCTGATGTAATCCTAATAATTCCTGTGAACATGTCATTTCAAGCAAAGAGGGGACTTTCATCAATAATTTATTTTTTGGAACTGAGTATAATAATTAATGATTCAAAATGACTGCTAAGATCATTTCAGATCTACCAAAAAACGACGAAGGTTGCGGTTGGATTAAACAACTCCCGCCTCGTCGGGCTCAGCCTGCGCTTTCCGGAAAACAGCACGCTGACTGGGTTGTACTCGGTGCAGGTTTCACCGGACTTGCGGCTGCGAGGCAATTAGCTCTTTTACATCCGCAGGCCCGAATTGTTGTGCTTGAAGCAGAACGTGCCGGTGAAGGTTCCAGTGCCAGGAATTCCGGATTTCTGGTGGATTCAACTCTCAATGAGGGTCATTATTCTGCAGCCGGTCTTGAGATATATCGGATAAAATACCAAATAAAATGTGCCGGAGTTTTAGCCGTTCGGCGTCTTGTAGATGATCTAGGCATCAACTGCGATTTGGAGGCCAAAGGAAAAATTCATTGTACAGCGGTCAAGTCACATGAGAAAAAGATCCTAAATTTCAGCAGATTGTTGGCTGAGATGGATCTAAATCACAATATTCTAGAAGGCAAAGAGTTACGGCAGCGTCTTGGCAGTTCTTATTACCGTTTGGGTTTATGGACAGAAGGCGGAGTGATGCTGCAGCCCGCAAAACTGGCGCGTGGCATGCTCGAAAAACTTCCGCAGCAAGTGGAATTATTTGAAAATTCACCTGTAATCAACTGGAGCAAACTGAGCAATTCTGAGGGTTATCAATTGTCAACTCCGGAAGGGCAGCTTAGCTGCGGAAAACTGATTGTGGCGGTGAATGGGTTTATGACAAACTGCGGTGTAAAACCGAACCGCTCGTTTTCGCTGACTCTGACAGCGAGTATGACAAGGCGTTTGACTTCTGAAGAAGATGAAGTCATCGGGCGTCCGGAATCCTGGGGAGTTTTATCCGCGCAATCAATGGGAGCCACCGTGCGTTTGACGAAAGACAGACGGATCTTAATGCGCAATACGGCCGAAATCTGGCCTGAACAAAATATGAGCGGCCCGGATTTAGAGTTGCGAAAAGCAAAACATCTAATCGGGATTAAAAGGAGATTCCCTCAGCTTGGGGACGATATAATTGAAAGCACCTGGTCGGGAACAATCTGCCTCAGCGGCAACAACGCCAATGTGTTTTCAGAGCTGGATAATGGGATGTTCGCGGCGGGATGTTATAATGCCAGCGGAATTGGTTTGGGCGTCCTATTCGGAACCGAAATTGCCAATCTTGCCAGCGAGAAAATGACTGATGAGATCCGGATGATTCAAACTAACTCTGATCCAATGCTCCTGCCGCCGCAACCCTTTCTTCGTTGGGGAGTCGGTTTGCGCCTCCTGCGTGACCGCTACTTTGCGCGGCATGAACAATAGTAAATCCATACAATAGTTTTAGAAGATATGAAACACTTGTCATCCCGGACTTGAGCCGGGATCCCGATTCTGTAAACAGTCTGAATCAAGAAATTAGGCTGTTTTCCTGGATTCCCGCTTTCGCGGGAATGAGATCTCTTAAGATTCAAAATTTTTATCAGAGAATAATAATTTAATTTTAAGTTGATTTAGACGTGAAGTTTTTAACAAGAAGTGCTATATTTTAATGTTTTATTTAATAATTCACTTTTTGAGGAGTAATTTTCATGTATCCATTTGTTTCAGTCGCCTATGCCCAATCCGCTGGAGACGCGGCATCACAAAGTCCTTTTTTCCAATTTATCCCACTGGTATTAATCCTTGGAGTTTTCTGGTTCCTGATCATCCGCCCGCAGCAAAAAAAGCAAAAGCAACATTTGAATATGGTTGACAGCCTGAGAAAAGGCGACAAGGTAGTCACCAATGGCGGAATCTTTGGTACAATCATAAAGGTCGGTGACGACCGTATTACCCTTGAGATAGCCAGCAAAGTGCAAATCCAAATTGAGCGCCAACAGGTGGCCAGGATGGATAAAAAAATTGCTGAAAGCAAAGAGGATAAAGAAGAAGATGATGATGTTGAAAAAAAGGAAGTAAAAAAGAAAGACAAAGAAAAAGAATAATTAGATTTCTAAACCGCACGGAAATTTTTGCGTCTGATTTCAGCAAAATGTTTGTGCATAGGCCAAGCAGCATTTTTGTTTTTTTTGTAAAACCGAATCTTATAATCAGTAAATATACAACCGAAATACATGGACATAAAATTCAAAGGAGGCATCATTCTGATCGTTTTGATTGCCGCTCTTTATTACGCTTTCCCCACTTACAGAGCATATCAACCAGGAGTCGACCCGCAGACAGTGGAGGACAAGGTCAATCTTGGTCTTGATCTACAGGGAGGGATGTACCTCGATATTGAAATCAAAGCAGAGGAGGCAGTTAAGGAAATTATTAGACGCACAGCAGTCGAACTGGAAGATTTGCTGATTGACGAACAGGTTGATTTTGTAGAGGTTCGTCAAACGGCAGGCTCGCTGATTGTTGAAATGGAAGCCGGTAAAAAAGTAAACCTTGAACTTCCCCCATACGACCGTTTCCTAGTTCAGTTTGATCAGCAGCCGGAGGGTGAACTGACTTACTTAAGCCTCAAAGCAGATGAAGCAAATCGTATTCGTGAAAGCGCCGTTAGTCAGGCTCTCGAAGTTTTGCGTAACCGCATAGACAGTTTGGGCATCAGCGAACCTTCTCTACAAAAGCAGGGAGCGAACAACATTGTAATCCAACTGCCGGGCTTAAAAGACCGAGATCGCGCCATTGAGTTGATTGGTCCACAGGCTGTTTTGCAGTTTCAAATTGTCAACAGTAATGCCACCCCAAATACATACAACCGGCTGACGGAAGTTGTCAAATATCAAGAAGTCTGGGATAAGACAACGAACAAATTGATTTCCAAACGACCTTATGTATTGGAAAAAAAGATTTTAATGACAGGTGAATTTATCCGTGACGCAAGGGTACGTATTGATTCAAGGGATAACAGTCCTTATGTAGCGCTTTCTTTCGATTCAATCGGCGCTGATCTTTTCGCAAAAATCACACGGCGCAACGTGGGACGTAACATGGCGATTGTACTAGATGACAAGGTACAGTCTGCACCGGTTATACGCGAAGCCATTACTGGAGGTGAAGCCTCTATTTCCGGACAGTTTACAGTCGAAGAAGCAGACACTTTAAAAATTGTGTTGCGGTCCGGATCTTTACCAGCACCAATTGAGATTCGTGAAGAACGCACTGTCGGCGCAAGCCTCGGAGAAGACTCTGTGGAACAGGGGCTGAATTCACTGATGATCGGTAGTGTGCTGGTTTTAATTTTCATGATTTTTTATTATCGGCTGGCAGGTGTTTTTGCGGCAGTAGCTCTGATTTTCAATGTAATTTTAATTATTTCAATCCTAGGTGCGTTCGGCGCGACACTAACTCTGCCGGGAATGGCAGGTATAGTTCTGACGATCGGCATGGCGGTTGACGCGAATGTTTTAATTTTTCAGCGTATTCGTGAAGAATTAAAACGTACAGAAAACCCACGTGCAGCCATTCAGGAAGGTTTCGGTAAAGCATTCCGCACTATTCTTGATGCGAACATTACCACACTCTTTGCTGCACTCGCGCTTCTGCAGTTTGGCACAGGACCGATCAAGGGCTTTGCAGTTACCCTTTCAATTGGCATCATTGCCAGTATGTTTACCGCAATTGTGGTGACACGTTTCTTTTTTGATATAGTTTATTTGCGTAAAACAAAATTACACAAACTCAGTATTTGATTTAACTAACTCTGTAGATATTTCTCTAAACAGATTATGCAATTTTTAAATTTTAAAGAAGGTCAATTTATAGACTTCCTCAGTTTTAAACGTCTTGCCGCAGTTTTCTCAGCCATCCTGATACTGGGAGGAGTCGCTTCAATAGTCGCGCACCAAGGTTTGAAATACGGTATTGATTTCAGGGGAGGAACGAATGTCCAAATTCAATTTTCGACTGCGCCTGACCTGGATCAATTACGTCAATTCTTTGCAGAAAAAGGGATGAAGAACGTTATTCTGCAAACTTTTGGAGATGCAGCGGACAAGGAAATTTTACTTGGGCTTCCGACAGGCAGCCCGCTTGGTACAGGAGAACAGCTTACTTCGGAATTACGCAAAATCCTGCTGCCGCAACATCCAAAACTTGAAATTCGGCGTATCGAAACAATCGGTCCGAAAGTGGGTGATGAACTGAAAATCAGCGCGGTACAGGCCATTTTGATTGCACTTGGTCTGGTTCTACTTTACATTACTATTCGTTTTCAGTGGAGACAGGGAGTCAGCGCGATTGTCGCGTTAGTACATGATGTGCTTGTCGTTATCGGAATGTTTTCCATTTTGGATAAAGAATTTTCCTTAACTGTTGTGGCCGCATTGCTGACGGTGGTCGGATACTCTCTTAATGACACAATTGTGGTTTTTGACCGTATCAGGGAAAATCAGGGAAAATACCGCAAAAAATCATTTGAAGAAACGATCAATCTGAGTATTACGGAAACTCTGAGCAGAACCTTAATTACTTCCGGAACAACACTGCTTGTGGTACTCGCCTTGTTTTTACTGGGTGGCGAAATTATTCACGATTTCGCGTTTGCCTTACTAGTGGGTGTGTTGATTGGTACATACTCATCCATTTATGTTGCCAGCCCTGTGGCCGTGTTTTTGACAAAGTTGGCTCCTCCTGCTGGAACCGCTCCCGCAACTACTTGAGTAGAATAAATGTCTTCCTCCGGATTTAAACCGTTTGGGGCATTAGCCGTCGTAGGTCTCGGATTGATCGGAGGTTCATTCGCAAGGGATGTGCGGCGTTTGGGACTGGCCGATCAGCTAATCGGCTACGACAATAACACAGCATACCGTGAAGAAATAAGCTCGCTGAATTTAGTTGATTATCTCGCAGCTGCTCCGGATGAAAAACTGGCGGAAGCGGAATTGGTATTGCTGGCTGTTCCGGTAAAAGCCTTTGCCGAAGTTCTCGCACAAATACGTCCCCATCTTTCCGCATCAGCAATTGTCACAGATGCGGGAAGCGTAAAATCTCCTTTATTAAAAATAATGTCTACTCCGGAGTATGCAGAAATTCTCTTTGTAGGCGGACATCCGATTGCCGGATCAGAGCATTTTGGCCCACGTGCCGCACAGGAAAAGCTGTTTTCCGGAAAACGTTATATCCTTACTCCTAATGAAAAAACAGATCAGAATGTTGTCGAAAGAGTTAGTGGACTTTGGGATTCATTGGGAGCTGTTGTTTCAGAGATGGACGCGGAGACACATGATCAAATATTTTCCTCGGTGAGCCATTTGCCGCATCTGCTGGCATACGCGAGTATTCAGTCCATTGCCAATTCGGAGACTCCGGAAGTGCTTGGACATTCCGGAGCGGGTTTGAAGGATTTTTCCCGAATTGCGTCTTCAAGTCCGGAAATGTGGTCCGATATTTTTCTGGAAAACAGTCAAAATTTGCTGCTCAGGATAAATACATTTAAAAATGTTCTGAACGCTCTTGAGGATGCTGTCAGGGAAAAGGATAAGCAAAAGTTAATAGAACTGCTTACGCACGCAAAAAATGAGCGTGACCGCTGGATGAGCTAGTTCAACTTCAGTGTTTTATTTTTGGCCAGTATGTTTCAAAATTAAATACTGGTGAATGGCTGCCCTGGTGACAACTCACGCAAATTATTTTTGGATCCTTATTCGCCGGTTTTATTTTACTGTTTTCAAGATGCGCCCGCGCTGGACCATGGCAATTCTCACACTGCACATTTTTCAAATGCGGTGTTGTCTGAAGACTCAGAAAACCTGTACCTCCTTCGAATATTTTATCTGTTGCAGAAGCATCTTCAGGGGCCATCCACGGTTTAAGTCCAACAACATGACATGCTAAACATTCCGGATCAAAATGTTTGCCTTTTTTTTCAAGGGTGGCAAAAGCATGAGCGTGTCGACTTT
>ERZ1048686.3371-NODE-3371-length-10295-cov-15.781934_pt1 | contig 10295 bp, 9 predicted proteins | sample MGYA00383099_ERZ1048686 | MGnify/ENA primary metagenome ERZ1048686 (study PRJEB29581, sample SAMEA5548369) | metagenome | biome: marine; feature: coastal; material: water | depth 25 m | study: Short-term variability in the microbial, nano- and picoplankton...
AAAGTTTCTATGAAATAATTTTTAAAATTGTAAATTGGATTATGTATATTGCTCCATTTGGAATATTTGGTTTATTAGTAAACATGGTCGTTAGTCAAAATATAACAATCTTTTCTCAAGTTGGTATTTTTATGATGATTGTTATTGGGGTAATTTTATTTCATGGAATAATATTTTTACCAACACTATTGTTCATATTTAATAGAGTAAATATTATTTCTTTATGGAAGGGGGGGAGAGTGTCATTTATTTCAGCATTTGCAACGAGCTCGAGTAGCGCTACGCTACCTATTACACTTAAGGCATCGCAGGATAATTTCGGTGCATCAAAAGACGTCTCTAATTTTGTATTGCCTATTGGTGCTACGATGAATATGGATGGAACTGCAATGTATGAAGCAGCAGCAGCGTTATTCATCGCAAATTTAGTGGGACTAGAGTTAGCACTATCTCAACAGTTTATTTTATTTTTTATTGCTATGATTGCCTCCATTGGGGCACCTGGAATTCCAAGTGCGGGAATGGTGACGATGGCTATGGTGCTCCAAGTATTAGGACTTCCATTGGAAGCATTAGGTATATTAATTCCTATGGATCGTTTGCTTGACACATTCCGAACAACGGTTAATGTTGAAGGCGATTTAGTGGGGACCTTAATTATTGATAAATTAGTTAAGAATTAACTTTCTTTTTTTTTGCGTTCTAAAAAATCTAGTGATAATGAGTAAGCAGACGGAATGACCACTAAAGTGAGTAAGGTAGACGATAACATGCCTCCAATAACAGCAACTGAAAGTGGACCGTTAGTTTCTGACCCAGCACCATAACCCATGGCTGCTGGTAAAAGAGCAAGAATAAGTGTAAGTGAGGTCATAAGAACAGGCCTTAGTCTTATGGGACATGCCTCTAAAAGTGCTTGATTAGTTCTCTTACCTCTTGCTTTAATTTGGTTGGTCATATCGACCAGTAAAATTGAATTTTTAGCGACTAGGCCAATTAATAAAACCATTCCAATCATTGAGTAAATATTCAGGCTATTACCAGTAACCCATAACAACATCACACCTCCAATAATTGCCAGAGGCTGAGCAAGCATTATGATTAAAGGTTGAAAGAATGAATTAAATAGACTTGATAAAACCATGTATAGGAGGATTGTTGCCAAGGAAAAAGCAAATATGATGTTACTTGTTGTTTTGGCAAATTCTTTAGCCTGTCCAACAAGCTTAATAGAATATTCACTAGGAAGTATTTTTTTGCTGGCATTGTTTACAACTTTAACGGCTTCACCAAGAGAGATTGTTGGGTTGGCATAAAAGTTAGCAGAGTATTGTAAATCCTGTCTACCCATTACAGCTGGACCTAGCATCTCGGTAAAGCTAGCAATAGAATCAAGTCTTACAAGTTCACCTGTGTCACTTTTTAAATTAATTTTTTTAAGGTCAGATATTTCTTCAATAATTCCATCTTTTGCCTTCATACGAATATCATATCTTTGACCATCTCCGGGGGCATCATTAAACCGTGCTACATCAAGCCCATTACTGAATACGGAAATTGCATTTGCAATATTAGTGGCACTAATTCCAAAACTCGCCGCTCTCTCCCTATCAATTTGAAGATTCATTTGAGGTAAATTGAGTTGTAAATCTAAATCGATGCGGCCTAGGCCTTCGATTTGTGATAAATCATATTGTAGCTGATCCGCCAGGGATGAAACGGTCTCAATATTTGGTCCGATGAGAGAGAATTGTAACGGCTCAGATCTTCTTCCGCCTGCAATAGAGGGAGCAGATATAAAAGCTTTTACACCAGTTAAAGAATCAAAATCACTTTTAATTTGTTTAATTATTTCTGATTGTGATAGAAGACGATTTTGTTTATCTATAAGCATCACACTTATAAATCCTGAATTGACCTGACCTCTGCTTCCTAGTCCAATTGATGAAAATACACCTTTAATGACACCATCATATTTATCAAGAACATTTTCAATCTCAAGTAATTTTTTATAGGTGTATTCCATATTAGATCCAAGTGGAGTTTTAAATCTAACGCTAAATCTACTTTCGTCTTGTTCCGGCAAAAAAGTTTTTTCGACTTTCGAGAAAAAGAATCCACTTGATAAAACAATAAGAAAGCTCAACAAAAGAACTTTCCAGCGATGGTTTAGTGACCAAATTAAGACTTGCTTATAAAATTTTTCAAGCTTTATAAAAGCTTTATTAAATTTTGACAAGAAGCTAATTTGTTTTTCATTTTTTGCTAAGAACTTTGAACATAGCATGGGGGTTAACGTAAGTGAAACGACTAATGAAACAAGAACTCCACTTGTGACGACAATGGCAAAGGATTCAAAAAAACGACCTACAATACCTTCCATAAAAATAACGGGACCAAAAATACATACTAAGGCAATAGATGAAGCTAAAACAGCAAAAACTACTTCATTGCTTCCATTAACAGCCGCATTAAAAATATTTTTATCAATTTTTTTATGATGTCTAAACACATTCTCAAGAACAACAATAGAGTCATCAACTACAATTCCAATAAGCAGAATCAAAGCTAATAATGTCATGCTATTAAAAGTAAAATTATAGAAATACATAATAGCTATGGCTCCCAATAGTGATATTGGTATAGCTACAGCTATGATTAATGTTGATCTTATCGAACCAAGAAATAAAAGAACAATGAGCGATGCAAGAACAGTACCTTCAACAATATGTTCCTGAAGTGACTTCACCATGGACTTAATATAAATTGAATCATCAGTTGAATATTGGATCTTTAATCCTGGAGGTAAATTTGGCGTAATTTCATTTTCAATTTTTTCTCGTACTTTTTGAATGATATCTACAGTATTCGTGTTTGCAACTTTTACAATGCCTAAGCCAATACTTGTTTCACCATTGAACCTAGCAGTTTCCCTGTAGTCATCAAGACCATCTTCAACCTCAGCAATATCTTTAATCTTAATTGCTCCACCGTTTCTGTATGCAATAATCATCTCTTGTATGTCTTTGACATTATGAAATTCTAAGTCAAGTTTAAACATTTTTTCTGATTTAGATCTTACAAGAAATCCTCCTGGAAATTGGACGTGTTCGTTATCAAATGCGGAGATAAGATCTTCGGCTGTAATTTTAAGCGCTGACATTTTTTCAGGTAAAAGATTTATTCTTACAGTCCTATCTCTTTTACCCCCCAATCTAATTTCACCTACACCCTCAACTGTTTCTATTTTTTTCTTTAAGATATTTGACGCATATAAATTGAGTTGTTGTATTGTTCGGTTTCCTGTTAAGGATAACCACATGATCGCACTCGCATTTGTTTCGACTTTTCTTACAACAGGTGGGACAACGTCTTTTGGAAGTCTACGAGCAACTTGGCTCACTTTTGACTGAATTTCATTAAATGCTACTTCAATATTCTTATCTAAATTAAAAGTAATACTTACTACTGATACACCTGGAGATGACTCAGATCTAACAGACTCAATTCCAGGCGTTGTGTTGACAGCATTTTCAATAATATTTGTAATACTAGAATCTATAATTTCTGGGTTTGCCCCATTAAGAGAGGTTGTGACAGACAGAATAGGAAATTCAACCATAGGAAACTTATCTATCCCTATTTTTTGGAAACCAATAATACCAAGCAGCACAAAGATTCCAGATATCATCCAGGCTAAAACATATCTTCGAATTGAAATTTCAGGCAGTGTCATTATTTAGTTTTGCGTAATATTAATTTTAGCCTCATCAGAAAGATAAGCAGCCCCATCAACAGCTATTATCTCATCAAGCTCTAAACCTGAAGTAATTTCTGTATTCCCATTCTGGGTAATCCCTGTCTGAACTGACTTTTCAAATGCAACATCATTTCTAATTACATAAACTACTTGCCCAGCTGGCCTGAGAATTATGCTTTGTTCAGGAACACTTAAATTACTTATTTCTTTAAAAACGACTGTTCCTCTGACGCTACCTCCGGCTTGCCAATTAGGCTGATTTACAATATCAGCAATAACATCAATTGAGAGACTGTCAGAAATTAATTGTGGTTTTAATTCTGCAATTTTAACTATAATTTTTTCTTCTACTATTGGGCTTTTTAATTCAATAGGTAGTCCTGGTTTAAGTTTTGTCGCTAATCTTTCTGGGAAGGGAACATGAGCTCTTAATCGATTATTATTCATAATCTGAATTATTGGATCTCCTATTTTAAGAAAATCGCCAATTGAAGCTATTTGTTTTTCGACTTTTCCGTTGATCGGTGAATATAGTTTAGTTTTACTTAATCTATATTTAGCTATTTTAGCTCTTGCCTCTTGTATTTTAATTAACTCTTCTGTTTCATTTTTTTTATTTACTATTTCATCAAGGGCATTAGGGGATATAAAATTTTTATCAACTAATTCAGAATTTCTTTGATAGGTTTTATTTTGACCATTTAAGCGTATTTTAAGTTGACTTAATTCGGCTTCAGCTAATTCAAGTTGATAGCGATAATCTTGATCATCAAGCTGTGCAATAAGATCTCCTTTTTTAAGGATGGAGCCCGTTTTGGTGTATATTTTTTTAATAGAAGATGCAATTTCTGATCTGATTGTAGGATCCATTAAGCCTTCAATAGTCCCTATGGCTGACTCTTGATCTTTAAAGTTATAGATTTGAACTGGTGAAGTACTAATATTAATCGTTCGTTGTTTCTTTTTTTCTATTACTTCCTCTTGCCCACAACTAATAAGAGTTAAGGATAAAAGAAACAAAATAAAAACTTTTTTAAACATTAAGAATTTTCCAAATTTATTAAATTCCAATCAAAAAAATGACCTGGATCAGTTTTTCTACCAGGAGCTATATCACTATGACCAACAATATCTGTGACAGGATATTTCATGCGCAAGGATTTTAAAAGTTTTAATAAAACTTTATATTGGATATCTTCATATTTTATTATATCTGAACCTTCAAGCTCTATTCCAATTGAAAAATCGTTACAATTTTTTTTATTTCCCCAAACGGACTCGCCCGCATGCCAAGCTTTTTTAAGGCAAGATACAAACTGTATAAGTTCACCTTTTCTTTTAATTAAAAAATGTGAGGAAACCTTAAGATCTTTTATTTTTTTAAAATAGGTATGCTGACTTATTTCAAGGTCATTTTTAAAAAAATCTTCGATGTATGAATTCCCAAATTTATTTGGTGGAAGGCTGATGCAATGAATAACAATTAATGAAATGGTTTGTTTGGGTGGCCTTAAATCATAATTAGGAGACTCAATTTGTGTTATGCGAGGAAGATACCCATTTTCATCAATCCTAAATAATTTATCTTGAGAAGTCATTGATTCAATTATAATCAAGTATTCAAATAATTAAGTAATTGATTTAAATTTTTAAAGACATGAGGTGATGTTATGTTTACAGACGAATTCCTTAAACTTTTTTTTGATGCAGTTCTATTTGGGATTGTAGATAACGGGGTGATGCTTATAGGGGCATTTTTTGGACTTGGACTAGAAAAATATCTACCTGGACGTTTTCAAGTGGGTTTAGGTGCAATTATTGGCGCTGGTCTTGGTAACACCGTAAGTGATTTTATGGGTGGGGCAGTCAGTTTAAATTGGGCATTAGCATTTGGAACCGCATTAGGGTGTTTAATTGCCTTAATTCTAATACCTGTCATTCATGGCATAAAAAAATAAAGAATACTTTCTTGTCAATGAAATGAAAATAAATTACATCCTAAGGCTCTACGCTTGTTTTTTTTATGAATTACTTATCCAAATTGCATTATGGTTTCTAATTGCATTTATCACGATATATATCTTTGCAATTAATTCGACAGACCAACCTTATCTTTTCCAGTTTATTTTGTGGGTAACTTCAGGTGTGTATTTTGTTTCATCTTGGTATTACGGAGGCCAAACTTTAGCTATGAAAGCTTGGAAAATAAAGCTTGAGATCCCTAAAAAAAATAAATTTTTTTCTTGTGTACTAAGATATTTTTTAGTGTGTATTGGATTAATTTTATTTTTTATTTTTTATATGAATATCTTATTTGGAGCAAAGCAATATTTGCATGATTTGATTTTGGGACTAAAAATTAGAGACGTTCGAACCTCATAATCATATAAATACCAAGAGATAGAAATAAAAAAGAGGGAAGAAGGGAACTTAAAAAGGGAGGCCAGTCATTCAATAAGCCAACATGCCTAAACAATGTATTTATAATCTGATAGCCAATTCCGATAGAAATACCAATGAACATTTTTAGGAATTTACCTCCAGATCGTTGCTGCAAAAAACCAAAGGGAAGGGCAAATAGAATCATGACTATTGGCATCAGTGGATTGATCAATTTTTCCCATAGAGCAGTTTCGTATTTAGAGGACCTTTGATTATTAATTTTAAGATAATTAATAAATTTAACTAAATTAAATATTGACATTTTGTCGGGTGAAATTATCAAAACATTCATCATTTCTGGGCGTATCAATGACTTCCAATTTCCCTTCTCTATTTTTTCTGTAATGATCTGATTTTCTACAAAATTCTTAACTGTTATCTGAGTCAGATCCCAATTTCCATCATCGAATTTTCCATTTTTTGCATCAATAATGGTTCTCAAATTAAATTGATCATCAAACTCATATATATGTATGTTTGACAATGTTGCATCAGGCAGAACATTTTCAATATTGACAAAATTATTACCATCCTTCATCCAGAAGCCAGATTTAAATTCCATACTAATTGAGGTATTGGTTGCATTTGTTTTGAGTTGTTGGGCATTTTTTTCACTATTTGGCGTAATTAAATCTCCAACAGCAAACGTAAGAATGCTAAAAAAAATCGCAATAGGCATAACAGCTCTTGCAATCTGTTTTATTGAAAGGCCGCTAGATCTTAAAACAATTAATTCTGATTGATGGGATAATTGACCAACAGTATACATTGCACCAATTAATACGGCAGTTGGAATGAGTTTGTAGATATGTCCTGGTATTGTAAGGAGAACGTATACTATTGCTTGTGTTACCCCGTATTTCTTATCATCTAAATCTGAAATCTCTTGAATAAACTCAAAGAAAGAAAAAAGGCAAATACCTCCAAACAAGAACAAAGTAATGCCTAAAAATAGTTCTTTATTAAGATACTTAGTGACTTGATTCATTTATTATTTTTTTTAAAAAAAGTTGGTATTAAATTTAGATTAAGTGATCTTCTATAAATTAAATAAATAGCAATGCTAAGGAAAATAAAATGTGAGAACCAAGAGCCTATCCAAATACTAAGTTGTCCAGTTGCAATTAAACTATTAGAAATACTTATGGCATTATTGTAAATAACAAAGAGTAAAATTGCAGCGATTATATTTATTGACCTACCAGATCTTGGATTATTAAAACTCAATGGAATTGCAATTATTATAAGAATGAATGTAGATATTGGAAGAGAAAGTCTCCAAAGAAATTCCGCTTGAAACTTTTTATCTGAAAGGTTACCTATAAGTTCTGTTGTTTTTTTTGCCTCCATTTTTGAAACTCTTGCACCTACCGCAGAGAGTGAGGGGATATCTTTTTCAATTAAAATGCCATATTCTTTATATTTAACTGTAGTGAATTCCTCTGTTTCTCTGCCACCTTCATATCTTTTTCCATCAAGTAAAACGATATAGTTTTCACCCTTTTCATTGGTATGCCTTTTTCCTTTACTTGAAACCATGACACCAAGCTTTCCATTCTGGTAAGACTGAATAAAAATATTATTGACTGTATTTCCTAGTTCACTAAATCCTTCTACATATAAAATTCTATTATCAGACTTTGATTCTTTAAAAATTCCTGGACTAATCGCTGAAAACTCATCTCGAGTTTTCAGCCCGTTTTTATATTCTTCAACCTTTTGCACCGCCCATGGACTGACGTGGAAAGAAAGAAACCCAATTAACAAAATAGTAGGAATTGAAAAATAAATGATAGGTTTTATTAGCTTTGACAGACTTAATCCAGAGCTTAGCCATACAATCATTTCACTATCCTTGTACCATCGACTTAGTGCCATTAAGATGGTCAAAAATAAAGTAATTGAGAGCAAAATAGGAAGATGTTTTAATAAATTAAAAACTAAAATCGTATCAATCGTGTCATTAGGTATAATACCTTTTGCTGCAAGTCGAAAAACATAGACAATTCTCTGAGCGACGACGACTCCTGTAAGAATAAGAATTGTTGATATAGCTGTATAAAATAATTCTTTATTTAGTTTTGTTTTATATAGCATTAATTAAAGTTTAGTTCTTATAGACAACATTAAGGAATGTTAAATGAAATTTCAACTAAAGTCAGATTCAATTTCAAAATTATCTGCTGATATTATCATATTGGCGGTTAATAAAAGTAATCAGCTATGCTCATCACTGAGTTTAAGCAAAACTTTGCAAGATGCCCTTAACTTAATAATAAAGCTAGATGACCTCCCAAAAAATACTGGCTCGATAAATATAGAGCATATGAACGGAGAATTTAAAAGGACATGTTTTGTTCGCATACAAAATCAGGATAGCCTTGATGAAGAAGATCTATTGAAATCAGCAAAAAATATTTTTAAAAAGTTGAAATCAATTAAATGCGGAACAGTAGTTTTACCGGTCAACCAATTTGTTAATAAAAAAATTAATGAGGGTACTGTAGCCAACCTATTTACAAAGGCAGCCATAGATGAATCGTATGAAGTAAATTCTCTAAAATCCGATAAAAAAGCTTCAAAAAATAACTACCAAATAAATTTCCAGGCTAACAAGTTGGATAGTAATGCTATTAAATTGGGCATAAAAGAAGGTCACGCTATTGCAGAAGGTATGAATTTAACAAAAGATTTAGGTAATTTACCTCCTAATATCTGCACTCCTACATATCTAGCAAACCAAGCAAAAAAAATTGCTAAAGATTTTAAGATGAAATCAACAATATTAAGCCAAAAACAGATTGAAAAATTAAAAATGGGTTCCTTTTTATCGGTTGCAAAAGGAAGCAGATTAGAGCCAAAGTTCATTATCATAGAACACAAGAAAGGTAAAAAATCTTCAAAACCTGTTGTGTTAGTTGGTAAGGGTATTACATTTGACTCAGGTGGCATTTCTCTTAAACCAGGTGCAGCAATGGATGAAATGAAATATGATATGTGTGGTGCTGCAACAGTTCTAGGAGTTATGAAAACTATCGGTCTTTTGAATTTACCACTTAATGTAGTTGGATTAATCCCTGCGTGTGAAAATATGCCAGATGGGCTTGCGGTAAAACCAGGAGATATTGTAACAAGCATGTCTGGACAAACCATTGAAATCCTTAATACTGACGCTGAGGGGAGGTTGGTTCTTTGTGATGCATTAACATATGCAGAGAGGTATAAACCAGAAACAGTAATTGATATCGCCACACTAACAGGTGCGTGTGTAATTGCTCTCGGTCATCATGCATCAGCAGTTTTTAGTAAGAGTGACGATCTTGCAAATGATTTGCTTGAGGCAGGTAGAAAATCAATTGATAAAGCATGGCGAATGCCTATTTGGGATGAATATCAACCTCTTTTAAATAGTAATTTTGCGGATATTGCCAATATAGGTGGGAGAGCAGCAGGTAGCATTACAGCTGCATGTTTCTTATCAAGATTTACAAAAAAATATTCATGGGCACATATTGATATTGCCGGGACTGCTTGGAATTCTGGAGCAAATAAAGGTGCTACAGGACGACCAGTCAGCTTACTGAGTCAATTTTTAATTCATAAGACTAAAAAATAAATTTATACTTTTGACTAATATTAAATTTTTTTTTAACGTTGAAAATAAAATTGACTTAATTTGTTCGATACTTCCAGAGAGACTTATTAAAAAAAGAAATTCTCTGATTTATTGTTCAAGTGATATTCAATTAAATCTTTTGTCTGATCAATTATGGGGGAATCGTTTATATAGCTTTTTTCCTCATGAAGAAAACAATCATCATCATTTCAATAAGATTACATTAAGCAATAAAAATATTGAGTGGATGGACGACACCATTATAAATATTTCATCTCAGATGATAGGAGGCTTTAATAGATACTTAAATTTATTTGAAATAGTATCTATTGAGGAAAAAGATAAAAAACTAGCGAGAATTAGATTTCAATACTTTAAAGATCGGGGCTATAACATTCAGAGTATTGATGCAAAAAAAATTAAGTCTTGATTAGATCTAAGTATTTATCTTTTGATAAAAAATCAGTCTTCTGAACA
>ERZ1048686.3374-NODE-3374-length-10292-cov-4.574973_pt1 | contig 10292 bp, 10 predicted proteins | sample MGYA00383099_ERZ1048686 | MGnify/ENA primary metagenome ERZ1048686 (study PRJEB29581, sample SAMEA5548369) | metagenome | biome: marine; feature: coastal; material: water | depth 25 m | study: Short-term variability in the microbial, nano- and picoplankton...
GCTGACGGGACGAGTGTAACGGATGATAGCTCCGGTTCCGACCGAGGTGCTGGCGCCGTCTGAAGTAGCGGGGTAGGGCCCGCCATGAACCATGGAGGAGTTCACTTCGACACCGGTCGGAAAACTGTTGATGATAACGCGCCCGGCTTTTTGTTCCAGGACCTGGAGGAGGTCTCCAGCTTCGGAGAGTTCCTCGTTGGTCCCATGAATAGTGGCGGTGAGTTGACCTTCCAGTTTTGAGGCGGCAGCGAGCATTTCATCCCTGGAACTACAGTCGATCACAAGAGAAGAGGGTCCAAAAATTTCTTCGTTGAGTTTGGAGTTATTGATGTACTGGGAGGCGCTTGCTTTCAGGATCGTGGCACCAGCTTTATTAGCTTCCTTTGATTCGACTTGCTCGATCGTGCTGACGCCATCTTGACTTTGGAGCCTGGTGAGCCCTTTGATGAAGTTTTGGTGGATGCCACTGTGTAGCATGGTGGCAGGGGCCACCTCGGAGAAGCCGCTTTTAAGAGTGCTTTCGAATGTTTCAGATGCGTTCCCGAAGACGAGGCCCGGGCAGGTGCAGAATTGTCCGGCTCCAAGGGTCACGGAGCCAACGAGCCCTTGAGCGATTGCTTCGCCACGCTCGGCCATTGCTCCGGGGAGAATAAAGATGGGATTGACGGATGACATCTCTGCAAAGACGGGGATAGGCTCAGGGCGAGCGGCGGCGGCATCCATGAGGGCACGGCCTCCTGCACGGGAGCCAGTAAACCCGATGGCTTTGATGTCAGAATTGGTGGCTAGGGCCGAACCAAGTTCGATACCGGAATCAAATATCATAGAGAAAGTGCCTTCGGGCATTTTACATTCGGCAATCGCGGCTTGGATGGCGCGAGCGACGATTTCGGCTGTGCCAGCGTGAGCGGCATGGGCCCGGACGATGACTGGGCATCCAGCGGCGAGGGCGCTAGCGGTATCACCGCCAGCAACAGAGAAAGCGAGAGGGAAGTTGGACGCGCAGAATACGGCTACAGGACCAAGAGGACGGCGCATTGATCGAAGGTCGGGCTTGGGGATGGGAGAGCGGTCAGGATTTTCGGTTTCGATGCGTGCATCAACCCATGACCCTTCTTCGATGAGATCGGCAAACATATTGAGTTGGCCCACGGTACGTCCGCGCTCTCCTTCGCAACGGGGTTCGGGAAGCCCAGACTCGGCCATCATGCGAGGAGTGATCTCAGGGCCGGCAGCATTAATTTTTTCCGAAATGGTGCGGAGGAAGTTGGCGCGGGTTTTGGAATCTATCTTTGAGTAGGTTTGGAAAGCTTCCGTGGCAAGAGAGACGGCTTTGTTGAGGTCGTCGTCTGAGGCCGAATGGAAGGCTGGCTCGAGAGGTTGACCAGTGGCAGGGTTGGTGACTTGGAAGGTCGTATTACTGTCGGAAGAGCGGGAGGAGCCAATGAAGGAGTGTCCGGTAAGGTTCATAGTGATGGTGGATTTTGAATGCTAAAAAGAGATTAACCAAGAATGGAAATTACGGAAGGGATGAAAGTTGGTCATGAGTTTATAGAACTAAACCCCGATCCGGGGAGAAGGATTAGAGATCCCATGTTTGAAAGGGTCGTTGGGGTGAATAATGATAGTGGTTTCGCCGGTAATGAAGGCTCGGCCGGTAATGATCGGAATGATTTTATCGGAGTCGGGAATAGATTCAAATGATCCTTTGAAGACACTGCCAATGATAGAAGCCTGATGCCAGATCTCACCTTCGGCCAGTTCGCCAGAGGCGGCGAGACAGGCGAGTTTGGCGCTGGTCCCAGTTCCGCAGGGAGAGCGGTCGTAAGCGGAGCCAGGGCAGAGGACAAAGTTTTGGGAATCGGCATCGATGCCGGGCTGGGGGGAGGCGAAGCATTCGATGTGATCGATTTCAGCGCCATTTTCGCCAGTGATGTTCTGGATACGAAGGGCATCACGAACAGTCCTCGTGAAATCGGTAAGAGCAGCGATATTTTCGGCTCTAATTTCAGGTCCTTGGTTGGAGATGAGGAAGAACCAATTGCCACCCCATGAGATGTTTCCAGTGATCTCTCGACCGTCGGGCAGGGTCACTCGAACGTCTTCGGTGAAGCGGTAGCACGGGATGTTTTTGACTGTGATTGAATGGTCTTGAGCGAGGAGGACTGTGACTATCCCGACCGGGGTTTCGACGTAGTGCTCGCCGGGTCCGATCCGATTAAGGTAAGCGAGGGTTTCAACAATGCCAATTGTCCCATGGAGGCAGGAGTGGAGGCACGAAAGGTTGTTGAAGAAGACAACGCCGGTGATGCACGTGGAATCCTCGGGTTCACAGAGGCATGCTCCGACGATGGCATCGAAGCCACGAGGTTCGTTGATGAGGGTTGTTCGAACCCAGTCGGCTTCTTTCTCGAGAAAGTCGCGGGTAGCTTTGGCACCGCGGGGAGTGTCGAGGCCAGAAACGATGGTGCGAGTGGGCTCGCCGCCGGTGTGGGAATCTATTATTTTCACCTTAGCGAAGAGGGGTGCTTGGAGAGGGCATATTTGATTTACTTGCCTTCCCAATTGCTCCACCAGTTCCGAAAGAGAGCGTGTTGGTCGTGGAGGAATTTCTTTTGGGCAGGGCTCAATTGATCGTAGGAATTGAGCTGTTGTTGGTAAGCAGCGTGACCTTCGAGGACCATGAGTTCTTTGTAGTAAAGGACGAGGTCTGGGCCTTCGTCGAAGGTGGAAAGGACGGTGAGGGCTTCGGAGAGTTCGAGTGCGTAGCGGCGGGCTTGGGGGTCACCTTTGGCGGCGGCTTCGCAGAGTTCGATAAAACGGAGAATTTCTTTTGGGAGAGCATTGCCAACTCCGGTGATGGCTCCGGTCGCTCCACAGTTGACAAAGCCGTGGTAGACTTGCGTGTCAACCCCAGCCATGAGAATGAGCGATTCGTCTTGGCTTGTGATATTCTCGGCGGCGTAGCTGAGGGAATCGGCTCCACCGAATTCCTTGAAACCGACGAGGGAGGAAAATTTTTCACGAAGAGAGAAGAAGAGGTCGGCCTTAGTCTCGAACCCATAATAAGGAGAGTTGTAAATCACGGCAGGAAGGTCACCGCCTGCCTTGAGAATTTCGCTGAAGTGATGAACTTGGGCAGCGGGAGATGATCCACGACTGAGGACACGGGGGATAACCATGAGGCCATTGGCACCGACTTCGCGAGCGTGGGCGGCGTGGGCGGCAGCGATAGTGGTATTTTGCGCACCCGTGCCGACGACAGTCGGAATTCCAGCTTCGACGAGTCGCTTAATTCCTTCCATCCGTTGTTGGTCGGTGAGGAGTGGCCAGTCACCCATTGAGCCGCAATAAACAACTCCGCGCATGCCCTGTGCTATCAGGTCTTTGGCGGTTTCGACGAGTGCGTCGTAGTTGATAGCCCCGGTGGGATCGCACGGGGTCATTAGGGCAGGAATACAACCTTCAAAAATGGGACGTTCGTTGGACATGTGAGGAGCATGAACAGGATGAGGTAGTTTGTCTTGTCTCGAAGGAGAGAAATTGATGGTAATTTTGACAAAAAAGGGGGACAGGTAGTCTAGCCGACATGCCATTGAGAAAAAGAGTGCTTCCAGAAGGTGCGAGATATATTCATCAAGTCCCTGCAACTCCCTTGGTCCCAGTGGCTCTGGATGGTGGTTCTGAGATTTGGTGCAAGTTGGAGTTTATGAATCCGAGTGGTTCAACAAAGGACCGGATTGCTCGTCACATTCTCGAGAAGGGTTGGAGATCTGGAAAACTAAGTGAGGGTGATACGGTGGTGGAGGCATCTAGCGGATCAACCAGTATCGCGTTTGCTCTCGCTTGTAGCCAGATGGATTTGAAATTTGTGGCCTTTATTCCGGATAGTGCGACTTCGGAGAGGGAGTGCATTATCAAGGCTTATGGAGGTGAGGTGCGAAGGGTCCCGGGTACGATGTTCGAGGTTCTTTCCTCGGCTGAACAATACGCGGAAGAAAAAGGGTTTTTCCTAGGTCGCCAGTTTGCGAATGAAGATAACACGGAAGCCCATCGGGTTTTTACTGGGCCCGAGATTCTGCGTCAAATTCCGGGTGGGTGTGTTGATGCGGTTGTGAGCGGGGTGGGGACTGGAGGAACCTTGAGGGGGCTCTTTGAAGCATTCCAAGAAGCGGGGTGTAGAGTGACGGCAAATGCGGCTATTCCAAGGCAAGGTGAACTCTTCGGTTCAAATCTCGAGTGTTGTAGTCTGAAATTCAGCTCAGATGTTCCAGGAGTGGCAGAAGATATCAGCGAGATTTATTCGGGTTGGGAGTGCGATTTTTTAAAGGAATGGGAGATTAGTGATCATTCTTGTTTGGAGGTGACGCGCAAGTTGTGGGCGAAGGGTTTTCCAGTAGGGCCGAGCTCAGGGTTGAATTTTTCGGCGGCGCTGGAAGTGGCGGGGGAATTGGATAAGGAAGGTCGAGTCGTCACGGTTTTTCCTGATCGTATGGAGCGATATTTTTCTCATAAAGTTTTTGATGGTTATCGCGCGTGAAGGATTCCGAACAGAGGCAATTTTTGGAAAGCCTGACTACGCCTTTCGGAGGTGGGGAGGTTTTTGATGACGTTCAGGATACGGTGTATTTTGTGAAGGATGGCGAGGGACGATACGTCTTCGTTAATGAAACCTTGGTGAAGCGCTGTGGGGGAAACTCGAAGGATGATCTTTTAGGTAAGACGGCGGCCGAAGTTTTCCCTGGTTCGTTAGGAAAAGATTTTGAAGAGCAGGATCGGGCCATTCTTGCTGGTGGCCCGGCGATCCGGAGCCAGTTGGAATTGCATATCGATCCGGATGGAAGACAAGGGTGGTGTCTGACCTGGAAGCGTCTGTTAAAAGGGCGTGATGGAAGCGCCAAAGGTTTATCCGGGATTTCACGGGACATTGACGGAGTGGCTTCGAGTCCTCGCGATCTAGAGTCACTGGTCGTGGTGATGGACTATGTGAAGAGTCATTTAGATGAACCGCTGAGACTAGGTGATTTAGCCAAGGCAACAGGTTTGTCGACGTATCAGATCAAGCAAAGAATGGAGGGGCTTTTGGGGCTATCTCCAAAGCAATATATTAGTCGGTGCCGGATTGATTCAGCTTGCCACTTATTGGAGACGACGGGAAAAAGCTTAGTCGAGATCGCGGTGGCTTGCGGGTTTAGTGACCAGAGCGCTTTCACCAAGCAATTCGGGAGATTTGTTGGTATGACGCCGGGTATTTATCGAGAAAAATGAGGTGCTGTTTCAAGAAATTGTCCAGCGAGTTTGGCGCAAGACTGCGAAACGGTTGCCTGAGAGTTTTTCATACCAGACGGTGAGCAGAGAGTTGTCTGCGAGTTCGACGGTGCTGGGATAGCCGAGGTCGCCTGAAGAACCGTCGTCTGAGATGCTGAGCGGAGCGGACCAAGTCAAACCGTGATCTTTGCTAAGGCGAACTTGATTTCCAAATGGTTTGCGACGGTGACCGTAACTCATCAGGAGGCTGTCATTGCGAAGGCGGGTCAGAAAGGAAGGGAGTCCCCAAACTCCTATAGAATGTGGTTTAGACCAAGATTTCCCTCCGTCATCTGATTCGCTTTGAAGGGTTTCATAATTATTTTTTTTGTTGTGGTTTCGGATGTGCACAATGAGGCGGCCGTTGCCTGCTTCGATGGCATGGAGTTCGTGGTAATCTTGATGGCGATCTCCCTCGCGAGTTGGAATAGCAGAGAGCCATTGCCATGATTTCCCATCATCGTGTGATTCGCAGACCCCGATGTCTTTCCCTTCGCTCCAGAGCTTTTTACCGGCATAAAGAAGACGTCCATCGGAAAGTTGGGTCGGGCCGTGGGGACTGTTCACGATGGTAGGATAGCGCTTTGACCATGTGATCCCGCCATCAGTGGAACGGATCATCCATTGTCCGAGTTCGGCTTTTCGTTGTGCCTCGGGGATTCGGTTGTGGGCGGCGAGCCAACCTTTTTTGCGGTTGTCCTTTGGAAGGCTTGGGACGTAGGCGAGAGATGTGAAAGTCGTGACAAGAAGGGAACCTTTCATTGTCTCCAGAACGCCGGCATCTCGGTCATCGATAGGGCCGTCAAGAATCGTGCGGGGATAGGTCCATGAATTTCCGTTGTCGTTGGATCGCTGGAAGTCAACTCGTCCGAAGGGACAGACGTGTTGATCGCGACCGCCTGAGCAGACAACGAGAAGTTGTCCGTTTTTGCATCGGGTCAGGGTGGGCCAACCATGGTAGCGATTTGGGAGTTGGCTGATAATTCTCGTATCGAGGATTTTGGCGGTAGGCGCGGCTTGGAGGTTCAGATTAAAACCTAGAGATCCTACGATTCCGGCAGAGGTGCCTGTTTTGAGGAAACGTCGGCGCGAGTGATTCATCTGAACAGAATGCCCCTGGCTGATATCGAAAGTCGAAGTAATTCGTGTTACTAAGCAATGAGATTGACCTGAGAAACTCTAGATCCATCATGGGGCCTCTATGAATTGTCAACGGTTTGGTTCGAAGAAAGAAATGGGTCTGGCGGCAGCTAGGGATGGCGCGAAGAAGATGAGAAAGGTTCAAGGGGAACGGGGGGAAGTGAATATTATTGTTGCGACGGGAGCTTCGCAGTTTGAAATGCTGGCAGCTCTGATCAAGGAAGAGGGGATTGACTGGACCCAAGTAACGATTTTCCACCTCGATGAATATGTGGGTCTTTCGATCGAGCATCCGGCGTCATTCCGTAAATACTTAAAGGAACGGTTTGAGGATCAATTGCCTTCACCGGTGAGAGCGTTTCACTACATTAATGCCGAGGATGATCCGGACGCGGAGTGTGATCGCGTAGGCTCTTTGATCGCAGAGACTCCGATTGATGTCGCCTTTGTGGGGATTGGGGAAAACGGGCACTTGGCCTTCAATGATCCTCCGGCAGATTTTGAAATAGAGACTCCGTATTTGGTAGTGAATTTAGATGAGGCCTGTCGCCAGCAACAATTTGGTGAAGGCTGGTTTGCGAATCTAGAGGCGGTGCCTGAAAAGGCGATCTCGATGTCAGTTCGACAGATCATGAAGAGTAGATCGATTATTTGCACAGTCCCCGATGAACGAAAGGCCGGAGCGGTCCGCAATTCAGTCGAAGGGGAGGTGTCTCCGGGGGTGCCTGCTTCTATTCTACAAGAGCATGGAGACTGTGAACTCTATATCGATGAGCCGGCAGCGAGCCTGTTGGGTAAAGGGGGGGCGGCATGAGTTCGATTGGAATCGGGCTGGTGGGCGCGGGTTGGATGGGTGCGACCTTATTGCGCCGTTTTTCTGAGCATGAGGGAGTTCAGGTAATTGGGGTTCATCAGCGGCGGCGAGATAAGGCCCTTGAGGTGATGAACGAACTGGGCATTGGAGAAGGTCTCTACTGTGATGATTTCGAGAAAATGTTGAGTATGCCTGGTCTGGATGCGGTCATCATTTGCAGCACGAATGAGGCGCATGGACAGCAGGCCATCGCGGCAATGGAAGCGGGGAAGCATGTCTTTTGTGAGAAGCCTTGTGCGACTCGCTACGATGAATTTCTGCGTCAGATTGAGTTGGAGGAGGCAAATCCGGGACTAGTGACTTTCGTCGACTACCTCATGAATTTCGATGCTTTGGAGAATCGTATTAGGCGTATGACGTCCGAAGGTGTTTTTGGAACGATTACCCAGATTCAAGTGAATTATCGTCATCCGATCAATATTGCTGGGGACAAAAAATGGAAGCTCTCCGGTGAACGTATGGGAGATGCAATCGGGATGGGAATCATTCATTCGCTTTCCGTAATGCTTAATATCATGGCCGAGCAAGGAGCGAATCCAGTGAGGGTTTATGCCACGACCTCAATGGTTCATCGCCGCGACTTTGATATCCCTGGCCTCTGGAACTTACAGATTGAATTCAGTAATGGGGCAACGGGTTTTTGTTTTGGTAATGTTGATCAGGCAAATGGTTACGATGCCTACCATCATATTCACGGAACGGAGGGTGGCTTAATTTTTGATTCACTGCTGGATCGCCCGCAAAAGGTCCGTGTTTGGTCTGAGAAAACCACCGATGGAAAATGGATTTATCCTCTCGACGCGGAGCGTTGTAAAGCTGAGGGGGTAGAAGAACATCAATGGCCTGCTGAGACCACTACTCCGGATAGTGGCGATGTTATGGAACATCAAACGGGGGCTTGTGTTTCACATTTTTTGGAATGTATCCAGAAGGGCGAGCAATCGTATCTCAGCTTTACTAATTCATCTCCGGTTGCGGATTTGGGATGGGCGGCGCAAATTTCGGCAGCCGAAGGAATGCCAGTTGATTTACCTTTGGATGAAGAACGAGCTCGAGAATTTTTCAAGAAGGAAAATTAAAGATGGGGGCGTTCGACTTACAGGTGAATGGCTACGCAGGAGTCGATTTTAATGGCGATTTACTCAGTGGTGAAGATCTTGATCAGGTATGCGAGGCTTTGAAGAAGGATGGGGTCGGTGGGATTCTTGCAACCTTCATTACGGATGGTCTTGGTGTGATGTGTTCCCGAATGGAGCGCTTGGTTCAATTACGTAATCAGAATCGGGAATGGTCTAAGCTTATCTGTGGAATCCATATTGAGGGGCCATTTTTGAACGAAACCCAAGGATATATTGGAGCTCACCCAGTGGAGCATGCAAAGCGGTCGGACCTTGGGGAAATGAAGCGGCTTCTTGAAGCAGCAGGAGGATTAACGAGAATTGTGACACTTGCTCCAGAGCGGGATGAGGGATTTAAGGTGACGCGATTTTTGACGGAGCAGGGTATTTGTGTGGCTGCCGGCCATTGCGATCCAACAATAAAACAATTGCAGGGGTCGATTGAAGCCGGTTTGAAAATGTTCACCCATCTGGGGAACGGATGTCCGATGGAGTTGAATCGGCACGATAACGTCATTCAGCGTGTGCTATCTCAACGAGATGATTTATGGATCAGCTTTATTCCAGATGGGGCGCACGTTCCATTTGTGACCTTAAAAAACTACCTCGATTTGGTTGGGACTGACCGTGTTGTAATGGTGACCGATGCTATTGCCGCTGCCGGGATGGGGATTGGTGATTATCATTTTCTGGGGAGAGATGTGAGAATTGGAGACGATTTGGTGGCGAGATCGCCAGATAAGAGCCACCTGATTGGTTCGACGATTACGATGCCAAGAGTGGCGGAGAATTTGGAAAGTGATTTGGGGTTTTCAAAATTTGAAATCCAAAAAGTGATTGAAGAAAATCCGCGAAAATTAATTGGAGAAACGAGATGATTGGACGGCTGAATGAATTGATTGGAAGAATAGGACCTACGATTATTGTCGCAGCGGTGGTTTTGGGGCCGGGGAGTATCCTGACAAGCTCGCGAGTGGGTGCTGACTTTGGTTTTCCGGCGTGGTTCGTTTTGGTGCTATCGACATTTCTGATGATTGGAATGGTGACGCTCGCAGCCCGTCTCGGGGTGACTTATGAACGAAGCTTGTGTGAGGAATTGGCGGCACGGTTGGGGCGTGGGGCTTCCTTGTTTGTGGGATTGATACTCTTTCTGGTTGTGGCCTTGTTTCAGTCGAGTAACAACTTGGCGATTATCGCAGGCCTTGAACCACTAGTGGAAGATATCGGCGATGGGCGCCCCTTGGCGGGGACCGTTGCGAGCCTTATGGTTCTCGTAATTATCAATTTCTTTGTAGCCTTTTGCCTCTTTCGTGTCCGGAGTTTGTATTCTCAGATCGAGAGATTGATGAAGATTCTCGTGCTGGTGATGATCTTTGCTTTTACCGGTAATCTCATCGTGGTGCTTTTTGGAGCGTTGGAGCCAGATGCGATTCAAAAAACGAGTAGCAGAAAGAGTGATCTTATTCCTCTGTTGGGAATGATTGGAACGACTTTCTCGATCGGAGGAGCCTTTTACCAAGGCTACCTTGTTCGTGAGAAGGGCTGGAAATTAACTGATTGGAGAAAAGGGTTAAGGGATTCGATTTTTGGGATTTGTGTCCTGGGAATCGTGACCTCTTTTATTCTGATTACTTCAGTTCTCACCTTTCATGGTCGCGCCGATGTGGTTGATTTGAGGAGTGTTGGGGATGTCGCGAAGCAACTAGAGCCCTTATTTGGAAAGGGAGCGAAAGTGATTTTCAGTTTAGGGATTATGGCTGGAGCTTTTAGTTCTTTTTTGGTCAATGCGGTAATCGGAGGGACTATCCTTTCGGATAGTCTAGGGAAGGGATGGCGTCTGTCTGATACCATGC
>ERZ1048686.3379-NODE-3379-length-10279-cov-3.932316_pt1 | contig 10279 bp, 5 predicted proteins | sample MGYA00383099_ERZ1048686 | MGnify/ENA primary metagenome ERZ1048686 (study PRJEB29581, sample SAMEA5548369) | metagenome | biome: marine; feature: coastal; material: water | depth 25 m | study: Short-term variability in the microbial, nano- and picoplankton...
TAACGCAAAAAACCGCTAGAGGTAAAACACTAAAAGTAAATAACCCAGAGAAAGAATGCTGTAAAAGAACATCTTAGAACCCTACCTACCCCTTGTTGCGTAGGTTTTTCAAGCAATTCACCCTCCACTTCATTTCGAAATTTGCATCTCCTCTGTGTATTTCACGTGGAGCTAGAATGAAGATTTCGTGATTATATTTTGGTTAGGCCTTTTTGGGATGCTCGGTCTTAATTGCTTTAAAAAAGTATTTCAGACAAAGGATAAAGGATTCATCCTGGCTCCGACGAAAAAGGGTGCGAGACTGACGTTATGTTCATCGATATTCCTCAGAGAAATTTCAAGGGCTTTGCAGTTGGGTTCAAACTAGTAGCAGAGGATTTTAAAAGCTATCAGGCTGCATACTTTAAGTTCTGAAATCTTTTAACGCCTCAAACTCACAAAGAGCTAAAACTTTTTTCCTCCGCTCCAGATTTTCTCCAACAAATTAAGACTCTGAGTGTCTCAAACAGACAAAGCAGTAGTTCCAACCACAACTCAATATTTACATCCCCATGACTCTATTTCCCTATTCAATCAGGGCCGCCTCAGCTCTCTCAATATTATTTCTAACTGGGTCTATCTCAGGGAAAGAAAAGCAACTCGAGGCAGACACCACCAAAGAGTTACAGATTCGTCATTCCATGTTGGGCTTTCGGGACACTCTTCTGTTTTACACATTTCCCGACCAGCAGGCCGTTCTTCGGCTCCATATCAGCAGTAAAGACAAAACTTTTCCTGTTACCGGGATAGTCTACCTCTTTCCGGCTAAGACCTCCAGCGAAGGAATCAAGAAATGGATCAATAACCAACACTCCGATGGGCTATTCCCAGACATCCCAAGCCCACATTTAATCCACGCGCTTCCAAAAGACATCTGCAAGGCGGTTGCCACCAAAATCATCGGGGAGAAGAAAAATCCCACCAATAATCAGATTTTTACCGACCAAGAGGTAATGATCGCGATCAAAGCCCACGAACTTCAAGGACAGTTCAAACTCGCTCCCTTTAAAGATCAGAGCGGTATCTTTATCCCGAAGTAAGTGAGTGGTTTTTGAAACAGAAAAGAAGTGGCCTACTCCTGTTTACGGACTCGGAAAAAGATTTTACCAGTCTTGGCGATGAAGTTCACTGCTTCACTCGAGATGACAATGGTAGTCGAATCACCCTGTGAATCAATACTATCGTAAAGCTCATCCCAAAGACTAATATCCGTTTCGTCTAGATTATCTTTGGCAAGAAGCGCATAACTCTGTCCAGCCCGTGAATTCCACGTCAGTGAAACATCACCATTCGCAGCGGTGGAAATTGCAGTGATCACAAAGGGTGCTCCTCCCGCGCCACGATAAGCTTTTAAGCCACCGTTTTCGACATCGTTGAATAGGACTTTAGTGCCATCCTCTTTAATGGAGAAGATTTCAATATTCGCATCACCTCCCCCATTGCTCCAGATGACTCTGATCGGATAGACTCCAGCCTCGATCACGTTAAAGACAAAGATGCTATCGGAAGCACCACGGGGCGCATCAAACTCACCTAAAAGTTCGCGACTTTCAGGCTGATCAAGTGGTCCAGCTTCCATCCGAAATCCATCATCACTATTAACACCAACGGTGTTAAACCCAGCTGGGAACTCAACGAAGGTAACGATTTCCGCGCTAGCTCCATCAGCGATGAAATTCAGGCCAGGAACTCCAGGCATTTGAAGATCATCAGGGAAATTTCCAGCAGAGTCACCTCCCAGTTGATTGAGGTTGATGACCGAAGGGATTTCGAACTCAAGGAGTGGTCCAGCGACGATCCCAGGACCAGTCGCAGGTCCAATCAAAGCTGGATCAGCAAAATTTTCGTCCGCAAATTCTCCCGCCAAGTTAAGCTCTGTATCTGCTAGGGATTCTTGGATGAAAGCCCCATTTTGAATCACTCTCCATATAAAGCCAGGATTCGAGGTATTGATCCCAGATGCCTGTAGATCCGGTGTGAGAATCCCAAAAATAGGAGCCTTCACGATCCCACTTTCAGTCCCGACAATATTGCCGAGAGTATCAACCAATTCGATACGGAAGGTATGCTCTGAATTTGTCTCAAAGGGAGCATCGAGGGTGTGTGTAAAATCAGTAGCTCCCTGCTTTTTGGCACCGGCTACCAATTCAACTTCTTCGTCATCAATGAAGAGCTTCGTAGAGGCTGGGTCGACTTCACAACCTTCAAAATCATTCCCCCGGAAGGAAAAATTGGTAAGGCTCGTCACAGCAGGTCCAGTGATCGCCGAGACAAAACAAGGCTCACTCGGAGGAGCATAACCATCGAGTGTTACGAGCGCAGTCTGTTCTGGGCTCTTTCCAAAGACAAGAGCGTGAGCTCCAAGCCCCCCCCAGCCTTTCTGTCCGGGAGTATCTTTATCACCATCATTAATTGCCATCCCGAGTCCGAACTGCACCCCACTTTCAAGCGAATCAAGCTCCATGGATTCTTTCGGCAGTTTAATTTCATAAATCGTCCGCTTAGCATCAACGTCGCGGGAAACAAAAGCGGTCGTGCCGCCCACCCCTGCTTCTTCGAGCATCACTTGACCGCCCAAGTCATCCTCAACTCCACCAAGCGCATAATTATAAAGTGCGATTTGCGTGTCCTGCTTATCGTTGGCGATCATGAGCTGAACCGAGTCGCCATTCCACGCGCTGTTAGCGGAGTTTTCGTGATATTCATCCGTAACTAAAAACGCGAAATAAACATTGTCATCATCGTAGGAAATCTGGACTGCTGAAGTCTGATCATCCGGTCCACTCCAGCTCCCCCCGGCATGGACTTCAAACAACGAAAGGTTCCCGCCATCTTTACGGCTTCCAGACCCCTTTGGAATTGCAAACCGAGGATCAGAAAGGACAGGAACGCCCTGCCAATCGTCAAGTTTCCCGTCGATTACAATCTCCCCCGGAGCGGTTTTTGCTGAGTGAAACTCTTTCCCCGCTTCGATATCGTTTGCAGTAGCTAGCGTAATGAGAGCGGTTTGCTCTGGACTCTTACCAAAGACGATGGCGTGAGCCCCGAGCCCCCCCCATCCTTTTTGTCCGGGAGTATCTTTGTCGCCATCATTAATTGCCATCCCAAGTCCAAATTGAGTCCCTCCAATGAGCGCATCGAGTTCCATTGATTCTTTTGGAAGTTTGATTTCATAGGTCGTGCGCTTTGTTTCAACGTTCCTGGTGACCACAGCTTCAGTTCCGCCTGGTCCTGCCTCTTCAAGCATAACCTGCCCACCCAAAGCTTCCTCAACTCCCCCAAGAGCATAGTTATAGAGCGCAACCTGAGTGTCTCGTTCGGCATTTGCGACCATGAGTTGAACCGAATCTCCGTTCCAGGCACTGTTTGCAGAATTTTCGTGATATTCATCAGTGACCACAAAACCGAAATAAATGTTATCATCGTCATAAACAACCCGGACAGCTGAAGTGTGATCATCAGGTCCAGTCCAGCTGCCGCCAGCGTGCTCCTCAAAATTCACAAGGTTTCCATTTTCACCAGAACCTTTTGGGACAGCAAAGCGGGGGTCTGCCAAGATTGCAGAGCCAGTCCACTCTGAGAGATCCCCATCGAGAACGATTGGTTGGGTGGCCTTAATTGCAGTGTAATACTGTTTCCCAGGCTCAATGTCATTTGCGCTCGCTTCAATGAAGAGAGCTCCCAGCGCAATCACTCCAAAAAGTATGTTTTTGTTATTCATAATATTAGCAACATTCCCATGACCCTTAAAAACGATTGGCCACGTTTTGTTGATTCTTTTTTTATCCTGAACTAAAAGACCAAAATAGCTTTTATTCCAATGGTTCTAGCAAACTGAAATTACTGGACCGAAAGGTCAAGCTCCCAATTTACAGAATTGTGCTCAAAGGAAGGCAACACTAGAAAATCCGGGGCTGCCCCCCTATTGGGCCCTCAAAATTTTGAGGGCTGCCGGGTAATTCGGATTTATCTTCAACGCAGCTTCAAGGGCACGATTCGCCTCTTTTTTTTGCCCTAGCGCCAAATATGCCCGGGCGATCCCAGTGTAAACCCGAGCACTCCTCCCTCCCATCGTGATAACTTTTTGATAGGCTGTAACAGCATCCAGATACTGACCCTGCCTTTCATAGATTGAACCAAGGCCAAGAAAAGATTGGTAGAGCTTGGGATGTGATTGGGCGACCGAGAGGTAGAGATCCCTCGATCGCTCCCATTGTTTGGTATCAGCATATACCGCAGCAAGAGTGAGTCGCGCAGCCGGCTGTTTTGGATTAAGCAGAATTGCTTTTTTGAGTTGAACAATGGCATCGGGAAATTCGCCCATGGAGGCATAAAGCGAGCCCAAATTGAGACGAGCCGCTCCATAGTCTGGATTCAACTTAATCACTCGAGTTAGCTTTTCTAGAGCACTCTCTTTACGACCACGAGATTGATCAATCATAGCGAGATTGATCAGGGCCGCAGCATGATTAGGGTCAACCGCGAGCGCTTTCTCGAAGAGAGGCTGAGCAAGGTCGGAACGTTTCTCGGTTAAGAAGAGAGCCCCAAGACCAGTGAGAGCTTGGCCATACTCTGGATTTGCTCTTATGGCCGCTTGATAGAGTTCTTTGGCTTCCTCGATTTTCCCTTGAGCGGTCGCGATCTTAGCTCGGTTGTAAAGCTCTTGGGGAGTGGTTGCCTTTTCAGATGGATTGGCTAGTTGCAACAGATATTCCGCTTCAGCAGGGAATCCGTTTCTTGCAAAAAGAGTAGAGTAGTCCCCCAAGCGAGTCTTACTATCTTGGGCGAGAGGATTTTCGAACCAACGTCCCGGCCTTGGAGAAAGTCGGGAAAGTTGGTCCTGGCTCCGAGCCTTAAGGAGAGCTAAATCTGAGATGATCTGCTCACTACTGACAATCCCCTGATAGATCGCCGCGACTGCGCCCTTTGAGTCAACGAGGAAGCTAGTGGGAATGGATAAGGGCTGTCGGCGGGAAGTTAAAAATTCGAGCAAGATTTCCATCTTACCAAGATTCTCTGGCCGTGCTTTCCCGCTCTCCAATTGGTAACCGAGGCGTGACAGCTCAGCCCATCCATCTAAAGCCTCCGTTTCTTGGTTGTCGGTTGTCAATCCATCTACGTTAAGAGCAAGGATGGTGGCTCCTAGTCCCCGGATTTTTTCTTGGTTCTCTGAAAACTCACTCATTTCTTGAAGACAATCTTCGCACCAACTTGCCCATAAATTCACAAGGACAGGTATCCCTGAAAATTCTCTGGTCGATTGACGCCCCCCCTTTTCATTGCTGTAGATCAGTTTAGGAAAAGGAAGACGATTTGCTAACCAGAGACCCTTTTCTTGCCGAACCTCATCAATTTTAGGAATAGAAATGTCATCCACCGATGGTGAATTCGCGCGGATTTCTTTTGCACCTTTGAATTGGTTAATGAGATACCGCTTCCCAGCTTTTAGTCCGTCTAGAGTTTCTGTCCCGCCCGCTGGCCACTCGACTTGAACACTGAGGTTTTTCTCGGCTTCACCCAGACCAAAGTGGACCCAAGAGCTTGATTGGGCAAGGAAGCCTTCTCCAGCTCGAACTGTTCTGATCTGTCGAAGTTCGGGGCGACCTTCAGGCCAGATGCTGACCCGAGCTCCGATCGCATCGCGATTGGTCGTCGTGCCATTGCCAATCAAACGAACTGTCACCGATTCGTCATGCTCAGGAAGATTATTCCTTACAAGGCGGATTCGGGGACTCGTTCGATTAGTGATCCAAAGGTCCAAGTCTCCATCATGATCCCAGTCAGAAGTGGCGACCGCCCGACCATCATCGTCAAAGTCAGCGCCTAGCAAACCTGCGATATTTGCAAAACCTTTTCCTCCAAGATTGATAAAAAAGGGATTGCGCTCGTAGCCACTAAACGAATTTCCTTCTGAGATCCGGAGATTCAGATTTCGAAAATTACGGATATAACCTGGCTTGGCAGATGGCGTCAGTTCTTCTTCCGGACTTTGGGGCGCGACCCGCCCCCAGAAAAACATTCACAAATCATCTTTCTTTGGCTGTGAAATATAACCGTTAGCAACGTAAATATCCTCCCACCCATCATTATTAAAGTCTCCAAGTCCTGCCCCCCAAGCCCAACCCGCATACCCCTCGTCCATCGGACTCGTAATGTCTGTAAATCGCCCAGATCCATTGTTCCGCATCAGCGAGTTTCCACGCACCATTTTTAAGTAACGTTGTCGCGTTTGTTTCGGCATCGACGGATTAAAGTTCCCCTGTGGAATAACCAAGTTGCCGGCACCAGAAAACATACTGGATACGTAAAGATCCATATTTCCATCACGATCGAGATCCCCCCAACTCGCCGACATTCCAAATCCCCAATCTTGAGACAGACTTTCCACCGAGGTATCAATGAACTTTCCTCCGTCGTTGCGGAGGAGTTGATTAGGACCAAAATCGTTGGCGATGTAGAGATCTGAATCTCCATCATTATCGTAGTCCTCCCAAGCCGCAGCAAAAGAAAAACGGAAGTTTTCTTTGCCTAGGCCACTTTCTTGGGTGACGTCAGAAAACCGAAGCTGCCCCTCATTTTTTAAGAGAACATTAGCTCCGCCATTACGGGCATTATGAAATGGGTGAGGAGTCGGAAAATCGCCGACTTCCCGGCTATTGGCATTGTAGCGAAGGATTAGTAAATCCAAATCCCCATCAAGGTCGTAATCTGAAGCGGTTGGTGAATATCCCGATTCAATTCCCTTAAATTTAGAACGCAGGGTAAATCTCGCTGCTCCATCATTCTCCAGAATCAAGAAGGCCGCTCGGGTTGCAACAGCGAGATCCTTATCACCATCGTTATCCAAATCTATCAGCAGTGCGGCGGTCGAGTTATCCAGCCAGTCAATCCCTGCGACTGCAGAAATATCAGTCATAGTTCCATCCTTTTCCTGCCGAAAAAGCAAATTGGGAAGACCTCCGGGTTGGCAGAGATGCAAATCTTCAAGACCATCGCCATCAACATCGCCAAGGGCTACTCCATGATAACCTAGGAAATCGGGCTTAATGACTTCATCGATTTGGCGCACCCAATGATTCATGCCAAGCTTCAGTTGCTGGTTCCACGAATCATTTCCACCCAGGACAATTGGAGTAACGTCCTCAAATCCCTGCGTATCCTTTTCTCGGAACTCGCTTTGCATGAGGTTTGGCATCGAAAAACTTAAGAGCTCAGGGAGTTCGTTATCAGTTGGACGAGTCCACACCACTTCGACCACCGCCTGAGAACGAATATTTTTCCCCTCTCTAAAACCACTCGCAGTTAAAAGTTGCCGAGTCTTTAAAGTTCCCGCATCACTCTGGACTCGGTAAACCTTAAACTTAAGATGCGACTCTTTTGATTCACCCTCAAAATGGAGAGTCGATCTCATCTCCTTAAAAAAATCACCAAGCCCCATCGGTGTCTTAGAAAATGAATAGGAAAGATCCCGCACAAGAATTGAAGGCCCCGCATTCCTTTCTTTTTCCTCTTTAGATTGAAAATCTATTGTGGTGATCGTTTTTGAAGAGTCTTCTTTGCTCAAAGGTTCTGTCAGCTCCAGAAGAGTGTAGGCGAGCTCGGAGAGTTGCTCTTTAACTGCAGCGCTCCACACTTCCGCTTGCTCAGTTGTTGAGAACTCTTTTGATGCGGTCGCGTCAACTTCGGATGGCGAGCTTTCTTGCTTCTCAGAGCAACCCGAAAACAAGAGGGCTCCAATCATCACCCGAAAGGTGATAGAAGAGATAAAGCAGCGAATCGTCTTAATCACTCCGTATGCGAAATTTACTAGACGAGGAGGTTAACCTCTTAATTGCGATATGGCGCGTCTAAAGATTTGGGGAAGAACATCTAAGCTTCACTTCTTTTGATCCATCAACCGCTGTGCGATTCTTATCAAGTTCGAGAGGCTCCGAAACTCTAGAGCTCACTAACTTCAAACCCCCAAAATCAAGCGGAAATCCGCGTCGACCAATCCCAAACCCCATCAAATACCTGCCGTCTCTTATCCTGTCTTTTGTTTTAAACTAGTTAAGTAATGGGTTTCTGATGGACACCTCCGGCTGTCTTCTGATATATCTAACAACTGCCTGTTTATGAACACACAACACACAATTGCTCTAACTCGAGATCTCTCAAATCGAGTGTTAGATTATAATCCTAGACCTCTTACTTCGAGTCTTGCGGTCTTCTCAGCGATGGCGCTTACGGCCTTCGGTCAACAGCTCCCCGAGCCGTTGCTATATTTCCCTCTCGACGAAGCCAGCGGTGCAACTGCGGCTGTCGACAAAACTGGCAACGGATACGATGGCGTCGTCGTCAACTCCGTTACCTTTGGTGAAGAAGGTGCCCCGGGAGGAGCCAGCCCGTCTGGTGCCGCGCAATTTACCGATGGCATCCTCAACATCCCAACCTTCGATGTTCCTCTACTACTAGGCAACCGGGACGGCGCAGGAGCGGGAGATGCAATAAGCTATACAATGGCAGCTTGGATCAAGCCTGACCCCGTCTCATTGAGTGGCGACCGGTTTTTTGTCGGGCAATCAAGTCAAGGAATCCACAATGGTTTACGCAACAATGGACGTCTTCATCAGGCACACTGGGGCAACGACCACTACGGCGACACTCTTCTAAACGCGACCGACTGGGTGCACGCGACTTATGTCTATGACGGTGCAGCCGACCTTGGCACGATCTACTTGAACGGCGTAGAAGACGGCGTCCCAACCTCAAAAGCGAGCCCAAACGGAGCCGGTAACCTCATCGTCGGGGGCCGCCAGGGCGATCAGAACGGCGGTACTGGCCAAGCTTGGTATAATGGCTTAATTGACGAATTTGCGGTCTGGGATTCGGTCCTTACCCAGGAGCAGATCACGGCTCTTGCTGAAGGGGCCCTCCCATTCTCGACAGCAACCGGTGATGACCAAGACAATGATGGCATGGACGATGGTTGGGAGACTGCAATCGGTCTCGATCCCGAGGTCGATGACTCCGCGGGAGATCCAGACGATGATGGGCTTACCAACCTTGAGGAGTGGAACGGCGGTGAAAGTTCAACCAATCCCTTGGAGAGCGACAGCGACAAAGATGGTCTAACTGACGGTGCCGAAAGGAATACCCACGCTACGGACCCGAACAAAGCTGACTCTGATGACGACGGCCTCAATGATGGTGCCGAGATCGCTGCAAATACCCTGCCGCTCAATCCCGATACCGACGACGACGAGATCCCCGACGGTTACGAGGTCGACAACGAACTCAATCCGCTACTCGCTTCTGACGCGGGTCAGGACGCAGACAACGATGGATCTTTGAATCTAGAAGAATTTAAGCGCGGCACCGATCTAAACGTGCAGGATACGGATGGCGATGGTCTCTCCGACGGAGTCGAGTCAGGGACGGGAACATTCGTCAGTGTTACTGACACGGGTACCGACCCACTCAATCCGGACACCGATAACGATGTCCTGAAGGACGGCGACGAGCTGACCGCAGGCACTGACCCTTTCAATCCTGACACAGACGGCGACACTGTTCCCGATGGCGTTGACGACGATCCCTTATCCAGCGGTGGAGGTTTTGAATTCGGCCTAGTCTCCTACTGGCCGCTCGACTCTGACTTGTTGGACACGTTCGATGACAACCACGGCACTGAAGACGGCGGTGTAATCCCATTTGAAACAGGCAAGTTCGGTAACGCGATCAACCTTGATGGGACCCAGAACGTCATCATCACCGGTGGCGAAGAGTCTGAGTTCGACTTCACGGGCGGAAGTATGACCGTCTCGGTTTGGTGCACCGCTGCTTCAATTACCACTGGCTGGCAGTGCTTAATTGCAAAGGGTGAGGGTAACGGCTGGCGCATGCACCGCCGCGGTAGCGATGTTCCAGAACAATTTGCCTGGACAGGCGGCGTCGGAGACACCCCGGCGCACGACACAGCGATCACGGTCGGAGGAGAAACAGAAACCTGGCACCACGTCGTGGGAGTTACCGAGAGCACCTCAGGAATCGAGACCCTTTACATTGACGGTGTCGAAGTCGCAACCAAGTCAGGGGCGGTTCTAGAGGATCGAGCCAACAGGATGCGCATCGGTGAGAATCCAGACGCCCTCGGTCGTGGATGGAATGGTAAGGTCGACGATGTTGCAATCTGGGCACGCGCTCTATCAGCTGATGAGATTGCCGAGATATGGGCAGCTGGCGAAGGAACCAGTATCGA
>ERZ1048686.3381-NODE-3381-length-10278-cov-4.330431_pt1 | contig 10278 bp, 6 predicted proteins | sample MGYA00383099_ERZ1048686 | MGnify/ENA primary metagenome ERZ1048686 (study PRJEB29581, sample SAMEA5548369) | metagenome | biome: marine; feature: coastal; material: water | depth 25 m | study: Short-term variability in the microbial, nano- and picoplankton...
GGTCCACCGATATGGAGCGCTTTGACTGGAACCCGATATCCACCTCCGTAATCATGGATGATGGTTTTCATGGAAGTTCCCATGTCGGCCTCAATCACCCCTGGTTCGTTAAAATGACTGTCAAGGCTAACCAGTTTGGTACCCGAAGACTTTTCAGTTCCACGGCTTGCGTAAGCAGTACCGCCATGCTCTAATATGTATGGAATAGACGCGAGAGTTTCCACGTTATTTACGACAGTTGGCTTATTAAATAATCCCTGTTGAGCCGGATATGGTGGGCGCACTCTAACTTCCGGTCTCTGACCTTCAATGCTATTGATGAGAGCGGTTTCCTCGCCACAGATATAAGAACCTTGGGCTCTAATGACTTTAAAATGAAAATTGTTGTCTGTTCCAAGAATTCCATCACCTATGAGTCCGCTATTTGAGAGGTCTTCGATTGCAGCTTCAATTATGCTCACCGATTCAGGATACTCACCACGGATATACACAACGCCCCAATCAGCTCCGATCACATATCCGGCAATCACCATTCCCAATAAAACCTCGAGAGGTCTTTGCTCCAGTAAAAATCGATCTGTAAACGCTCCAGGATCACCTTCATCTGCATTACAGATTACGAACTTGGTGTCATTATCTTCTGCCTTGCAAAACCCTAGCTTCATACCAATCGGAAATCCAGCGCCGCCTCGCCCTCGAAGATTTGAGTCTTTAATTTCTTTTAGTACTGATTCCTTTTCAGCTTGGAAAACTTTTGTCAGAAGCTCTTTGTAATAATCAATCCCTTTAACTGCTCGTGTGAGCACGGGTTCGCCAATTGAGCGGACATTATAGGTGTCAGTAGCAGGAGCTCCTGATCTTACAATTTCAGCTAGCTCATCTGTATTTTTTGCTGAGTAGTTGTTTCCGTTAAATTGAAAAGCGCTGTTTTCATGGCACCTTCCAAGACAGCACATCTCTCCAATTTCACTTTCTGAAAAATGAGTTTTAAGATTTTCCTTCAGACTATCTTGTGTGCCTGCACAGTGACAAACTGAACCATTACACACGTAAACTTTCTTCCCTTGGTTCTCAGGTTTAAGAAAGTCATAGAACGTTGTCGTGCCATACGTGTTCGCCACGCCAATGAGGAAATCATCCGCAAGTTTCTGGAGTTTTTCTTTAGGAACTGTTCCAGTATCTTGAGAGAGCTTACCCAGTTCATCAAACAGATTTTCTTTAAGTCCTTTTCGACCTGAGAGTTCACTTATATTTTTAGACATAGAATAGCGTGGATGTTTTAAGGCGTTCTAAAAATAATGATCTGGAGCATATGTCTCATTCCGAATCAATATAAGCGGGTCGAACTTCGGAAATGAATTACATCAAAAAGTGGTTTTCTCATGTTGCAACATCTATTTCTCATTGAGTCTCAAGAGGATAGTAGAATGAGTCTAAATAAAAAGAGTTGTGTGACAAATATTACTTTGGCTTATTAATTCAAATGTCTATTTTCGTCTTGTACGAGTTCTTAACTCGATCAATAGAACAAACTCCTACGATTAGGCCGGAGCAATATGGTTCAATAGGGTTAGAATTAGATTTCAATCGTCTCCGGCCTTTTCTTTTTTCATTCCAACTTATTTCTTAATTAAAAGCTGAATCAGATCAATGCTGTATCGCATCATTGCCTGCATTTCTTGCACTTTTAGGTGGGAAGTTTTGTTGAAGACCAGAAGCTTTCCCCCCGTACACTCTACATGATAATCACTGTTCAGAACAACAAAGGATCTTAATTCCGAATGAAAAAGGTCTCGCGCTGTACCAACATCCGATGCTCTGAGAAGCGCTTTATCAGAAAATTCTTTGTCCTCTTCGAAATCAATATCACCAAATCCTGCTCTCTGAAGAATTTTGTCGAAAAGCTCTTCCTTCTCTAAAACGAATTCTGGAAGCTTTTGATTGAGATCGATTGTGATGACCGTTGTGTCGTAGACTATTTTCCCCATCCAGGCACCCTCATCAAACACCACATCTTGCATAGCGAAATAGAGGTTTAGTTCGGGCAAAAGCCCTGTGATTGTATTATGAACATATTCAACTGGATGATTTCGGAAAACTGGAAATGAACTGAGCTCGTCCGTCTTAAATTCCTTACCGATAACAAACTGCCATCCGTAGTGAGCCGAGAGTTTCATCATATCCCTTTGGTGGTCCGTCATCCAATGAGGAGAGTTCTGATGCTGAGGTTGAAGAAGCCTCATGCTATTAGGGTGAGAGGAGGTTGACTCATGATTATTCAACCCTCTTAAATTCCAATTACCACCAGCCTTTTCAAATTTAAAACCATAACCAGAGAGATATTGCATGGTCGTGTGGTCTATAAGAATGGCCTCTGAAAAATTAATAACAACCTTCTCGTTCGTAGGAAGTTTTCTCACGACAGCCTTGGTTCTGAGTAAATTGAGAAAATTGAAGACTCCCCCAAGCTTCAATTCATATTCATTATCCTTTTGTGTGCCATTTATCTTCGGTTTCCAGATGGCCATCACAAAGCTTTGCATGGTCATTCGACTTTTAATCCACTGAACAAGGAAGGCCATACATAAGCCTAATGCGATTCCCCAAAGAAGCCCGTAAATGAGAACACAAAGCACGGTAAACGCCATTTCAAGAAGCTGCTCTTCACCTTTTTCATAGGCGTTAACAAAGGATTTTGGAGACGCGAGTTTAAAACCTGTGTGGATGAGTATAGCTGCGAGCGCCGCTAGAGGTATTTCTTCAACAATCGGTTTGAGGGCTACAATGAAGATCAATAGAATTACTCCGTGGAAAAAGTTCGACAACTTGGTTCTTGCATTGTTACTCACATTCACAGAGCTTCGAACGATGACGGTAATAATTGGAAGGCCGCCCAAGAACCCAGAAACAGTTGAGCTTAACCCGATTGCCATCAAGTCTTTATTGAGATCAGTTTTCCTTTGTAGAGGATCTAAATTATCAACGGCTTTTGTACTGATCAACGTCTCGATTGAAGCGACAATCATAATGGAGATTACGACCAGCCAAAACGAACCAGTACCAATCTTGCTGAAATTGGGAAAGAGGAAGTTTTCAAACAGGTTCTGTGGAAGGTCGATTAATTGAGAATCAGGGAAAATGAACGCTCCACTATCTAACCCAATTACGTCAGAAATCACATAGCGATATAGAATGACGAAAGGAACGGCAAACACAAGTACCCAGACTGGGGCAGGGACAAAGTGAAACAATTTGTTTCTTACTCTAGGGTAGACTATTAGGATAGCCAAACTGATCAACGTAATAATTGTGATTTTTGGATCGAGTCGAAAAATGCTGCCGGGGATTTCCAGTAAACTCCCCATTGCTGAACTAGCCTTTGAGCTGTGTCCTAGTCCGATGTGAGCTTGCTTCGCAAAAATTATTATTCCAATCGCAGCAAGCATTCCTTCAACAACAGATTCAGGAACTATTTCGCCTAACCGCCCTAATTTAAACAGGCCTAGGAGAACTTGAAAGATCCCAGCGACGCAGATGGCTGCTAGAACATATGGAAATCCACTCGCATCCACATCAGCGAGAAGGGTGTTGCCTGTTAAAATGACAACGATCAAACCAGCCGCAGGCCCGTTGATAGCCACATGACTTCCTCGAAAAAAGGTTGTTACGATTCCACCAATTATAGCCGCAATAAGACCAGACATTGGCGGGGCGTCTGAGGCAATTGCAATTCCTAAAGCTAGAGGAAGGGCGACGAGAGATACACTAATGGACGCCAGTAGATCCTGCTTCCAGTGGGCTTTGTACAACTCTCGGTTGCTCAATTTAGAGGTAGGTTCTGACATAGATGCTTGGCACGTCAATATAGGAGTTTTCCTATTTTTCAAGAATAGGATTCTGTAAAAGCTTGAAAATCAGTTTATAAATTTTGATGTCTTCCTAATATTTGTGCAATCCATCAAATGATGATATTTGGACCCTTCTACAAAGTGAATAAACCAACTCAATACTTACTTCTGCTATTATTGTTGCCAGCCTTGATGTCGGCCTGCCGAAAGAAGGGGTGTACAGATCCAATTGCGTCCAATTACAGTGAGAGTGCCCAAATTGATGATGCATCGTGCGAGTATTTAGACATCACTTCTGAGTTAAGGGCAGAAGTAATGCAACAATATGCGGACATCGTCTACTTCACATATGAAGACTGTTATCTGGAAGCATTGGTTATGCAGGAGAAAGTTTCATCCTTCTTGGAATCACCATCCCAGGAAGGGTTAGAAGAATGTAGAGAAGCTTGGATGCTAACGAGACGTCCATTTGAACAAGCAGAGGTTTTTCGATTCTATGAAGGACCGATTGATGATGTTTATTCACGACTGAGCGAATGGATGATCGACCCTTCTTACATCGACTATGTAAGTGGGGATCCTTTCTCGGGAATAATTTGGGATTCTGAAAATTTCAAAACCATCGATGAGGAGGAATTAATAGATGCGAATCAGTCAGAAGGCGAGACCAAGGTCACCATTGGGTTTCATGTGATCGAATTTCTTCTTTGGGGTGAGGACACCGCATCGCCTTCTCAACTTACTCCTGGAATGAGGGGTTTTAATGATTTTGCCGCAAACGACAGTGCTGCGACAGATAAGATTAGAAGGTCTCAATATTTGGAAGCGGCGACGAGTATTCTAGTTGCAGATTTAGCTTCTCTAGTCAAAGACTGGTCTTCGTCAGAGTCTGGGAACTATCGCCAGTCATTTTTAGGTATGAATAGCACTAAAGGCTTTCGAATGATTTTAACCGGAATGATCAGGTCAGCTGAAACGGAACTCGCCCACAACAGGCTGCGTGTCTCACTTGATAGCTTGGATACAGAACGTGAGGTTTCGAAATTCAGTGACAATACCTCAACGGATGTGCTCATGACCACCATTGGTCTTCGAAATGTATTTGAGGGCAAGTATGCTCGAGTGGATAGTTCAATAATTAGTGGAGCTTCTGTTCTTGATGTGGCGAGCTTGATCGATGATACACTCTCCAATGAAATCCATGACGCTGTCAATGCATCTGTAAAAGCGAGTGCTCTGATTCTCTCTCCTTTCGATTATAGATTATCCGAAGAATTTGCTGCGGAAAGCTCCATTAGCAACACTGCGAGTGAATTGGAAAATTTGAGTAAGCTCTTGATAGAGTTGGGGCGGAAACTGGGTTACGAAATCGACCCAACTATCCGAACAAGATAAATCCTACCTACCTTCTTCTTTCATCTGAGTTTGATCATTATCCAATATTGGGACTTGAAATACTAGTCTACCTAATGAGGTGGTAATCAAACCGTTCAACAAGGTGAATATCGTATCTGGGATTCAATAGGCTAGAAGTCACAACCTTAGTTTTGATTGAGTTGTGCTGATCTCCGTATGTATAGCTCTGCTAACGCTAATCGCACACCCACTGTCGCGATTGTTCTAACTAATTAATTGATGCCTTGATTTCAAGGCATGCGTAAGGAAACGCTTTCTGGAGCGACTTAGAGCCATCAAAGCAAATTGTGAAATGAAGAAAATTTTAATATCCGTAGCAGCAGGTGTGTTGATCTGCGCAGGTACCTCCATTGCTCAAGTCGCTAAAAAATGGGGCATCGATAAATCTCATGCCTCAGTTACTTTTAGCATCGATCATTTTTTTAGTGAAGTTCCTGGGAAATTCAAGCAATTTGATGGCGACATTTTCTTTGACCCTGCAAATTTGAGCGGGAGCAAAGCAAGTTTCGAAATTATGGTTGCTAGTATCAGCACTGATGAGAAGGATAGAGATGATCACCTTCAGAGTAGTGACTTTTTTGACGCGACAAATAACCCAATGATCGTATTCAAGTCAAGCCATATTGTCAAAGCATCTGATAAGCTCTACAACATTCACGGTGAGTTGTCAATGCGTGGAGTGACCAAATCCGTTGTTCTGCCAATGAAAATAAAAGGCAGGATGGACAATCCATGGAAAGAAGGGTATGAAATCCTGGGCATCTCGATTTCAACAACGTTGAATCGATCGGATTATGGAGTTGGGACTGGAAGTTGGGCAGCAACAGCCGTCGTCAGCGATGAGGTTGAAGTGAAGATCAGCATGGAGCTGGATGCTCCGATTGACCCGACTTTATAATTGATAAGGCGCCTTCTAGACTTTCTCTCTTGTCTCGACTCCAAAGAATCGCTCGAATATAATGCAAGCGGTTATGTCGCCAGTAACATTGACGGCCGTCCTAAACATTCCCATGATGCGATCAATTCCAATTAACATCATGATCCCTTCAGCTGGAATGCCTGTTCCTTGAAGAACGCTGGCCATTATGATGATTCCTCCACCTGGAATGGATGGGGTACCAATGGAGGCGGCCACGATTGTGAACATGATTAATGCAAGGTTTGCGATACTCAGTTCAATGCCATATACCTGGGATATAAATAGGGTAGCGGCGCATTGAAATAGTGCTGTTCCGTCCATATTAATGGTAGCTCCAATTGGAATAATGAACTTTGAAATGAATGGAGAGATTTCAAGTTCTTCTTGCGCAGTCTTCATGCTCAAAGGCATAACCGCAGCAGAGCTTGCTGTCGAAAACGCAACCAACTGAAGATCCTTCACCTTTTTAAGAAATGTCCAAGGATTCCTTCTTCCAATTATGACGACTAGAAGAAGGTAAACCAGAAGAAGTAACAAAAGTCCGATCAATGTGGTGAGCATGAATGCCCCAAGTCCCAGGATGCTCGAAAAGCCAACTGAAATGATGAGCTGGGCCATTAATCCGAAAACAGCATACGGCGCTATTTCCATTGCCCATCGCACTATAGTCATACAAATCTCCTGGACTGAAGAAAGAAGGTTAAGGATCGGTTGAGAATTCGGTTTTGACATGACCGAGATGGCAATCCCGATTATGATGGTGAACAACACAATGCTCAGCATCTCTCCAGTAACCATGCTCGCCAATGGGTTGGAAGGCAGAAGGTTCGAGATAACATGAGGAAGCTCTTCAATAGTCGGCAAGCCGGGTTGACTTGATAAAGAGGCATCGACAGCTGGTAGCTCTTGTGGTTTTTCAAAGTATTGCCCTGGTTTGATCAACTGGGTTACGGTGATGCCAATAACAACCGCTATGACCGTAGTCGACAAAAAGTAGACTACTAGGTTTAAACCAACCTTTTTCAGTTTCTCCGTATCCGTATTGCTCGCAATTCCTGTGATGATGGAGGAGAAAATGAGGGGAATCATAATCATCTGCACCAGTTTGATGAAGAGCACACCTGGAAAGCCCAACCACTGAGAAGCGTTGTTAGATGTGCTTTCAGATACCAATCCCGTGTCTGGTGAGAGAAAATAACCCAGCGCCAACCCTAGAATCATTCCAAGCAGAATTTTTGCCCAGAGTCTTGTCTCGAGAAGTCTCTGTAAATAATGGCTGAATTCTGTGAGTTCTTGAAATCCGGGTCTCATTGACATCAAAGATCAGCCTTGTTTTTAGAATGAAACATGAAATTAATCAATCTTCAGGGTGATGTACTTGACGCTCACGTTCTAAATCCCAATTGGAAAAAGGGCTACTATTTCACTAGAAAAAGAGGCCGTTAGCTGGCATTGTCTTATCCTAAAAATGGGTATCTATAGTCAGTAGGCGGAACAAATGTTTCCTTAATCGTTCTTGGGCTAACCCATCGAATTAAATTCCACATTGATCCAGCTTTATCATTGGTTCCAGATCCTCTTGCACCTCCAAATGGCTGTTGATTCACCACAGCGCCAGTTGGTTTGTCGTTGATGTAGAAGTTTCCAGCACAATCTTCTAACGCTTTGCAGGCGAGGTCTATAGCGTAGCGATCACCTGAGAAAATACTACCAGTCAGTGCGTATGGAGAACTCTGATTCAATATTGACATGGTTTCTTCAAACGCCCTATCCTCATAAACGTAGATGGTCATGACAGGGCCGAAGATCTCTTCGCACATGGTTTTGAACTTAGGATCTTTCGCTAAAATGACCGTTGGCTCAATGAAGTAGCCTTTACTTCCATCGTAGTTTCCGCCTGCTATGATTTCAGCATCGGCACTTTCTTTGGCGTAGTCAATAAATCCCGAGATCTTGTCAAAGGCTCTCTTGTCAATCACGGCGTTGATGAAGTTGCTCGGGTCTTCTGGAGATCCCATTTTAAAGGACGCCAAATCTTCGACGATTCCTTCCTTGACTTCATTCCACATACTTGACGGAATGTAAGCCCTAGACGCGGCAGAACATTTTTGACCTTGGAATTCGAATGCTCCTCTGGAAATCGCCGTTCGCACTTCTTGGGGTTCAGCACTGGAATGTACCATAATGAAGTCTTTACCTCCAGTCTCACCTACAATTCTAGGGTAGGAGTGATACTTGTCAATATTCGTTCCTATCTCTTTCCATAAAGTTTGGAAAACACCGGTGGATCCAGTGAAGTGAAGACCCGCAAATTCGTTATGTTTGAATACGATGCCTCCAGCGACGGGCCCTTCAACAGAGATCAAATTGATCACACCATCTGGAAGACCAGCAGCCTTGAACAAGTCCATTATAACTTGTGCAGAATACATCTGAGTCTCAGAAGGTTTCCAAACGACTGTATTTCCCATCATAGCAGCAGATGCTGGGAGATTAGCCGCAATGGAAGTAAAGTTGAATGGAGAGATTGCAAAAACAAATCCTTCTAGAGGTCGATATTCCATTCGATTCCAAATACCAGGCTGAGAGTCAGGTTGGTTGCTGTACATCTCTTGCATCAAGTATGCATTGAACCTAAAGAAGTCAATTAGTTCGCATGCCGCATCGATTTCAGCCTGCATCACATTCTTGGACTGCGCCAACATAGTTGCAGCGTTCATTCGATCTCTGAATGGACCAGCCAATAGCTCTGCGGCCTTTAGAAAAATGCTTGCTCGGTGTTCCCAAGGAAGCGATGACCATGCAGCTTTAGCATCGAGAGCGGCGTCAATAGCCGCTGTAACGTGAGAAGCATCCCCATAATTGAAATGCCCAAGAACTTTGGCATGATCATGAGGTGGATTTATCGGCATTTTATTACTCGTTCTAACCTTCTCAGCTCCAATGTACATAGGCATGTCAATTGGCTCTTGATTTAGCATCTCGTGATACGTGGAAAGAAGTGATTCTAATTCTTCTGATCCAGGTGCGTAACCCAATACAGGCTCATTGTCTGGATAAGGTATTTGATAAAGTCCTTTAGGCATCTTTTCTCTGTTTGCAGTTAGTTGATTTAATCTCTTTCGAACCGGAATATCTGAATCTCTGGTTCTTTAAACTTATGTCCCTTTATGTTTGACTGTTTGATGTACTTCATCAAACCTCCAATACGATTATAGAGTTTTTGAATCTGAAGGATGTAAGATTTATCTTCTTCTTGAATGTATGGCCGGTCATAGAATCTAATGCACTGCGACTTCAATTCTGCACATGATCCTTTTGAAATAGACAGGAATTGAACAAACTCTCTGTTTCCTTCTCGACCAAACCCTTCGGCAATATTGTCCATAACAGAACCAGAAGTCTTGGTGAGTGCATTGGCAAGTTCAAAATCATGATTTCCATAAGCGATCAATGAGAGGGAATAACTAGCCTTCGCTATTTCTCTGGCTTCTTGCCATATCTCCAAATCCTCAAATCTATTTATCGTCGCCATTCTCAGCTTCTAATGTGAACATCCCAATAACCAAACAATCAAACATCCGAACAATCAATAACGCCAATTTTACTTCCTAAAGTTATCTGCTACAACTAATTCTTTGGTTCCATGCCTCCAGGAGTAAAAACCTTCGCCTGATTTTATTCCGAGTTTTCCTGCAGTCACCATATTAACCAAGAGTGGGCAAGGGGCATATTTTCCGTTTCCAAAGCCGTCATACAATACGTTCATAATACTCAAACAAACATCAAGTCCAATGAAATCAGCAAGTTGAAGTGGCCCCATTGGGTGAGCCATTCCAAGTTTCATAACGGTGTCGATCTCTTCCACGCCAGCCACACCTTCATGCAACGTAATGATTGCTTCGTTGATCATGGGCATTAAGATTCGGTTTGCTACAAACCCAGGGTAGTCATTTACCTCGACTGGAACCTTGCTGAGTGCACTGCTTGCGTCCATGATGGTCTTCGTGACCTCATCAGATGTAGCATAACCTCTTATGATTTCTACCAGCTTCATTACAGGCACCGGGTTCATAAAATGCATTCCAATAACCT
>ERZ1048686.3385-NODE-3385-length-10273-cov-4.020650_pt1 | contig 10273 bp, 10 predicted proteins | sample MGYA00383099_ERZ1048686 | MGnify/ENA primary metagenome ERZ1048686 (study PRJEB29581, sample SAMEA5548369) | metagenome | biome: marine; feature: coastal; material: water | depth 25 m | study: Short-term variability in the microbial, nano- and picoplankton...
CATTCGGACAGATTTCTGAAAAATTAGCCACTTTGATGTTGGTGATTTTAAATTCGGTAGAGATGTACTGCCTCATTTCTTCGTTTACGCGTGCCTCAGCTTCTGTAAAAGACAGCGCGTCAAACAAGTAGGCTTGGTTGAAGGTCTTGCTGCGTTCGTCTTCGTCAATTCGGCTGTATTTTATTTTGCATTCGTACCACATAGGAGGTCTTGTTTTAAGTTTGATTAAAGTTGACAAATATACTCTTTTGAAGGAAATCTAAAGCTCAGAATTTGTAAAATTCACGAAAAAGAAAGCCTGTCTTTTACCACCAGACGATCAGTTGTGTTTTGTAGTCGTGGGAGCCATCTTTAGACCAAACAATTCGTGATTTTTGAGCTTCCAAACTGTTTGCAAGTTCCCATTCAATTTCGGAAAAGTCCAGCCAGGTTCTGTTGTTTTCTGCAGAAAGCATCCAATCTTGTTTTTTTGGGAGGAAAAACCTTGAATTGCTTGAAATCGTGTTTTTCAATGCTTCCAAACGCATGTAATTGCCTCGAATGGCATTTTTGTTGCATGCGGGAAATAGAGTCAGCACGGTGTTTTCTGGAACAAACAATTGTGCTTTGAAAACCAATCTTTGTGCAATTCCATCGAGGGGCAAACCGAGTTTTTCAAGTCTTTGTTGGGTTTCTTTGGTACGGAGTAGTGGGAATTGACGTGTATTTAATTTGTCAAGTTTTTGGACCAATGTGTCTTTTCTGTTGGGACCTATCCATTTCTCAATTGCTGTGGTTGCAATGTTGGGGTCGTATGCATAAAATTTATAGGTGAGTTCGGTGTGAAAGACCTGCAAACTTTTTCGGTGCTGAATGATGAAATCCAATTCGCCAACTGTGCGTTTGTCTTTGAAAACCTGAATGCCATCAGCCAAAACTTTGTATTCTTTGGAGCCTTCTATCAGTTGTTTGAAAAATAATTCAGCACGTTTGCCGAGCATTGTATTTTTTTTGAGTTCTGGTAGTTTTTCCTTTAAAGGTGAAACTTCTTCAAAAGCAAACAACGGTTGTTTTACAAAGTCTCCAACATCTAAAAAAAGGGAAGGAGTGTCCATAAAACCCTGGTATTGTGCTTTTGTTTTTGAGAACGGTTCTAGGGAATTAGTTGGTTTCATAGCCCCCAAAAATAAGCAAACCAATTTGAGGAATTTTTGGTTTTAATACTTACTTTTGTGTAAAGCGCTTTTTTTTATGTCAGAATTGATCAAAATATATCCAGATAACATCCACCCAAGGGAAATCCAAAAGGCAATGGCTGTTCTGAAAAAAGGAGGTTTGATCATCTATCCCACGGATACTGTGTACGGTTTGGGCTGTGACATCACTCAGCCAAAAGCACTGCAAAAAATAGCCAAACTCAAAGGTGTCAAATTGGAAAAAGCCAATTTTTCATTTATTTGCAAAGACCTGAGCAATCTGTCAGACTACGTAAAACAAATCAACACCCAAACGTTCAAGATTTTGAAACGAGCCTTGCCGGGCCCCTATACTTTTATTTTGCCAGGGAGCAAAACCCTACCAAATGCGTTTAAAAACAAAAAAACAGTCGGCATTCGCATTCCTGACAATAAAATAGCCTTGGAGTTGGTCCGTCTTTTGGGAAATCCCATCGTCTCCATTTCCATACATGACGAAGACGCTTTGTTGGAGTACACTACGGATCCAGAATTAATTTACGAAAAATGGAAACACCAGGTGGACTTGTTTATTGACGGGGGCTATGGGGGCAATCAGGCCTCTACGGTTATTGATCTTACAGAAGAAATCCCGAAAATATTGCGAAAAGGCAAAGGAAGTATGGAGATTTTGTAATTGTTCAACACACTTGCTTTGGATTGCTCAAACAAGTTTGTTCCATTTCTTGATATTCATCACAAAATGGCTCCAAACGATGCTTTTTGTTTGAAAAAAAATTTGTTTGTGGTTGGAAGCTTTTCTCTTCGCAACTATTTTTTTTGCATTCCTGTAAAAACTGATGTGTGATTTTACAATGGCGATTGTGTGAATGGGCCTGCCCTGCAAGACAAAGCGAATTCCAGCGATGCCGTCCAAGCACATTCGAATGAAAATCAATTGCAATACTTTGTCAGAAGGCAGGTTTTTTAGCAATGAATACAAGCTGTTTCTGAAATTTAAAAAAGTTTTGTACGCATTGCTTTCTTGAAGTGTGGCTCCGCCCACGTGGTAAACGGTCGAAGTTCCTACATAGCGTATGTCATGCCCTAAGTTGGAAGTTCTCCAACACAAATCAATTTCCTCTTGGTGGGCAAAATAATCTTCGTCAAAGCCTTCCAATTCTTGAAAAATACTCGATTTGATAAAAAAACAAGCCCCCGAAGCCCATTGGATGGAGATGGAATCATCGAACTGTCCTCGGTCTTTTTCCAAGGAATTGAAAATACGTCCTCGGCAGTAGGGGTACCCCAATGCATCCAAAAAGCCTCCTCCAGCTCCTGCGTACTCAAAAGTGTCTCTGTTTTTATAATCCAGTATTTTTGGTTGCACAATACCTGTGTTCGGGTGTTTTTGAAACTCCTCAATCACCGGGGAAAGCCAGTTTTCTGTCACTTCCACATCCGAATTGACCAAGGCATAAATGCTGGCGTCAATTTGTTTCAAAGCCTCGTTATAGCCCTTGGAAAACCCTCCGTTTTCTGCGTTGACAATTACTTGAACTTCCGGAAAATTTGTCTTGACAAATGAAATCGAATCGTCTGTAGAAGCATTGTCCACCACATACAAGCTTGCTTCCTTGCTGTAGCGCACTAGTGAAGGTAAAAAAGTCTCCAACAACTTTCTTCCATTCCAGTTCAAAATAACGACAGCGATTTTCATAAATCCAATGAGTGCAATGTGATTTTTAAAGAAACCTACCTGCCAAGTAATTACTCGTACACTTGAGGTGAAAAACAAGTACTCAAAATCGAGAAGGCACCTGCAAACTTACTTTAATTTTGCGACTCTATGCCTGTTTGCTCTTGTTAAAGTAGTGAGAAAAATCATTGGTAAGAAGGAATGTCTTCTAAAAACAAGTAGGTTTTGTTTTTAAAGTCCATTTGGCAATAAAAATGACTGAGGCCATTGGTAACAACCAAATAGTTGGCCTTTAGTTTTAAGTTGTAGCGTGCAATTTGGTCAAAAGTACTTTGGGTGATGGGCACCGATGCTGCTTTGCATTCAACCACAATTTCCGGACGCCCCTTCCGATCGAAAATCAAAATATCGGTTCTTTTCTTTAAGTTGTTTACAGTCACTTGTTTTTCGACGGCAATCAAGGAAGCAGGGTATTTCTTTTCTTCCATTAAATAACAAACAAAGTGTTGACGCACCCATTCTTCAGGAGTTAGGACCACATATTTTTTTCGGATTGCATCAAATAGGAGTCGCTTATTTTCGCTACTTTTGATTTTGAATTTGTAAAAAGGCAAGTTCAACTCAGTCATAATACAAAACTAAGAATTTTTCGACAGATGCAATGGGTTTGTGTACATGCATCTTTCGAGCCATTTTTTCCAAAGACAGGCCTTTAAAGGCCAAAAGAACCAGATGAACCAAGTAAATGAAATTGTAGCAGCCATCAAAAATGGGGAAACCAAACCCATTTACTTTTTGATGGGTGAAGAGTCCTATTACATCGATAAAATTTCCACCTACATCGAAAACAATGTTTTGACGGAAGAGGAAAAGGGATTCAACCAAATGGTCTTGTATGGAAGGGATGTCTCCGTAGAAGAGATTGTTTCCAATGCCAAACGTTTCCCTATGATGGCCGAAAAAACGGTGATTGTCGTCAAAGAAGCCCAAGACCTTTCTCGAAGTATCGAGAAACTCGCCTCCTATGCTGACAATCCACAACCGTCAACCGTATTGGTACTCAATTACAAATACAAAACCTTAGACAAACGTAAGAAATTGCACAAAGCCATTTCCAAAAGTGGCCTTGTCTTTGAGAGCAAGAAATTGTATGAGAACCAGGTAGCTGATTGGATTCGACGGGTATTGAACGGCAAAAATTACCAAATGGAACCCAAAGCCGCCCAGATGTTGGTCGAGTTTTTGGGAACCAATTTGAGTAAAATCAGCAATGAATTGGACAAGCTTGTTTTGGTTCTTCCTGAAGGAACCTGCATCAGTCCTGCCCAAATCGAAGAAAACATCGGCATCAGCAAAGACTTTAATAATTTTGAATTGCGCAAAGCCATTGGGGTCAAAAACACAGTCAAAGCCAATCAAATAATCAATTACTTTTCCAACAACCCCAAAAGCAATCCGACAGTCATGACCATTTCTTTGTTGAATAGCTATTTTACGCAGTTGTTTTTGTACCATGGTTTGCTCGACAAATCAAAAGGGAATGTATCGAAGAAATTAGGCGTAAGCCCTTATTTTGTAGATGATTATGTCATGGCATCTCGCAATTATCCCATGCGAAAAGTATCTCAAATCATCGCTTATCTCAGGGAAGCTGACGTCAAAAGCAAAGGTGTGGGGGCCACCATTTCTCAAAGAGATTTGCTTAAAGAGTTGCTGTTTAAAATTTTGCACTGATTCGAAACGGCACTTTTCTAGAATCGGATTGTGTTGAATGTTCTGCAAAAAAATGCGTATTTGTAAATACTACGTGCAAATGATTACTTGATATTTCAGCACACAACAAAAACCTTCAGAATCTTTGAAACCCGCTTTTGAACTAAGGTCCAATTGCCTATCTTTGTAACCTTAAATTCACAAGAAATGAAACGTGTCATAGTAGGGCTTTCAGGAGGTGTTGATAGCAGTGTAGCTGCCTATCTATTACAGCAAGAAGGCTATGAGGTAATCGGCTTGTTTATGAAAAATTGGCACGACGATTCGGTGACCATTTCCAACGAATGTCCATGGCTTGAGGATAGCAATGATGCGATGCTTGTCGCTGAAAAATTAGGCATCCCTTTCCAGGTCGTCGATTTGAGCGAACAGTACAAAGACCGAATCGTAAACTATATGTTTCGTGAATACGAGTTGGGGAGAACACCCAATCCAGATGTCTTGTGCAACCGTGAAATCAAATTTGACGTTTTTATGAAGATTGCAATGGAGCTCGGAGCCGATTTTGTTGCGACAGGGCATTATTGTAGAAAAGGGACACTCACATCTGAAACAACACAAACCTACCAACTCCTTTCTGGAAGAGACAGCAACAAAGATCAGTCCTATTTTTTGTGCCAACTCTCCCAAGAACAGTTGTCCAAAGCCTTGTTTCCCATTGGAGAATTGACAAAACCGGAAGTTCGGAAAATTGCCAATGCTCAAAAGTTGGTAACGGCAGAGAAAAAAGACTCTCAGGGTCTTTGTTTTATTGGAAAAGTTCGCCTGCCCGATTTTTTACAACAAAAATTACAACCCAAAGAAGGCCTTATTGTTGATATTCCCTCATCTTTTGAAACTTACAAAAGAACTCCACCTGACTTTGCCGACAAAGAAGCGGAACTCGCTTTTTTTGCTGAGAAATACAGCTACGCCATTTCCGACGGAAAAATCGTGGGCAAACACCAGGGAGCCCATTATTTTACCAAAGGCCAACGCAAAGGCTTGGCGGTAGGAGGGACGGTAGAACCCTTGTTCGTAATTGAAACCGACGTAAAAGAAAACACCATTTACACAGGAGAAGGCAAGCAACACCCTGGCTTGTTTAGAAGCGTCTTGTTTGTGAGCAACCAAGAGCTGCATTGGCTTCGAGAAGACCTGTCTTTAAAAGATGGAGAAGAAATGTGCGTAACAGCGCGCATTCGCTACCGTCAAAAATTGGAAAAAGCCACCCTCTACAAAGTAAGTACGGGCATGTATGTCGCTTTTGAAACGCCTCAATCTGCAATCACAGAAGGACAGTTTGTCGCTTGGTATGCAGGGGAAGAATTGCTGGGGTCTGGTGTCATCTCATAAAAAACCGTAAAAAAATATGCAAGTAAAAAAAGGCAACATGCAGTGGAAATATTGGATTGAAGCAGCACGACTGAGAACATTGCCATTGTCCCTATCGGGAATCATTACGGGCACTTTTTTGGCGGCCAAACACGGAAGGTTTTCATGGCAAATTGTCTTGTTGGCCTTTTTGACAACTGTCGGATTTCAAGTGCTTTCTAATTTTGCAAACGACTATGGTGACGGTGTCAAAGGGACGGACAATGCAGAGAGGATTGGTCCCAAAAGAGCGTTGCAAAGTGGAAACATCCAACCGCAGCAAATGTTGTGGGGCATCTCAATTACTGCACTCGTTACCTTTGTCTTGGCACTGGTGTTGATCTATGTCTCTTTTGGAGATGGTAAATTTTATCATTCAATTCTTTTTTTATTGCTCGGAATCGCTAGCATTCTGGCGGCGATCAAATACACCATGGGAAAAAATGCTTATGGTTATAGTGGGTTTGGAGATCTTTTTGTTTTTTTGTTCTTTGGTCTTTTGGGGGTTTTGGGAAGTGCTTTTTTACAAGTAAAAAGCTTTTATGCCCTTGACATACTGCCTGCTTGTGCCATCGGTTTCTTCAGTGTCGGTGTTTTGAATCTCAACAACATGCGAGACCGCGCTTCCGATTTGCGCTCCCAAAAAAACACACTGGTTGTGAAAATGGGTGCAGACAAAGCCAAATCATACCACGAGATACTCCTTTTATTGGCTTTTTCTTCAGCGACTGTCTATGTCCTGCTAGATTTCCAATCTCCGTATCAATTTTTGTTTTTAGGTGCTTTTTTGCCCATTGCCAAACACGGACTTTTTGTTAGAAGAAATAGCGATGCCAAAGACTTGGATCCAGAATTGAAAAAATTGGCATTGAGCACTTTTTTGTTTGCCCTCTTATTTGGTTTGGGTCAGCTTTTTTAAGTGCATTAAAAAGTATATTTTTGTCACCGATTTGCAAAACCTATGAGAAAAGAGTTCGCAGCCTTGTTTTTTTATTGCTTGTACCTGTTGGCGATGTTACGGCCTCTTTTGCCGGTGCTAGAGTATTCTGCCAATCAAGCTCATATCGTCGCTGTCTTGTGCGAAAACAGGGAACGCCCTGCATTGGCATGCAACGGGAAGTGTTACCTCAAGAAACAACTCCAAAAAAACCTCAGTGCTCAACATTCTGATGACAACCACCAACATCAAAAAAGTGCAGCTCAAATAGACTTCAGCAAATATCCAGTAGCTCCGGTTTCTCATGAAACTATTGTCATTGCGTGCCCAAAAAGAGCGACCAACAAAGAATGGCACAACCCATCTTTGGGATCTAGTAGCTATTTGCCCTCCTTGTTGCGACCTCCGATACCTTTCTCTTTCCTTGTCTGATTTCCAAGAAGCACGAAGTATTGTGCTTGTTTGTGGAATGAATTTTATGTAGGAACACGAATAACAAATTGAATTTAAAGCAGTTTTTGACATGGCTTGGATGCAATGCCTCTCAAAAAACACCTATTAAAACAATCAAAGACGATGCTTTTAGGGACCCACGGCGTTTCTAAATTTTGTACTGAGTCTTTAGTAAAATCTACTTGTTGAGTTTTTAAAACGAGTATTAAAAACAAAAATAAAAATGAATTTTAAAATAAAATTGACAACTTTTTTTGCCATCGCAATGGCAACTCTCGGCACCGCCCAATCTTCACGATGGACTTCTTCGCGAGCGGACGGACATGCACCCCTAGGGGTCATGGGCGACCACGTGCACCACAAAGGCGAATGGATGACCTCTTACCGCTTGATGGATATGCAGATGGAAGGCATGCTCAAAGGCTCCAAAACAATTGAAAATTCTGAATTGTTCAACGAGTACATGATGGCGCCTCAAGACATGTCGATGCAAATGCACATGTTGGGCCTTATGTATGCTCCTTCAGACAGATTGACCTTGGTAGCGATGGCCAATTTCCTCAGCAATGAGATGACCAGCGAGAAAATGATGGAAACTATGCGTATGGAGTCCCAAGGTTTTGGTGATTTGAAAGTCGGTGCTTTGTACCAACTGTTCAACAAAGACCGTCGATCGATGCACCTTAACATCGGTGTGTCAGTTCCTGTGGGAAGTTTGGAAGAAACAAAAGCAGATGGCAAACGCTTGGGCTACCCCATGCAATTGGGAAGTGGAACTTGGGATGCCAATCTCGGGTTTACCTACCTAAAACAATTCGACCAATTTTCCTATGGTTTCCAGTCGACGTATTTGACGCGTTTGGGTGAAAATTCGGAAGGCTACACTTTGGGAGACACATGGAACAGCAGTCTTTGGGGGGCATTTTCTTTTTCTAGACAAGCAAGTGTTTCGCTTCGAATCAAGCACCTTCAGCTGCAAAGCACCAAAGGGAAAGATTCTAAGATTGGGATGTCTGCTATGGGCAATATGGGTGGAATGCCTAGCATGTCCGATAAGCCGATGACTCCTGTCTTCAATCCAGCCAATTCAGGAAAAACCGCATCAGACATTTTCTTAGGTTTCAATTACGCGTTGTTCAAAGGCCCCTTAAAAGGGTTGCGTTTTGGTACGGAAGTCGGTATTCCTTTGGCTCAAAAGGTGACGGGAATCCAGATGCAAAACACGTTGGTCTTCGTTTCCGGAATCCAATACGCCTTCGGAGGGCACTAAACTCGGGAAGCACTTTTAGTTCAAACGACCCGCCTAAAAACGGGTCGTTTTTTTTGCGTGATTGCTGAGAAAATTCAAAGAAATCACCACAAAAAAAACAAAATTCAGCTGTCAGCAACATAATTTTTTATATTTCCAACGTGTTTGAGGGAGATTTTGTGTAATGAAGAACCGCTTCAATAAGTTTGCAAAACGAGTTGAAAATATCTGTATCTTTACTTTTTTCAACAAACAAAAATCAGATGAAATTTACTTTTTTAGGTCCTGCTCGTTTTTTACTTCAGATCATAGCAAGTCTTGAATTGCAATGCTTGTAAGTCCCTAATTTTTTTTAGAAATGACCCAATGATTACAGCCCACTACAGCAAATACCTTCTGAATTTTAAAAGGCCAAGCGGAACGTCAAGAGGTGTTCTAAAGACCAAAGAAACTTTTTTTATTTATTTGAAAGATACAGTCCGTCAAGGAATTGGAGAATGTGCTGTTTTTAGAGGCTTGAGTTCCGACGACCTGCCAGACTATGAAGAAAAGTTGGCCTGGACTTGTGCACACATTCACCTTGGAAAAGAACAATTGCTACAAAAGCTTCAAGCTTATCCATCCCTCCAATTTGGATTGGAACAAGCATTTTTGTCTTTAAATGCTCCCACTCCCTTTGAACTTTATCCTACAGGATTTGTAAAAAAGAAACAGCCCATTGCGATCAACGGATTGATTTGGATGGGGGATACGGAATTTATGAAAGCTCAAATAGAAGAAAAATTAGAGCAGGGCTTTGCAACGCTCAAAATGAAAATAGGAGCGCTTGATTTTGAAAAAGAATGTGCGTTGTTGTCTTCCATACGAAAGCGTTTTTCTGCCGATCAAATAACGTTGCGTGTTGATGCCAACGGTGCCTTTTCTCCTTCAGACGCGTTGGAGAAATTAAAACGCTTGGCGGCATATGACCTCCATTCAATCGAGCAACCCATCCGACAAGGACAACCCGAAGCCATGGCAGCTCTTTGTAAAAACACCCCTTTGCCCATCGCTTTAGACGAAGAACTGATCGGTGTTTTTTCAAAAGACAAAAAAGAACAACTCCTTCAAGAGATCCAACCCCAATACATCATTCTCAAACCCAGCTTGCTCGGAGGCATACAAGGGAGTGAAGAGTGGATTTCCATTGCTGAAAAGCACCAGATTGCTTGGTGGGTCACCTCCGCTTTGGAGAGCAACATCGGGTTGAATGCCATTGCACAATGGACGAGTACTTTGAATACCAAACTGCCACAAGGTCTGGGTACAGGAAGCCTGTTTACAAACAATTTCGATGCTCCTTTGCTTGTCGATCAGGGAGCTTTGTACTGCAATTCTCAGAAAGAATGGAATTTCGAAACGATCAAAAAAGAATTAACTTTTAAAAGTCACAAATGAATTTTTTACAAAATGCTTGCAAAGGAAAAACAAATTGGTGGCGCTACCTCTTGACACTTTTAATCGTGTTCGCTGCCAGTCAAATAGGTAGTTTTCCGCTGCTCTTGGCGGCTTTGATGGCGGTGGATTTTGACAGCTTCGAGTTTCAAAAAGCAGCTGGAGACCACTTTCTGAATATCGGGATTGATTCCAACCTGTATTTGTTTTTGATGCTCCTT
>ERZ1048686.3397-NODE-3397-length-10242-cov-5.217532_pt1 | contig 10242 bp, 7 predicted proteins | sample MGYA00383099_ERZ1048686 | MGnify/ENA primary metagenome ERZ1048686 (study PRJEB29581, sample SAMEA5548369) | metagenome | biome: marine; feature: coastal; material: water | depth 25 m | study: Short-term variability in the microbial, nano- and picoplankton...
CATCCGTTTTTTGCGTATCTCGCGCGCGAACATTGGGCCAAATTTGTTCCACCAATAGCGTACTGTTTCGTGACAAATATCGATACCGCGCTCGTGGAGCAGGTCTTCTACATTACGAAGTGAAAGTGGGAACCTAACATACATCATCACAGCGAGACGGATAATCTCGGGCGATGTCTTGAAATAGCGGAAGGGATTGTGGTTTTGCATCCCCAAAGGTTATGAGAAAGCAGCGATAGCGTCAAATTAGGTTTCCTCTGACAGTGCCGAATATAGGACTCGGGAGCCGCTTTTGGGCGAGGGCCCTAAAATCATGAAAATTATGATGGTTTATGTCACCATTGATATTCCCTTTTTGTCCAAATCTGTCCGCTATCTGAGCTTTAGAAATATGAAAAGATGAATAGTCAATTTTTATGGTAGCATCACCCGTATAATTAGTTTGAAGGTAGTCCATTGTAAAATCTAGACTATCAATGTGCATTGTACCATCGAGTTTAGGTGCTTTCAATGGTCCAGTAACTGAAATGTCAGTTGTGCTATATCCAGAAACATCAGACATCAATCCAGTGAGATATTTTTCGAAAGGTTTGATGCTACTCTTTTGCGTCTTGAGGTGAAGATCTAGGGGCGATTTTTTATTAGCAAAATCAATAGCACCACTAATTTTCATCTGATTTAGAATTCCATTAGATATATCGCCATTAATTGATATGGCTAGTCCTCTGGCATTTTCGCTTGACAACTCTAAATTTCCCAATGTGTCATTATCCATTTGAAGTTGTTTTATAGACAGGTTTGTTTCAATAATTGGGAACCCATCACGATCTGATATATCAATATAGCCATTGACTAAGCCATGAAACTTTAAATCAAATCCAGCTATAAATGGATTAATATTCTCAAGTTCAAAATTTGAGATAATTGCATTTGCTTTGTTGGCTTGATCTCCTAAAGATGCATCAACAAATAGTATTTCATCTGCATGTCTAAAATCAAAGTATAGAAACTCAGTAGTGCCTTCATGAAGGACAATATTAGGATTTTTTACAGGCCTCAAAACCCATGGTTTTTCATCTACTTTAACTTTTGATTGATCAAAAAATATCTTAATGCTATCACTTTGATAGACAGCTCTACCATTGATGTCAATATCTAAGGATTTTCCTTTTTTTGAAATATTACTAAAATGAAGAATATTTTTTTTGAGTTTTCCCCTCAATTCAAATAAGTCAAATAAGCTACTGTCATTTTGTAATAACCCTCCACTAGAAATATTGAAACTTAAAGCAGAGGAGTCTTGGTTATTAGATACATTAGCAATCACATGAGGTGCGGATATATTTTCATATTGTAGGCCTATTAAATTATTGTTGTTTGAAATTTTACCTGTCTCGATTTCATAATTTAATGCGAAAAATCCACTTTCTAAGGATAATTTTTTATTTAAAATAGGTAAGATTTGATTGTTTTCAAAAACTCTCATTGTTAGACTTAAATCCTCAGATTGTAAGCTCGAATCCAACAATGATTGATCAATTGGGTCAATATTATGAATTAATTTTTGTGATATTATAGGTAATTCAGCAGGAGTATAGTTTCCTGAAATAGTAAGTTCAAATTGATCAGAGGTGAGGTTTATATTTTGCTTTTGTTCGGTTGCTGTTTTGCTGATTTTAAGGAATTTAAACGGATATTTTTTGCCGTTTCGAGAATATTCAAATTGTTCTAGATTTATTTTACCTTCAAGGGTGTTGATAGAGTTCCCAGTTAATTTCAAGTCACCTTCAAATGCTACTATATTATCTGTTGAGTCTTTTAATCCTAGCTTAAAATTAATATTTTCAACATCGGCAGTTGCTGTTATTGATGGTGTTTTATTCTGAAGATTAACAGTGGTATTTATTTTGAATTCCTGTTCAATGCCATAATTTTCAATTATGCAGGAAACTACTCTTTGGTCAGTCTGACCATTAATTTTAGTGTTTTTGTAGGAGATTCCGTTGTAGGAAATCTGGTTAATGTTACCTTTAAATTTGGTTTTCAAATCATTTATGGAAGAACCTTCTCCCTCAAACTCTACATCGAACTTACATTGATTGAATGATGGGTTGGCAAGTATCCTGTCAAGTTCCATTTGATTGCTTACCAAGGTGCCTTTAAATATTGGGATGTCTTTTGTGTCATCAAAAGATATTTTTGTATAAACATTGCCAACATTTGTGATTAGTTGGCCATTGATGTTAAAGGCATGAAAACCACCTTCATACTTTCCTTCGAATTCAAGTGATTCAAGGTAGTCTAGCTCATCGAATAGATGAGGTTTGTTAAGATACAGTTCAATGTCATTTGTTGTAGTTTTAATTTTATTGGCATTAATTAAAAATTGAGATTTATCGGAGTTAGTAATATTTTTAATCGTTAACTCTCCGTTAAAATGATTTTTATCCCCTAGAGATATTTTCATTTTTTTACCCGTCAGATCATTGACCGAACCTGTTATTTTGCCTTCTATTTTTAATAAATTATGATAGGAGGTCAACGTGCTGTTAAAAATTGAGATATCATCTGTATGAATAAATGAATTCAATAATGAAGCATCCATAATGACATTGTTATTGAAGTCAGAAAAATCATCATAATCAGAATATCTAAGTGCTATAAAATCTTCAATACAACTTAACGGTGTTTTTAGTTTAAGGTCTTCAAATTTTAGGGTAGTTGAGCTGACAGTTGTGTTAGCACTAAGATTTTGAATAAATAGACCTGACCTTTCGGTGGTGGTTAATCGTTCAATTTTAAAATTTAAAGAGTCCCCAAAAATTACAAAGTCTTTAAAGGTGCCATCAATGTTCTTGCATCGTATATAATTTTGATCAAAAGCATGCTTTTTTTCAAGCTCTCTATTGTCATCAAAATAACAAAATAGGGAGTTTTTTAGTTCAAGATGTTGAATTGTAAATGGGTGTATTTTTTTTGAATTATTTTGATTTTTAGGTTTAAATGCTTCAATAAGAAATTGAATATTTAGGGATTCTTCGTTTTTAGGGACTCCAATATGAATCGATCCTCCATCCAGTATAATATGATCTAACTCAATTTCCTTTTTTATTAATTTTTTTAAATTATAGTCAATTGATATTTGGTCAGCATAAATTAATGTATCATTATTTTTTCCTGGGATGTATAGCTGGTTAAGCTTTATAAAGTCCAAATAATCAATTTCAAGAGAGTTAATATGTACTTTTACATCAAGCTCTTCCTCACAATACGATATCAAATTAGATTTGATGATATTCTTAAACCAGTGGGTTTGAGCAACTCCTAAAAATAATAATAGCATGCCTATGAAAACAGCAAGAGTTATCAGTGGTATTTTAATTATTTTTGGCAATTACTTATTAAATATCAAAAATAGACTTACAAACATACCTTGGAATACACAAAGAACAATTCACATAACAATATACTTGGCATAGAATCGTCATGTGATGACACATCTGCAGCTGTTTTAGTGAATGGCAATATTTGTTCCAATGTTGTAGCATCACAAAAAGTGCATGAAGAATTTGGTGGCGTTGTCCCCGAATGGGCAAGTCGAAAGCATCAACAAAATATACTTCCAACAGTAAAATCTGCCTTAAGTAAAGCGAATTTATCTTTACAAAATATAGACGCAATAGCATGTACTCAAGGTCCTGGGTTGATGGGCTCCCTTCTTGTAGGCCATACCTTTGTGAAAGGCTTATCAATGTCTATGGGAATTCCTTTTGTGAATGTAAACCATTTAGACGCCCATGTACTGGCTCATTTTATTGATGAAGAAGTACCCTCATTACCTTTCTTATGTTTATTGGTGTCCGGAGGTCATACTCAAATTGTTCTGGTTGAAGAAAATTATCAAATGCAGGTTCTTGGAAAAACTATGGATGATGCTGCTGGCGAGGCCTTTGATAAAGCAGGGAAGATGATGGGGCTTTCCTATCCGTCTGGTCCACAAATTGATGAACTTGCAAAAAAAGGAAACCCAAATGCTTTTAAATTCAACACACCAAATGTTGGAGGGTTGGATTACAGCTTTTCAGGTATGAAGACATCAATACTTTACTTTTTACAAAAGGAGGTTAGGAAGAATCTTAATTTTATTAATGAAAATATACAGGATTTATGTGCGTCAATTCAATATACGATAGTGTCTTATTTATTATCCAACTTAAAGAAGGCTATCAAAGAAACTGGGGTTAATAGTATTGGTATAGCCGGAGGTGTTGCTGCAAATTCTGAGTTAAGAGATTCACTTTTAAAACTAGCTGATAATACAGATTCAAAAGCTTATATACCTAAATTTGAATATTGTACAGATAACGCCGCAATGATTGCATTTGCCGGTAAAATTAAATTAGAACAAAAGCAATTTGGCACGCTAACTGATGTTTGCTATACGAGAAAATGAAAAGACAACTCTTCTTTAGTATATTGATTTTACTTTCATTTATTATGAAAGCTCAACAAAATGATACCGTATTTTTAAGACTTAATAAAGTGGCAACCGTCCATAAATATCAGTTTGTTCATGCCTTTGAAGGTAATGAGGATACTTGTTTACTTGAGCTTAAAAAGTTCAATAAAAATTCAGATGTCATTTTTCATCGCACCGACATGGGATGCATAGGTTGGAATAATACAGAAGAGAGATTTTACACTTATTATAACGATCAATTACAGGCGTTAGAAATTCGAAGAGATAACTTGCCATATGCTAAAAGTCTATTTGAATATGATGATTTAAATGATCCAATAAAAATTGCAACGCATTATTCTGAAACAGATGATACACTAGTGTCTGTAAATGAATATTTTAGAAATTCTAAAAATCGTATGGATAGCACAATAGCTAGACGAAAAAATAATTTAGGAGAGCAAAGCCAGATAAAAAATGTCTATCGATATGATAAGAGAAAAAACCTAGTGCAAGAATATACAACCGATGAATCAGGTACTCCTCTTAGCATGGTGAGTTACGAAAGGTTGTCAGATGGTAAAATGAAAAGTAAAGCAATTACAATCTATGGGGATAACCCAAGTTTTAAGCAGATTTACTATGAATATGATCAGAATGGAAGGGTTTTTAGTACGGTTGATTCTCAAAATCGTAAACAATTATTTTTTTACAAAAAAAATGGGCTAATTAACAATATGCTAACCTATAACGGTAATGGTGCTTTAGAAGTAGAATTTTTATTCAATTACACGTATCACGAATGAATTTAGCTTGGGTTTTTATAGGTGGAGGTATTGGGGCGGCATTACGTTGGTATGTAAGCGGATTTTTTCAGTCTGGAGGAAATTTCCCATTTGCCACACTATCAGTTAATTTGATAGGTTGTTTACTTATTGGGATATTTAGTGTTTTAGTGCTTCACCACCCAAAGTCATCTTTATTTTTGATTACGGGCATTTTAGGTGGGTTTACAACATTTTCTAGCTTTGGTTTGGACGCATTTAAGCTACTTGAGCTAGAGGAGTACAAAAAGCTAATTATATACATAGCCTTGAGCAATATTTTAGGAATCATATTAGTTATAATTGCTCATAAAATCACCACTTTTTTGATTAAGTAGTAATGAGAAAAATTGCACCATTAGTTCTATTAATTTGTTTGTCACTGACTGCATCAGCAGATAAACTAATGATACCTATGGATGCTACTCAAAAAAATCATTTAAAAGCCTATGGTATTGCGTATTGGGTACTTGAACAGCAAGAAGAGATAGAATGGTTATTAAATTATAAAGGGGGTAGTTTCTTAATGAGTGATTATGAAAACATTGAGAAAGAGTGTCTTTTGAGAGGAGTTACTTTCATTACCATGAGTGAATCTAGAGCAACTGGAATTAAAAATGAAATCGCAAATCCATCGGTCAATGCAGAGGTTGTCAAATTATTAAAAGTACCAAAGATTGCGGTCTATTCTCCTAAAACTGCTCAGCCATGGGATGATGCAGTCACCATGGTATTAAAATATGCTGAAATTCCTTACGATGTTGTTTTTGATGATGAGGTACTCTCTGATAAACTTCCTTTGTATAACTGGCTGCACTTGCATCACGAGGATTTTACGGGACAGTATGGAAAATTTTGGGCGAGTTATAGAAATGCACCATGGTATATCAATCAGGTAAATGAAGCTCAAGAACTTGCAGAAAAATACGGTTACACAAAAGTATCAGAGCTTAAACTGGCAGTATCAAAAAAAATAAGAGATTTTACAATGGGAGGGGGTTTTTTATTCGCCATGTGTAGTGCACCAGATAGTTATGATGTAGCCTTGTCTGCTGATGGGGTGGATATATGTGAGAGAATGTTTGATGGTGACCCCATGGCTCCAAATGCACAAGCGAAACTGGATTTTGATAATGCGTTTGCTTTCAAAGATTTCAACATTGAGCTTAATCCGATGCGGTATGAAATTAGTAATATTGATATAGATCCAAGGACAAGACGAGTAAAAGAGGCCAATGACTTATTTGCTCTTAATGAGTTCAGTGCCAAATGGGATGTTATTCCTACTATACTTACTCAAAATCATGAGCGTATTGTGAAATCGTTCATGGGACAAACTACGGCATTTCAAAAGCAATTTGTAAAAAGTTCAGTAGTTATCATGGGGGAAAATAAAAGTTTAAGTGAAGTTAAATACCTGCATGGGACAATGGGTAAAGGCCAGTTTACATTTTATGGGGGTCATGATCCTGAAGACTATCAGCACATGGTTGGAGAACCACCGACAGATTTATCTCTACATCCTAATTCACCGGGATACCGTTTGATATTGAATAATATTTTGTTTCCAAGTGTTAAAAAGAAAAAACAGAAAACGTAATTTATTGACGGTAGTCAATAGCAGCAAGGTTCAATCGCATCCCTAGTCGAAACATAATTGTTTGATCATCCGAAGTAAGTGCATTGCTCTGATTTCTAATGAATACTCCTGCATCAGCAAATAAATTATGCCAGATCATGTAGCTTACATCTAGGGATATTGTAGATATTGTGTTTTCAATTCCTTGAAATAGCGTGACATTGTCTTTATTCGTGATGTTTCTGTTACCTCTTGTGATATCTCCACCAAAATTAGTCGTGGTCTTATTCGTATCTATTCCTTGTTTAGAAAAGCTGTAACGTGCATCAATAAACAATTGATTAGTCGGTTGGTAACGAATTATTGTGGTAGCTTCTCTAAAATTGGCTCCCAATGGATGGGCTAATGATTGGTTGTAATGTATCCAGTTTTGTGATGGAGAATAATGGGTGTAAACATGAGGCCTTACTTGATTAATCTCAAATTGTGCATCAAGATTATTCACTCCTCCAACGTTAATGTATTTTAACCCAGCTTGGTATCCCCACTTATTAACCCATGAAGTCGTGGCACTGAAAAAGTCGTCTTTGATGAATTCATCCAAAACAAACTGTCCGTAAAAAGAAAATCGACTTAAAAAATTCCATTTCCAGTCCATTCCTAGTAAAATATTGTCGCTGCTATTTAAGCCATGTTCAACAGCTCTATAAAAAATTAAGGGATTAAAATAATCCACTTCAAATCGATCAGTTTCGAGACTGTCTTGTCGATCAAAAATGACATTTTCCCATACTCCCAGAGTTAGGTTTTTGCCTAAGTTTAAGCTCAAATGATGAAGAGCAGAGTATTTTCTTCTTGTTGGAGAATTGCCGTCAAATCCTTTTGAATCAGTATGAAGTGAATAAAGATTCGTGTAGTTAAATTTCCATGCCTTGGTATTCAATTTAAGGAAGGTATTTGGTGTAGCATCATTGGATAGGATTAGAGATCGATAACCATTCCCAATAAAATTTTTATCATGTCCAAATTGTACGGTTATTTCCTCAATTGGAGAAAATGTAATGTGCCCAGCAACATTAAAAAAATCCCGACCGTTATCTTTAAATTTTTTAGCTAGCGTGGTGCCTGTGACAGACCCGTTAGCATCATACTTTTCGTTTAGAAACTCTGGGAATCGGACTTGATTTTCAAGTGCATAGGAATAAAATCCAACTTTATTTCCAATGTTTCCTCGGAGTTCTAACCCTCTAGAATTTCGGTAGAGCCTAGTAGAGTCGTCAGCTATAATTGCCCCTGAAAATCCGATTACGGGATTTAAAATGGCTTTAAATCGATCTTCGTTCACTAGAAAAAAAGAGTTTTCTGAAGCATATATTTTTTTAAATTCTCGCTTTGCATTTAAGGGTGCAGAGGTGAATAGATTATTATCGGTAAGTAAATAATTCTTATTGAAATTATCTTGAGTTGAACTGGGTTTTAGATTTTCGGTAAACCGACCAACAGCATCTCTTCTGTATGGTTTGATACCCGTATAGAATTCGGTAGTTAATTCGTTCGATTGAATTTCGTACCGATCAGTCAAATGATAATTAAAAAATCCAGAGGTATAGGGAGATTGTCCAAATGAAAGAATACAATAGAGGCATAAAAAAAAACTTATACTTATTCTCATAAGTTCAAAGGTAGTCTACCTGACAATAATTTTTCAATTATGAAAAAAAATCAAAGATTCTAATAATGTCACGTTCAGGGTGTAAATTCGCCAATGTGTCTGCAGAAGCTAAAATTAAAGCTCTTACATCTGAGCTAAAAGAGCATAATTATAATTATTATGTTTTGGCTCAGCCTACGATATCTGACCGTGATTTTGACCGAAAGTTAAAAGAGTTGGAGTTATTAGAGCAAGCCTATCCCAAGTATGCAGACCCGAATAGCCCAACAAAACGTGTAGGTGGTGAAATCACTAAAAACTTTAATACGGTGGTGCACAGTACTCGAATGTTGAGTTTGGGCAATACCTATAATAAAGACGAACTCATAGATTTTGATAATCGGGTTGCTAAACTTACTGCGGGAAATAATTATCAATATACAGCGGAATTAAAGTTTGATGGGCTTGCCATTGCCATACGATATAAAGATGGAATATTACATCAAGCAATTACTCGAGGGGACGGGAGCAAAGGCGACGACGTGACAGCTAATGTAAAAACAATACGTTCCATTCCTCATCAATTAAAGGGAGAATTCCCAGCTGATTTAGAAGTACGCGGAGAGTTATTTATTCACAAGGCAGCATTTATGAAAATGAACGAAGAACGTGTTCGATTAGGGGAGTCACCCTATGCTAATCCAAGAAACACGGCCGCAGGAACATTAAAATTACAGGATAGTGCAGAAGTAGCCAAGCGACCATTGGATGGATTTATGTATCAAATGCTAGAACATGGGGGTGCCAATTTAGATCATTATCAAAGCTTGGAGGTGATGAAAAATTATGGTTTGCCAGTTAACCAATCTACCAAACTTTGTGATTCGATTAATGATGTTTGGGATTTCATAGCATTTTGGGATGAAGAGAGACGCAAATTAAGTTTTGAAATTGACGGCGTGGTGATTAAAGTCAACAGTCGACTTCAACAAGAGGAGATGGGGTTCACTAGCAAGTTCCCAAGATGGGCGATGTCATATAAATTTGAGACAGAAAGACAATGTACCAAGGTTATTGATATCAGTTATCAAGTAGGAAGAACAGGAGCAGTAACTCCTGTGGCTAATTTAGATCCAGTTCAGCTACTTGGAACTACCGTCAAAAGAGCTAGTATTCATAATGCAGACTTTATCTCTGAAATGGATATTCGAGTTGGAGATTCAGTTTTTGTAGAAAAAGGGGGGGAGATTATTCCCAAAATTGTAGATATAGATAAATCTAAAAGAGATTCCAATTCTATCCCAACTCAATTTATAAAAGAATGTCCTGAATGTTCAACCAAGCTAGAAAGACCAGAGGGAGATGCTGTATTCAGATGCCCCAATTCAACTGGGTGTCCTCCTCAAATAAAAGGAAGGATTGAACACTTTATTGGAAGAAAAGCTATGGATGTTTCGAGTTTAGGAGAGGGTAAAATTGAGGTACTTTATCAATCCGGATTAGTTCGTAGACCAGCAGATTTATACGACCTTAAGTATGATAATTTGTTGGGGCTTAGCAAGTCCATTGTTAATGAAGATTCCGCAGAGGAACGAGTTGTTAGTTTTAAAGAAAAAACAGTTCAGAATATTTTAGATGGGATTCAAGCATCTAAAAGTCAACCTTTTGAGCGAGTTCTGTTTGCTTTAGGAATTCGATTTGTAGGTGAGACCGTTGCTAAAAAATTGGC
>ERZ1048686.3403-NODE-3403-length-10229-cov-5.130529_pt1 | contig 10229 bp, 7 predicted proteins | sample MGYA00383099_ERZ1048686 | MGnify/ENA primary metagenome ERZ1048686 (study PRJEB29581, sample SAMEA5548369) | metagenome | biome: marine; feature: coastal; material: water | depth 25 m | study: Short-term variability in the microbial, nano- and picoplankton...
CAAGGGCAAAGCAAATAATTGAAGGATCAATAGTTGTTCGATGCTAAAGTTTTTACGAGCAATGGAACGTATGGCGCGAATAAAAAATATGAGAAAAAGAGCTAGAATAATAATAGCAGAACTTAAGGCCAGCGATAGAGGCACGTAATACCAAAGGCCATTTCCAACAAGGTGTATTTTTCCAGCAAATAATACTTTCCAAGGGTATGGATTTTGAGTAGTATATGTGATTAACTGTCCAATGCCTTCCAATGGATGAATCCAGAGGTAAGGAAAGGAAGCGATAAACGCAAGTAAACTCAACATGCAGAAATACAAAATGGGTTTACCATAGCTTTTTAAGGAAAAAGCTAAAGTGCTGATGCAAGCCATTAGTATAAAAGCACCAGCCAAGCGAATACTTGTTGCTGCACCTAGCCAAACAGCAGCCAGCAAAAGGGACGTAAAATTTTTATGTTGAATAAATTGCACAAAGCAGTAGAGTCCAAATAGTAAAAGACACAAAAAAGCAGTATCCTTAGAATTATAATGCGCATGGGCAAATAATCGGGGGTTACAAGCAAAAACTAAAGTGATAAAAAAAGACGCCCCGTCATTTTTTGTAAGTCCTTTTAGGAGTTTAAAAAAGACAATAAGTGCACTAATGAATAAAGCAAATAAGACCGAGTGCCGCAGGTATATTTTTGTTGAGATATCTTTAGTATAAATGAGCTGTTCCAAAAGATACAGCGGTGTTTCTACAATAGGACCGAAGAACTGATGTTCGGATAGTTTTTCTACAGAACTATGGCCCGCAATAAATCGGGCATTCTCTGTTCCAATAGCTCTTTGCGTAAATTCATCCGTTGGCGACCCAAAACTGGGCATGCACCAAAATCCATAAACGGTGTAAATAAGCAAGAATACACCAAAGAAGGTATTCCAGTTTTGGGATTTGGGATTGGCGCGAATCATGAGGTAGCTCAAAAAATAAAACTAGCCAAGTTCAGCTTTTTCTGGATAAATGATATCTATTTCTAATTCTTTTATTTTACTCATTCCACCGTACACATTTTTAATATTATTAAATCCGTGTTTTTTAAGGATGGAACTGGCAATCATACTTCGATAACCCCCAGCGCAATGCACCATGTATTTATGGTCCTTATTCAATTCGTCTAATTGCTCCTCCATATTTTCTAAGCTCAAGTGTTTTGCTCCTTTGAGGTGGCAAGTTTCCCATTCACTTTCTTTGCGTACATCCAATACTTGATCATCACTGTGTTTTAAATCCAAAGCCAATTCTTCTGGAGTAATGGAAATAACCATTCCTATGGTTTCATCCCAAGCATCCATGCCATTTTCTAAGCAACCAACGATATTTGAAAATCCCACTCGACTTAACCGAATAATACTTTCTTCTTCTTGCCCTTTGGCAGTAACCAATACCATTTTTCGGTCTAAATCGTATAGCGTAGCCGCCCATATGGCGTATTGTCCATTTAATCCAATATTAATAGCCCCCGATATAAACCCTAGTTCAAATTCATCGGGATGGCGGGTATCAATAATTAAGGCGTTCTCTGCTACAGATTTTTTGAAATCTGCAGCTGCAAGCATTGGAGCGCTTTGCATAATTTTATTCAAAGATTTATATCCCTTTTGATTGAGGGCAGCATCTTCAAAGAAGTATGAAGGAGGCTGAGAAATTCCTTCGCATATGGCTGCCACAAAAGCTTCCTTAGATTTGAATTGCAAGGCGTAATTAAACTTTTTTTCCTTGCCCAAGGTGCTCATGGTTTCTGGGCCCAAATTTTTTCCGCAGGCGCTGCCTGGTCCGTGACCTGGGTATAAAGTAACTTCATCATTCAGTGGAACGATCTTTGACTGAAGGCTTTCATAAAGGTATTCAGCCATTTGCTCTTTGCTTAAATTTAGACCGGCTTGGCATAAATCTGGACGTCCTACATCGCCCACAAACAGTGTGTCGCCACTAAATATTGCGTGGTCTTTCCCTTCTTCATCTTGCAAGAGATAACATACACTTTCTGGTGTATGTCCTGGAGTATGCAATACTTTAATCGTTGTTTTTCCGAGGGAGAGTTGCTCGCCATCCTCGGCAAGTTTAGTTTCAAATCCAGTATTTGCTTTGCTTCCGTAAACAATTTGAGCTCCTGTTTTCGCAGCTAAATCAATATGCCCACTTACAAAGTCTGCATGAAAATGAGTTTCAAATACATACTTAATACTGGCTCCTCTTTCATTGGCAAAATCAATATATTCCTGATAGTCTCTCATTGGATCCACGATGGCTGCTATTCCGTCACTTTCAATGTAGTAGGCCGCTTGTGCCAGGCATGTTGTATACAGTTGCTTAACAAACATATTGCAAAAATAATATATCTCGAGCGATTAAAATATGGTAAATATTAGTAAACTCTTTGAATACAATTCAAGAAAAGTGATACTCCCTTTTGGTGCTAATTATACTTAAAATGGTAATTATTAGACGATAGAATCGTTTGGATTTCCAACCATATTCTCTGGTTTTACCCACTCGTCAAATTGCTCAGCACTTAAGAAACCTGTATCCACGGCAGCTGCCTTTAAAGTCGTTCCTTCTTCGTGTGCTTTTTTAGCAATTTTAGCAGCTTTCTCGTAGCCAATATGAGTATTTAATGCCGTTACTAGCATTAAACTTTGATCCAGTAAATTCTTAATGTTGGTGTGATTGGGTTCGATGCCTCGGGCACAGTTGCTATCAAAACTCAAACAGGCTTGGCCTAAAATTCGTGCACTTTCCAAAACGTTCGATGCAATTACAGGCTTATATACATTTAATTCAAAATGTCCTTGCGATGCCGCAAAGCTAATTGTGGTGTCATTCCCAATCACCTCAGCGCAAACCATTGTCATAGCCTCTGGTTGAGTTGGATTTACTTTGCCCGGCATAATGCTTGAACCCGGCTCGTTAGCAGGAATCGAAATTTCACCAATTCCACTTCGGGGGCCGCTGCTCAACATTCGTATATCATTGGCAATTTTAAATAGGGCCACTGCCGCTCTTTTTAAACATCCGTGCAACTCTACCAAAGAATCATGGCTTGCCAAAGCCTCAAATTTATTAGGAGCAGTTACCAAGGGTAAGCCCGTTTCTTTTGCAATTAAGTCTGCAACAAGCTCACTATACCCTTCAGGAGTATTTAATCCTGTTCCAACTGCTGTTCCGCCAAGGGCCAGTTGGTTAGCTCTCTTTAAGGAAGCATTTAAGCTATCAATGGCATTATCCAATTGTGCTACATAGCCGCTAAATTCTTGTCCCAAGGTAAGGGGAGTAGCATCCATAAAATGGGTTCTCCCAATTTTAACTATGTCTTTAAATTCGCGTGCTTTGTGTTTTAGGGTTGTTTTTAATGCTTGTAAGCCAGGTAAGGTATAATCCACTACTTGCTTAAAAATAGCAATGGTCATAGCCGTTGGGAAGGTATCATTACTGCTTTGACTTTTATTTACATCATCATTGGGATGCAATACTTTCTCCGTGTCCGTTAGTTTTCCTCCACTCATTACATGCGCTCGGTTAGCAACTACCTCATTCATATTCATATTACTTTGCGTTCCGCTTCCGGTTTGCCAAATAACTAGTGGAAACTGATCATTCAGTTGGTTCTCCAAAACCTCATCACATACAGCACCTATCATATCCGACTTCTCCTTACTCAAAACGCCTAATTGATGATTGGCTTGAGCTGCACATTTTTTTAGAACAGCAAATGCATGAGTAATTTCAATTGGCATACTCCCCTCCGGACCAATTTTAAAATTATTTCTGCTGCGTTCTGTTTGAGCGCCCCAATATTTATCTGCAGGCACTTTTACATCGCCCATTGTATCATGTTCTATTCTAAAATTGCTTGAATCAGTCGTCATAATTGAAGGACAAATTTAAGCGTTTTAAGGCTCAAATAAAATAAGGCTTGTTAGAACCCCGATAGAACTATCCTTTTCTTAAAATATGCTTTTCGTAGTTTGGCCTTGCAGCTATCTCTCTCTTTGATGCAATATGTCCCATTATAAAATTACCCATATGTATTTCATTGGAATTGCAGTTAAATAGCTCACGCATGGCTTGCTTATTAGCTCTTAAACCCGTGCTCCAATAACCACCAGCATGTTCAAACTGAGATAAGGTTAAGTACATGTTTTGCACCGCCATAGCGCAACTGGCTTGCTCTTCCCATTCTGGAACGATATCACTTATTGTACAAATAATGCCGATGATATGGCTTGTTTTTGATGCCATCATCGCCAACTTTTCTATTTTTTTTGGATTTACTACATCTGAATGATCTACGTAATCTCTGGAGGCTAAATCATAAAATTCTTGAACCAATGTACCAGAAAGGACTGTAAATCTCCAGGGAAAAGTGAGCTTATGGCTGGGTGCCCAATGTGCATTTTTTAGGCACTGGGTAAGAATAGCTTCATCTAAAATATCCCCTGTAAACTCTTTGGGAAAATGGCTACGCCGGTTTTTGATGATTTCGTTTATGTCTGGCACGCCACAAATTTACCAAAGGATTTGCAAAGATGCTCGCAAGAATAATACTGGCTCCCATATAAAAATAGCCATTCAAGGATTGATACTCCTTAAAAATAGCCGCGCCAAATATCATCCCATATATGGGTTCTAAATTAACTGTGAGGTTTGCTGTAAACGCACTAATATGCTTTAGCGCCAGCGTCCCTAGCCAAAACGTAAGATTTGTACAAACAATGGCTAAGAGTAATAGAGCTATTAAATCTTCAGTATTCCTCCACTCATGTAAGTCCAATGAGCCTAACCCATTGGGCGAATAGAAGGTCAAGAAAATGGCAACTCCTGCGGCTCCACTAATCATTTCTATGCCAGATAGGGTAAGTGCAGATGTAGTAGCCACGCGTTTTTTATTGAGGGCTGTAAATAAAGCGGCCAGAGCTGCACTGATAATTCCAACCCAAACGGCTAGCATGGGTATTTTATCGCTTACCTTTTGTTCGTTGCCTAGCATTATTGCATAGCACACAAAAAGGACTCCTACTATAATAAGCAACCCTAGTAAAAGTTCAAATGAATTGATGCGTCTTTTATTAATCCAAGGGTCAATAAATGCCGAGAAAAGGGAAGCTGTTCCAAGTGCAGCAAGGGTAACGCTCACATTGTTTCCAATTTTAATACTCCCATAAAAAGAAAGCCAGTGTCCACAAACAATGAGTCCTATAAAAGCTATGTTTACAATATCATTTCTACTTAATTGCTTCAGGCCTCTCCAAAAAGCTGGGATAAGCATATACGCCAAGCCAGTAATAAGCATGCGGTGATATACCAAAGGAAAGGTTCCGTAACTGATAAACTTACCAAGAATGGCAGTAAATCCCCAAACTACAGTGGACAGATGTAAAAATAGGAGAGCTTTAGACTTTGGGTTCATGCTAAAAAAAACAAGGCTGTGCTTTGCGGCACAGCCAGGATGTAGAAATATAAAAGCGCGTAACAGTATATAGTAAAATACTATAACTGCTACAAATATAACAAGCTTTTACATGTAGCTCCAAAACTAAAAACATTTTTTTGTAAGAATTTATGCGTGTTTTTGATGCCTTAATTTTTTGAGCGAAGCCACCACTGGGCTGCATTAATTAATTGTATTCACCGGGGTTGGCTTTTTTTATTTCACCCACTACTTTTCGGAGCTCCTGTTCACGATTTTTGTCCATCACCAGAATAACATCGTCATCCTCAACAATCACTAAATTGCTTACTCCATGGAGAACGATCATTTTATTATTTTTACTAAAAACTAAATTATCCTTAGAATCGCTAACAAACTTCTTATCCGTTACAAAACTGTTTGAATTTTCTTTAGGCAGAACCTCCCACAAACTTTTCCATGTTCCTAAATCGCTCCAGCCAAAGCTAGACGGCAGAACAAATACATTTTTATCTTTTTCTAAAATGCCATAATCTAAACTGATGGATTGACAGGTTTCGTATGTTTTTAGGATATCACTCTCGCATTGGGGCGAGTTGAAATCAATTTGAGCGAAAGAGTCTTGCATTTCAGGCAAGAACTCTTCAAAACGATTTAGAATAGTTTTAATACTCCAACAAAAGATCCCTGCATTCCATAAAAACTCACCGGTCTCAATAAATTCTTTGGCAATTTCTTCCGTAGGTTTTTCCGTAAAAGTTTTAACCGCAAATAAATCTTCGTGTTGATCCTTTGATTGTTTTTGAATATATCCATAACCAGTATCAGGTCTGCTAGGTTCAATGCCAAATGTAATAAGCATATCACTCTGGTCGGCATAGCCAAAAGCTTTTAACACGTGTTTGTGGAATTCAGATTCCTCTAATATTAAATGATCGCTAGGAGCTATAATACAAACGCCATCTGGGTTGATGGATTTTATTTTGTGGCTCGCCAAGGCTACGCATGGAGCCGTGTTCCTTGGGGTAGGTTCCGATAAAATATTATCCAAAGAAATACCTTTAACGTGTTCTTGAACCATGCCAACATATTTATTATTGGTGACAATAAAAATATTTTGTGGGGCTACGATTTTAGAGAACCGTTCATAGGTTTGAGTAATTAAGGATTTACCAGTACCCATAATATCTATAAACTGTTTAGGTAACTTTTGACGACTAACGGGCCAAAAACGAGAGCCTATACCTCCAGCCATTATTACTACGTAGTGATTTGGATTCATTAAATAATTCCCTCCTTTGAACAATCATGATAGTGAATCATTCCTTTATATTCATTGTTTTGATGAATAATGATTTGAGATATTTTTCTATTTTGCATAATAATGGCCGCTTCAGCTGCCAATGTTTCTCCGCCAAGAAAAATGGGCTGTGGACTCATCATATCTTTAGCTGTTTTTGATTTAATATTTTCTGTGTCTTGCATCGCTCGTCGCAAGTCTCCATCTGTTATAATTCCTATTATTTTTGATTCCCTAACCACGGCTGTTGCACCCAATCTTCCTTTTGATATGGATTGAATAACACTCTCAAACGAATCATTTTCAGCTACAATTGGTTTCTCATTACCTCCTGCAATTTGAGCACAGGTAAGATAAAGCTTTTTACCTAGAGCTCCACCAGGATGATACTTAGAGAAGTCGCGAGCAGTAAAATTTTTCAATTTCATTAAAGCTACAGCCATTGCATCTCCCATAATTAATTGAGCTGTGGTGCTACTCGTAGGAGCCAAGTTATTTGGACAAGCTTCCTTACTTACTGTAGTGTTTATAATAAAGTTAGATTCAACCGCCAAATGGCTTTCGATATTACCTACCATACCTAAGAGCACATTTCCATAACTTTTAAGGTAGGGAACCAAAGCCTTAAGCTCTGGAGTATTTCCACTTTTAGAAATGGCTAGAACAACATCCCCCGTCTGAATTATTCCAAGATCTCCGTGAATAGCATCAGCAGCATGCATGAATATAGAGGGCTGTCCTGTGCTATTCATCGTAGCCACAATCTTTTGGGCTATGATGGCTGATTTTCCAATTCCAGTAACAATTAATCGACCTGAAGCATTTGCAATACTCTCCACTGCGCTTGTAAAGTCGTCAGTAATGAATAAAGGTAAATTTTCAATGGCTTCAAGCTCATCGTTCACTGCCTGAGTGGCATATTCTCTTATTTGGCTTTTGTTACTCAAAATGAAATGGTTTGCAAAATTAATTAAAACTATCCATTGTAGGTAAAAAACAAAAATCTTAGCTTGTAGGTTGTGGTATATGTGTTATATTTACACCTAGACAATACTCAAAAAATTTAATTTACTTTCTAATGGCAAACTCACCTCAAACAATGGCTTACCCCTACAAACCAAAAAAAGCATTAAAAGAGTTTTTTGGTTTTGATGATTTTAAGGGGAATCAATTAAAAGTTATCGAGAATGTGCTTGCTGGAAATGATAGCTTCGTTATAATGCCTACCGGTGCTGGTAAAAGTTTATGTTATCAGTTGCCAGCAATGATGATGGAGGGAACAGCGATTGTTATTTCTCCATTAATAGCCCTGATGAAAAATCAGGTAGATAATATCCGAGGTTTTGGCAGCCGGAGGTCCTTAGCACACTTTTTAAATAGTTCATTAAATAAAGCGGATTTGGCCGAGGTGGTAGATGATGTTTTAAACCAAAGAACTAAGTTATTATATGTGGCTCCAGAAACACTTAAGAAGGAGGATACTATAGAGTTACTAAGGAAAATAAAGATTGCCTTTGTTGCAGTTGACGAGGCTCATTGCATCTCAGAGTGGGGACATGATTTTAGACCAGAGTATCGTAGAATTAAGCAAATGGTAAGGGAGATTGATAATGTTCCTATCATGGCACTTACAGCCACGGCCACACCCAAAGTCCAATACGACATTCAAAAGAATTTGAGCATGTTGGATGCTGAGGTTTTTAAAAGTTCATTTAACCGAGATAATCTATACTATCAAGTAAAACATAAAGGACGCAAGGATACGGTGCATAGAGATATTCTTGGGTATATAAAAAAACATTCTGAACGCAGCGGTATTATATACTGTTTGAGTAGAAAGCGAGTGGAAGAGATTGCAGAGATGCTGGTAAGAAATGGAATTTCTGCCCTTCCATACCATGCAGGTTTAGATGCGAAAACAAGAGCCAAACATCAGGATGCATTTTTGATGGAAGATTGCCATGTGATTGTTGCAACCATTGCATTTGGAATGGGAATAGATAAGCCCGACGTACGATTTGTTATTCATTATGATGTTCCAAAGAGTTTAGAAGGGTATTATCAAGAAACAGGAAGAGCGGGAAGGGATGGCTTGCAAGGAGACTGCTTGTTACTATACAACCCGAATGATATTGAGAAACTGGAAAAGTTTATGAAGGACAAGCCGGTAGCCGAACAAGAAATTGGAGGTCTACTTTTATCCGAAACAAGTGCTTTTGCCGAGAGTTCCCAATGCCGGAGAAAGCTAATTCTCCATTACTTTGGAGAGTTTTTTGATGATGAAAAATGCAATAAAATGTGCGATAATTGCGCACATCCAAAACCACAAGATGATGTGACTAATGAGGTCCAAACAGCGATTAAAGCACTCAAGAGTTTGGACGGTGAGTTTAGCATGAACCACGTGGTTAATTACATTATTGGAAATAAAAAATACGGCGATGTGGTAGCTTATGAGCACGATACTTTTTTGTATTTTGGTATAGGCAAAGAGAAAGACAAAGTGTTTTGGAAATCGATCCTTCGCCTAGCTTTGGTAAACGACTATTTAAGTAAGAATATTGAGAAATATGGATTGCTAAGTGTCACTGAAAAAGGCGAAGAATATATGGTTTCATCCGATCCAATGAAATACATGATGGCGGTGGATGTAGTCTTTGATAGCGTGGCTGAGGCAGACTTCGAGAATTTCAAAATCGAATCGACCTTTGACAAAGAACTATTCGATCACTTAAGAGGTATTTGTAAAACGGTTGCAAAAAAGGAAAGCTTGCCCCCTTACGCCATATTTGGCGATCCTGCACTTGAGGATATGGCTACTAAATATCCCATTAATGAAGAAGAGTTACTCAATGTAAATGGGGTAAATAAGGTAAAATCCAAAAATTTTGGAGAGCCCTTTTACAGCTTTATTGAGAAGTATGTTAAAGAAAAAGGAATAGAACGTCCTCAAGATATTATGCTTAAGGGAAATACCGATAGATCCCCCAAAAGAGTAAATATTATACTAAATATCGATAAAAAAATTGATCTATTGGATATTGCCAAACAGAACGGAATTAGTTTCGAAGAATTACTTGGAGAGTTAGAACAAGTAGTCTCTAACGGTACTAAAATCAACATCAATTATTTTTTAGAAGAGTTCCTCGACGAGGAGTTATTAGAGGAAATTACAGATTATTTCAAGAACAACGATGATCCCAATGTGGGAAAGGCTGGTGAGTTTTTTGAAGGGGAGTTCTCAGAAGAAGAACTTAAATTGGTACAATTGCAATTCTTGAGCGATGTAGGAAACTAATTCTTAAGCTTACCTTTGTGTATCTTTGAGCTCGCAAGATCAAGAACTGTTCAAGCAATTATACCTGCGCTATCGACCCGCACTCATTTCATTTGCAATGAGTTATCTTTACAATGAAGCACAAGCAGAAGAGGTAGTTAATGATGTTTTTATGGGTTTATGGAACAAAAGAGAAACCTTG
>ERZ1048686.3408-NODE-3408-length-10212-cov-4.672836_pt1 | contig 10212 bp, 9 predicted proteins | sample MGYA00383099_ERZ1048686 | MGnify/ENA primary metagenome ERZ1048686 (study PRJEB29581, sample SAMEA5548369) | metagenome | biome: marine; feature: coastal; material: water | depth 25 m | study: Short-term variability in the microbial, nano- and picoplankton...
CTGCATTGCCTGCCAAAAAATTAGAACAAGAGATTGCTGCAGCCAAAGAAGAAATCTGCCGATTGCACAAAAAAATGTGCGATTCCCTGAGCGCCTATAAATTTAGAGATGCCCTAGCTGCATTTATGGATTCCGCCAGGGTTGGTAATAAATTTTTGGCCGATATAGAGCCTTGGAAATTGATTAAAACAGACGAAGAAGCGACCCAAGCAGCCATGGCATTCGCTATGGATATAACCCAATATTTGGCATTGGCTTGTGAACCCTTCTTGCCTTTTACCCATCAAAAGTTGAGCACTCAATTAAACTTTATTCCTTTGGAGCACATGATCACTCGATTTTGGAATGGAGAATGCTTATTTGGCAACCTAAATGGAGGACACAAAGTGGGGCCTTCTACTTTACTGTACACTAAAGTAGAAGATGTAGATATCGAGAAACAGAAAGAAAAATTAGCAGGCATTAAAACAGGATTTAAAATGAAAGAGGAAATACAATTCGAAGATTTTGGCAAAATGCAAATTGTGGTTGCCAGCATAACCGCAGCGAACAAAGTAGAAAAAGCCGATAAATTGCTTCAAATCACTTTGGATGTTGCAGGCACTTCCAGAACTGTTTTGAGTGGCATTGCCATGCATCATAAACCTGAAGATATCATTGGCAAACAAGTATGCTATTTAGCCAATCTTGCCCCGCGAAAAATGCGCGGAATTACGAGTGAAGGTATGATTTTAATGGCTGAAGATGCAGAGGGAAACCTCGTTTTTGTCTCTCCAGAGAAAACCATTAATAGCGGCGCCGAAATCGCATAAATTTTTAGTTCTAACCATTGCTATTCAATTGGTTACAACAAAATACAACTTTTTAAATTTTATGTTTATTTGCCTCTTTTGGCATGTTATTTGTTTCCTTCCATAGTAATTACTACGAAACATTCAAAGAACATTTCAAAACATACGCTTTAAACCTAAGCATCAAATCTAAGCATGCCATAAGTGGCATATAATTTAATCCACTTATGGTTGGCTTTGAATCTATTGAAACACTTTCTTAGTTGTTAAGAAAATCATAGCACGGCCTTGCGTCGTGCTATTTTTATGCCTTGGTGTATTTTCGAATTGTAAAATATTAGGTAAGACTTGAGCCTTGCATTCAAAAAAGCAGTACATATATGGGTAAAGAATAATTATTTTTCTTTCTAATTAAAATTTGTGCAATACTTTGGACGTTACTAAAGCGAATATTTTTTGTACCCCATCAATCACATAACTTTGCCCTCGCCTTGAGTATTATTACAAAAGATCTTTGCAAAAATTACGGCGATCAAATCGCTGTAAATAATTTGAATATCGCTATTAAGGAGGGTGAGATTGTAGGTTTTTTAGGCCCCAATGGAGCTGGGAAAAGTACAACTATGAAAATGCTCACTGGATATATTCCTCCCAGCAAAGGAGAAGGAAGTGTATGTGGTTGGGACATCGTAGATGACAGCTTAGCCATTCGTAAAATAGTGGGATACCTCCCAGAACACAATCCACTTTATTTAGATATGTATGTGAGAGAGTTTCTGGAGTTTGCAGGCAAAATGGGAGGAGTAAGTCAAACCCAAAAACGAGTGGGCGAAGTCATTGACTTAACTGGTTTAGACCGTGAAAAACACAAAAAAATTGGACAACTGAGTAAAGGATACCGCCAAAGAGTAGGTTTAGCCCAGGCCATTATTCATGATCCAGATGTACTCATTTTGGATGAACCTACGGGAGGATTAGATCCCAATCAGGTCATAGAAATCAGAGAACTAATAAAAAAATTAGGTAAAACTACCCTACTTAGTACACATATAATGCAAGAAGTGGAAGCCGTTTGCACCCGTGTTGTGATTATAGACAAGGGCAATCTTGTGGCGGATAGCCCTATTGAAAAACTAGCGAACATTACAGGTGAAAAACATCACGTAAATGCCACCTTTGGATCGGCCATTAATGTAAAAGAGTTAAGTCAATTGGATGAGGTCATTCATGTAACGGATAAAGGAAACAATCGATATAGAATTGAAGTTTCTTCTGCTGAAGGCCGAAAAAGCATTAGCCACTTTGCCTTGAAAAATAATTTAGAGGTAATGGAATTAAGCAGCGAAAATGTATCGCTTGAACAAGTATTTCAGAATTTAACCAAACATGTGGACCATTTATAAAAAAGAAATACGCAGTTTTTTAAGCTCTCTTATTGCATACATTGTAATGGGAGTATTCCTTTTGGCTACAGGCTTGTTCATGTGGGTTTTGGAGGGAAGTACCGTTTTTGATCTTGGACTTGCAAGCATGCTAGTCATGTTTCAACTTGCTCCATATATTTTAATATTTTTGGTTCCAGCCATTACCATGCGCAGTTTTAGCGATGAAAAAAAGTATGGAACGCTTGAATTACTCGTAACCAAACCGGTGAGTGAACTAAATATCATTTTGGGTAAATACCTAGCCAGTTTAAGCTTGGTAATTATTGCCATATTACCCACCCTCATTTATTATTATAGCATTTATCAATTGGGAGCACCTGCTGGAAATATAGATACGGGGGCCATGTGGGGTTCCTATTTTGGTCTAATTCTGCTAGCCGCATGCTACACCTCCGTTGGTCTATTTTGCAGCTCCTTAACAGAAAATCAAATTGTTGCCCTTATTAGCAGCATGGCACTGTGTTTTTTATTTTATCAAGTATTGGGATTATTTGGAGAAATTCAATGGCTCAACACAGTGGGTAAAAGTTTGAGATGGTTCGGGTTAGATTATCATTATTACAGTATAAGTAGAGGGGTTATTGATACTCGCGATGTGTTATATTTCTTAGGCTTTTCTGCCTTTTTTGTAGTTTCAACTAAATTGGTATTTCAATCGAGAAAATGGTAATGTTATCTAAGAAAAGTCAAAGTGTAAAACGCCTTTCCTATATGGATTGGTTCATTGCGGTGGCTGCTATTATTTTAGTAAACACATTGGGCAACTTTTATTACGCCCGCCTAGATTTAACCAAAGAAAAGCGCCATACGCTCTCAGAAACTAGTAAGATTCTAGCGGATAAATTGGATGAAACCTGCATCTTTAAATTATACCTCGCAGGCGAATTGAGTTCAAATTTCCAACAGCTTCAAAACGAGATCCGAGACAAGGCCTATGAGTTCAGGAACTATAGTCAGGGTAAATTAGAAATCGAAATTATAGATCCACTGGCTGGGAAAGACAAAAAAGAGGTAGCTAAAATATTGGAAGATTTTAGCCGGAAAGGATTAAAACCTGTCAGGGATGTAGAGACGGAAAATGCAGATGAAACGCGCATTAAGTTTTTGATACCTTCGGCTGAATTTGAATACCGCGGCAAAACAGTCATTACCAATTTCTTTGATGAGGATGGCAATATTAACATCGCTGAGGCCATTAATAAGTCTATAAAAAGCATTGAATATGAGTTTGCTAATGGATTAAGGCAATGTGTAGTACAAAAGAAAAAACGCATTGTAGTAGTGGATGGGAGTAAGGAAACCATAGGCGCGCAGGTGGGGTATTTTGCCAGTGAATTAAACAAATACTACGAGGTAGAATCCGTAAATCTGAATATAAATAATCCCGATGCAGGAAGACCTTTTTTAGATCGCATACAAAGGCAACCAGACAGCGCAGCCTATATTTTAATGAATTCACTAAAACGTAGAATTGCCGATGCCGAAATGCTGCTCATGGTTAAACCTCAGGAGGATTATTCATTGGCGGAGATGTATTTGATTGATCAATACATGCTCAATGGGGGAAAGCTCATGTGGCTATTGGATGCAGCACATATTGAGATGGATAGCTTTCGCAACAGAACATCTGTTGTGGCTATGGATGGAAATTTAGAAAACATTAAACAAAGTCTTTTTTCATACGGGATAGGATTAAACTCCGATTTAGTTCAAGATATTAATTGCAATAAAATTCCTATTTACAATGGGCAACGCATGGATAAGCTCAATTTCATGTACTTTCCTTTGTTTACAGATCATAACGAAGACCATGTCATAACAAAGAATTTAGGTCCGGTTTGGAGTCAGTTTTCAGGGACCATACGCCCTAAAGCCCGGGAAGGGTTATCGTTCACGCCCCTGCTCATGACTACCCCAAGAACACGGGTGGTTCAAGCACCGGCAACCGTGGAGTTTGTAACCTCGTTTTTGCAAAACAAACGACCGGAATATTTGACTACCATGAATGAGGGCAGAAAATTTACCGCCATGTTGGTAGAAGGCTCCTTTAAAAGCCCCTTTATAAACCAAAAGAAGTTTGACGAAAAGAACTTTAAAGCCACGGGAGAAGCTAAGATGATTGTAATATCAGATGGAGACATAATGAGTAATCAAGTATCTCAAGGAAAAGCCTTTCCTACTGGATACGATCGCTACAATCAGGTCACTTATGCCAATAAAAAGTTTCTTTTAAATTGCATCGATTATTTAATTGATGATAATGGGTTAATTGAAATCCGATCCAAAGATTATACCCTCCGCTTACTAAACCAAGCAAAGGTTAAATCTGAAAAAGGCTTTTGGCAAGCATTAAATGTGGGCTTACCCATCTTACTTATTTTTATATTTGGCAGTGTAAACTACCTCATCAGAAGAAGGAAATATACCCGTTAATTTTATAAAGAGGATACTTTAATCCTCTTCAGATAAATAAATACCATCTTCAGAAATGGTAATTTCTTGGTTTCTATATAAGGCACCCAATGCCTTTTTAAAGGTCTTTTTACTTACGGAAAACATTTTCTTAATCAACTCTGGATCTGTTTTATCATGCACCGCTAAAAACCCTTTATTCTCTCGCAATTTTTCTAGTATGATTCCACTGAGGTCAGTGGCTTTTTCGGCCCCTCCTTTTTGCAAGGCTACATCAATTTTACCGTCTTCTCTTATTTTAGAAATGTATCCTTTGGTTGTATCTCCAACCTTAATAGCACTAAATATTTCGTTGTCATATATTAAGCCAATATAACATTGCTCTATAATAACCTTAAAACCCAAGGGGGTCTTTTGAGCAATAATCAATTCTACTTCTTGGCGTTCCTCTAATTCCTTTTCCTCATTGGATAAGAACTTCTCGTATCGTTGACTCGCCACAATTCTGTCACTAGCCCTATCAAAATAGATAAATACAAATACCTTATCCCCTACTTTGGGTTCTTTCTTTTGTTCCCTAAATGGAAGCAGGACATCTTTTGGCAAACCCCAATCCAAAAATGCACCCACTCGGTTTACCTCAAGCACATCCAAACATGCAAATTGCTCCGCTTGTGCCTTCGGCGTTTCTGTCGTTGCAATAATTCGATCTTCAGAATCGAGGTAAACAAATACCTTGAGCATGTCTCCTATCTTAGTTCCGGCAGGTATATATCTTTTAGGAAGCAGAATGTCGCCATCCTCCTCATCATCTAAGAACAATCCAAAATCAACCATGCGGCTCACCTTAATCAAATTATACTGCCCAATTTCTGCCATGGCTGCAAAGGTAGGTTTGAAATAGCTACTTTTGCAGCATGCTTTTAAATGCATTAAAACGTCTTTTTGGCCTCGCTCCAAAAGCTAACTTTGCAGAATTGGTCAGTCAAGGGGCTTTGATTTTAGATGTCAGAACTCCTCAAGAATTTAACGCTGGACATATTGCCAAAAGCAAAAACATAGCGGTACAAGAATTAGGCAATAAGCTTGGCAAGCTGCCTAAAGATAAAGTTATTATAACCTGTTGCGCGAGTGGCATGCGCAGCGCTGCTGCCAAAAGCATGCTTAAATCGAATGGATTTCAGGCATATAATGGTGGCTCATGGATGCGTTTGCAATCAAAAATCTAGGCCTTCTGATTCCGCAACCCATTCTCTTCTAGATTTCTCTTCTCCCTCCATATCCATTTTATCAAAATTGGTAACGGCTTTTGGAATAACGTAAGAAAGAATAATATATATTAGAATTAAGCCCCCGTTAAAGCTTACTCCTATGAAGGGAACACCACTAATAGTACTTAGGCCAACACTTCCTAGAATGGAAACTGCAACAGGTAATCCAAAGATGAATCGTGGAACCCAAATATTTACTTTTGTATATTTAGCTAAACCGGAACATACGCCACTTATCCATGCATGATCCATGTCTCTAAACAATTTTTTATTGCTAAAAACAGGCTCATCCGACTCAGGAAGAAAAACCCATAGGGCGATATATACGAGCAGGCCAAGCCCCCCAGACAAAGTCATAATGACCCAAACAATTCGAATGACTGTAATATCTACGGCGAAAAAACTCGCCACCCCACTGCAAACACCACCAATCATTTTATTGCTTAAATTTTTAGTCAATCGGCGCTTAGCTGTTTGTTGGTTAGCGGAATTAGCCTCTTCATCCTTTGAGAGTTCTTCAGCTAAACCCATTTTTTTCTTAACATCTTCCACAGCAGCAATATCAACGGCCACCTTACCTTTACTCAATTCATTTTGCAATAATTCTGCAATTCTGAATTCGATATCTGCCATGATTTCATCCGACCCTTCTTCCGCATTAAAATGCCGATGCAAGCTATCCAAGTAACTTCTCAAACCATCTGCAGCATCCTTTTCAATAGCCAAAATTCGACCACTTAAATTAATATTAATTACTTCTTTCATATTTTAGTGTTTATTCTATTTACAGCCTCAGACATTCGCTCCCAGCTTTCATTTAATTCGTTATAATTCTTTTCCCCTTCTTTAGTTAATGAGTAATATTTTCGTGGGGGACCGCTGCTGCTCTCCTCCCATCTATAAGACAACAATCCTGCATTTTTTAATCGAGTAAGCAAAGGATATAAGGTGCCTTCCAACAAACCTAAACCTGCGCCTCTCAACTCTTCAATGATATCACCCGGGTAAGCCTCTCCTCTTTTTAAAAAGGCGAGGATGCAAAACTCGAGAATTCCCTTTCGCATCTGACTTTTTGTGTTTTCTACATTCATGCTACACAGCAAAGATACTTATATCACTCAGTACTATGCAATACAAAGTACTATAAAAAAGCATTAAAAAAACCTTAAAGTGCTATATATATACTATTTAAAAATTACATTTGTAGATAATCCTTTTTTAAAAACCGATGAATACCGATCTGTTGAGAGAGATATAAGCGTGTTTTTCCATCTGGCATAGCGCATATGACGGAGCCCGAAACCTGCGCAAATGTTGGCTATAATATCATCCCCAAATTTTGTATATTTGCACCACCTTATGGCATTTGACTTAGACGTAATAAAAGCAGTATACGACCGCATGCCCGCGCGTGTGGAAAAGGCAAGAAAATTATTGGGAAAGCCCCTCACTCTTACCGAAAAGATTCTTTACAACCACTTGTGGTCTGGAGATGATGTTTCTGAAAAGTTTGACAGAGGTGCAAGTTATGTAGATTTTGCCCCAGATCGTGTAGCAATGCAGGATGCTACGGCTCAAATGGCTTTATTGCAGTTTATGCAGGCTGGCAGACCTAAAGTAGCTGTGCCAAGTACGGTTCATTGCGATCATTTAATTATGGCCAAAACCGGAGCAGATGAAGATTTGGAATTTGCCAATGAGGAAAGCAAAGAAGTGTATGAATTCTTAGCCAGTGTGAGTGATAAATATGGCTTAGGGTTTTGGAAACCCGGAGCTGGAATTATTCACCAGGTAGTTTTAGAAAACTATGCATTCCCAGGTGGAATGATGATAGGAACCGATAGTCATACTGTAAATGCAGGTGGATTAGGAATGGTTGCCATAGGTGTTGGAGGTGCAGATGCATGTGATGTAATGGCTGGATTGCCTTGGGAATTAAAATTCCCTAAATTAATTGGCGTAAAGCTTACAGGTAAATTAAGCGGTTGGACAGCCCCAAAAGATGTGATCTTAAAAGTTGCTGGTGTTTTAACTGCCAAAGGTGGAACGGGTGCTATTGTAGAATACTTTGGCGAAGGTGCCGATGCCATGAGTTGTACAGGTAAAGGAACCATTTGTAATATGGGAGCTGAAATAGGCGCCACTACATCTAATTTCCCTTACGATGAAAGCATGGATCGTTACCTAAGAGCTACGGAAAGAACAGAGATTGCAGATTTAGCCAACCAAGTTAAAGAGCATTTATGTTCAGACCCCGAGGTTTATGCAAACCCAGAAAAATATTATGATGAAGTTATCGAAATAAACTTGAGCGAATTGGAACCTCATTTAAATGGGCCTTTCACTCCAGATTTGGCTACACCTATTAGTAAAATGAAAGAAATGGCAGCTGCCAATGATTGGCCTCTAAAAATTGAGGTGGGTTTAATTGGAAGTTGTACCAATAGTAGTTACGAAGATATTTCAAGGGCCGCCTCTATCGCTCAACAAGCCGCTGATAACAACTTAAAACCAAAATCAGAATACACCATTACTCCAGGGAGTGAATTGGTAAGATACACGATTGAAAAAGACGGATACTTAGACGTTTTCGATAAAATTGGCGCCAAGGTATTTGCAAACGCCTGTGGTCCTTGCATAGGAATGTGGGCTCGTGTAGGAGCCGAGAAAAAAGAACGCAATACCATCGTTCATTCATTCAACCGAAACTTCGCCAAGCGTGCCGATGGCAATCCAAATACGATGGCTTTTGTAGGAAGTCCAGAATTGGTTACAGCCATGGCCATTGCCGGAGATTTAGGATTTAATCCTTTAACCGATACCTTGACCAACGAAAATGGAGAACAAGTGAAATTAGAAGCTCCTACTGGCCATGAATTACCGCCAAACGGTTTTCATGTTGAAGATGCAGGATATGAAGCACCCAAAGAAGACGGATCCAATGTTCAAGTAAAAGTTTCTCCAGATAGTAAAAGATTGCAAATTTTGGAACCTTTTGCGGCTTGGAATGGCGAAAATTTAAAAGGGCTTAAGCTCCTAATAAAAGCACAAGGGAAATGTACTACTGACCATATTTCTATGGCAGGTCCATGGTTAAAATTTCGGGGTCACTTAGATAACATTTCTAATAATATGCTCATTGGAGCCATTAACGCATTTAGCGGAAAAGCAGATACGGTTCTAAACCAAATGACTGGCGAATACGACTCTGTGCCTAAAGTACAAAGAATGTACAAGGCAGCAGGCGAATTTAGCATGGTGGTAGGGGAAGAAAATTATGGGGAAGGAAGCTCAAGAGAGCATGCAGCCATGGAACCTAGACATTTAGGAGTGCGCGCAGTTCTCGTAAAATCATTTGCTCGTATTCACGAAACAAACTTGAAAAAACAAGGAATGCTTGGCCTGACCTTCGCAGACAAATCAGACTATGATAAAATTCAAGAGCACGACACCTTTGATATTTTGGGATTGACTGATTTTACCCCAGGTAAAGCTTTGAGTATTGTGTTAAACCACAAAGACGGGAGTTCAGAAACTATTATGGCAAACCATACGTTTAACGAACAACAAATTGACTGGTTTAAAGCAGGTGCAGCATTGAATATTATTCGTGCAAATACTGCTGGATAGCGCGCATTTTAGATTTAGATTTTAAGCAGAAGATTGGTGAATGTGGGATTTACCTTCTAATTTGCAAGAAACTAAATCTAAAATATGAAACGACTTCTTCAAAATAGGACGAAGCAATTCGCCTTAACCCTTATCGATTTCAAGGAACATTTACCGAAAAACCATACGAGCAGCTTGCTTTCAAAGCATCTCATTAAAAGTGCCATTGCTCTAGGAGCAAATTACAGGGCAGTTTGTAGATCAAGAAGTGATCAAGAGTTCATCATTAGAATGAATTCAGTTTTATGCGAAGCAGATACCAGTGCCTATTGTCTCGAAATCATAGATGATAAGAACTGGGTGCCCATTGAGGACATTGCCCCACTCCGACTCGAGGCAGATGAACTCTGCGCTATATTTACCTCCTCCTTAAAAACAATTAGCACCCGGGTTAATAAACTCAGGTGATGAAACTATACGATGTTTTACGCGTTCTGAAGCAAGGCTTTTACCGTATCTACATTATCTGCAAAATCCCACAATTCTGTTTTTTGAGCCGAACCTAAAGGCAAGTAATCTTGGCCAACAATACATTGGATATCGGCTGAGTGATCCGCAATAAATAATTCGACCTCTTCAGGTGAATCGTAAAAACTATAATGAATTGTACCGACCGGACTATAT
>ERZ1048686.3409-NODE-3409-length-10208-cov-5.055747_pt1 | contig 10208 bp, 7 predicted proteins | sample MGYA00383099_ERZ1048686 | MGnify/ENA primary metagenome ERZ1048686 (study PRJEB29581, sample SAMEA5548369) | metagenome | biome: marine; feature: coastal; material: water | depth 25 m | study: Short-term variability in the microbial, nano- and picoplankton...
TTGCCTCCTTTGCCCGGTATTGATGATGGAGGTTTTGACGACTTGCCTGCATTACCACCACTTCCCTAGTCTTAGAAACTCACAATTTTCTTTGCCTCCTGAATAGAGAGCTGTTCGGTCTCACTATTATCAAAAACCTTAAGGTAATTTATGTCTGATCTTAACGAAGAAGAATCCTCAGGTCGAAGAAAGTTTATTCGCGTTACCACAATTGGAATTTCAGCTGCTTGTGGAATTTTTCCCTTTGCTGCTGGGATTCCCGCTTTGTTAGACCCAGTAAAGAAAAACTCAGGGGAATCTGCCAATGTTCCTTGGTCAAAAGTTGCTCCATTTACCTCACTGCCTGAAGATGGGTCACCTGCCAAGTTTGAAGTGGTTCAGGAAACAGTGGTTGATGCTTGGACAACTTACAAAGACATTCCGGTGGGAGCCGTTTACTTAACTCGCAAACAAGATGAAGTAATCGCATTTAATTTAAAATGTCCGCACCTTGGCTGTGCCATTGATTTTCGTAAGCAAACCAATGATTATTTTTGTCCGTGCCATAATAGTTCCTTTGCATTGGATGGTTCGGTAACCACCGAAAGTAGCCCAAGTCCACGTCCGATGGATACGATGGAAACCAAGGTGGAGAAGGGACAAGTTTGGATTCGCTTTCAACAATTTAGACCTAATGTAGAGGAAAAGATTCCCTTATCATGAAAATGATTTTTGATTGGCTCGACGATCGTTCGGGCTACCGAACTCTCTTGCATGAGGTTTTATACGAAAAAGTTCCAGGGGGAGCTCGTTGGAGGTATGTCTGGGGGAGTTGTTTAACTTTTGCTTTTTTTACTCAGGTTGTCACGGGAACTTTATTATGGATGTTTTATAGTCCAAGTGCCCAAACAGCCTGGGAAAGCGTTTATTTTTTACAGTACCAAGTTTGGGGTGGATGGTTTTTGCGAGGTGTCCACCATTACATGGCACAGGCGATGATTGTCTTGCTTGTCTTGCATCTCATGCAAGTCGTGATTGATGGGGCTTACCGGGCGCCACGTGAGTTAAACTTTTGGTTTGGTGCCTTAATGATGGGAGTAACTTTGGCTCTTTCTTTAACCGGCTATTTGCTTCCATGGGATCAAAAAGGATATTGGGCAACTGCGGTGGCGACCAACTTGATGGCAGAAGTCCCCTTGATAGGTCCAGCCATTCAACAGGTAGTGGTTGGCGGGGTTGAGTATGGGCATCATACATTAACCCGATTTTTTGCTCTTCATGCCGGGGTTTTACCGGCAATGCTGGTGGGCTTAGTAGTCGTGCACATCTATTTATTTCGAAAGCACGGAATCCATGTTAAGGAACCAAGACCCAAAAAAGACTCATACTTTTGGCCCGATCAAATCCTTAAAGATGCGATTGCCTGCCTCGCTGTGTTGTTGGCAGTGGTTGCACTTACGGTTTATTTTCATGGTGCCCCACTTGGTCCGCCTGCTGATCCTGCCAATGAGTTTCCTGCTCGGCCAGAATGGTATTTCCTATTTCTTTTTCAGCTGCTTAAGTATGTACCTGCTTTTTGGGGTGCAGTTATTATTCCGATCTTTCTTGCCCTGTGGATCTTTTTGCAACCCTTCATCGGGTCCACTCGTCCAGGTCATCAGTTAAATATTGGCTTTTGGTGGACCTTGATTGCTGGATCGGTTGCTCTTACTTTATTGGCGTTTTCCGAGGATAGCGCCAACCTGCGACATTCTGCCGCATTGGAGGAAGCGGATTGGCAGGCAGAACGGGTATTATCAATTGTTCAAGAAGAGGGTATACCTCCTGCAGGTGCAGTTACTCTATTGAGGAAAGATCATGAAAATAGGGGACGTAATTTGTTTGCTGCCAACTGTGCAAGTTGCCACCGCTACAATGGTCATGACGGGCGCGGGTATCCTGTAGATGATGCCCAGTCTGCTCCGGAATTAGCTGGGTTTGCCAGTGTTGAATGGATCACCAAATTACTCAATCATGAGCATTATATATCGGAAGAATATTTTGGTGGCACCAAATTTAAAAATGGTACGATGGCCCGAAAAGTTTTGGCCAAATATACAGCTGAAGAAATTGCGTTACTTCCTCGCATTGCCACATTGCTTTCCGATATGGCCGAACTTCCCTATCAAACTCCCTTGTCCGAGGATGAGAGAGAGGAATTGTTCGCCCTCTTTTACAATGATGATTTGGTCTTTCAAGACGGTTTGGCTTGTATCGATTGTCATGACATTGATTCCGAAGAAGAAGGCCACGCCCCTGACCTGACCGGTTATGGATCCGATGAATGGACAATTGCTTTTCTTGAAAACCCAGAAGATGAAAGGTTCTATGGAGATGAGAATGACCGGATGCCTTGTTACGGAAGAGATGGGAAGTTAACAGACGAACAAATTAAAATCCTGTCAGGCTGGATACGCTCCCGTCCGTCCGAGTAATTCTCTTAATTCGTTTTGTGTTTTGGGTTAGGCATGACTTAATCCAAGTGTGTAAAAGTACTTGGATTGGTTAAAGAAATGTTCTATCTAAATAAATGTAATAGAAGAAGGACAATAGCAAAAAAGGTAGAAATAGAAAAAATCTAATGACCCAAGTTTACCTTTATCAAGATGGCCAACAAGTTGGTCCCTACGAGTTGGAAGCATTGCAAAGTTGGATTCAGTCTGGACAATTACAACCTACCGAACCTGCATGGTTTGAAGGCTGTCCTGGCTGGGTAACTCTTGCCGAAGTCCCCGGTATTATTCTTCCGCAGGGCGGGCAGGGTGATCGTTCTTTGGATGTGCCTCCTTTTGAAGCCTATGAGGGGGAGGACCCATATCTTTTTATCAGTTACTCTCATCAGGATGCTCACTTAGTGTACCCGGAAATTACAATACTTCGCGAAGCCGGCTACAATGTATGGTACGACGAAGGAGTGGCAGCGAGTAACGAATGGCCGGAAGAAATCGCTAATGCGGTACTTGGATGCAGCGTGTTTCTTTGTTTTATATCACCACGAGCGACAGATTCCATAAATTGTCGGAATGAAATCAATCTGGCTTTAAATGAGAAAAAACCGTTCTTAGCGATTTACCTTGAAGATACCGATTTGCCACCTGGTCTTCGTCTGCGGATGGGGGATTTACAGGCGATTTTGAAAAATAAAATACCCGTTGATAGGTATTTTCATAAGGTTTCAGGCACTTTGGATCAATTGCTCGGTCGCAAAGGAAAAGTCAATTTAGGTGCTTCCGAAAAAGCAACATCTCTCTTTGTTTCTCGGGGTGGTCAAACTTTTGGGCCTTATTCTTCTGAACAAGCTAATCAATTTCTACAAACTGGACAATTGCTGGTCACTGACTCAGCCCTGCTTGAGGGACAAACGGAGTGGAAATCTCTTCCTGATATTCTCGCTATGCTGAAGGAGACTGTTAGCAGGCAAGCGAGGGCAGTAAGTGCGGACCTTCCTGTAGTTGAGCAACCTTCTGTGCCAGCTACAGTTACAGCGAAAGGACAAAAGAAAAAGAATGTTAAAAAATCAGTCAAGGTTCGTGGATTAAATACCAAACAAACCACTGTAAAAGTAAAAGAAAAGAGTTTAGCTTCCAAATTTATCGCAACTTTAGCTGTCTTTTTTGTAACCGGATTAGTTGTTTGCGGATCTACCTTAGGATCTTACCTCGTTGCTCCTTCTCAAGTCGGTCCAATTGTACGCAAGTTTGGAGTGCCCATAGATCAATGGTTTCCTGGTCGAGAACCAGATTCAGTAGAGATTACTGAGGCTCCTCCAGGTATGATGGCCGATTTGAGGCTAGCTCCTGAACAATGGCATCATTTACGTTCATCAGGAATTGTTATCATGCCAATAGAGGGTCAAGTTGGTTTGCAGGTAATCTCTCCAGTTGATCCCAAGCTGGCCATGAACGATGAAGATTTGAAAATATTACAGTACATTGCTCAACACTTGGTTATCTTGGATCTTACGAACTCTCAGGTTTCGGACACCGGCTTGGTGATTTTGCAAAAGTTTCCCAACCTTAAAAAATTAATTCTCGAAGGCTCGGAAAAAATTACCACCGCCGGAGTAAGAAATGTTTCAACCATTCCGAGCTTGGAACTTTTAAACCTCATTCGATTAAAACTAGACGATACTGTAGTCGATTCTCTATCTCTTATGGGAGGGTTGCAGCAGGTTTTTCTTTATCAAACTGGTCTTTCCAGCGAGGCGATACAAAAATTAAAAGATTCCCGCCCCCGAATGTTTGTAAACGCGGGCTAGGATTTCTTGGTTTTTATTTCAGCTTTGCGGTTAGGAAAACAAGATCGGCAGATCAAACACTTGAGCCCATAGCAGGATCGGGCAGGGCAATGCTCCCGACCATAGTAAATAATTTGAAGATGAAGGTCGTTCCATCTTTCCTTTGCAAAATGTCTTTTTAAATCTCGCTCTGTTTGAACAACACTTTTTCCTGAGGTTAGTTTCCATCGCTGGGCCAAACGATGTATGTGAGTATCGACCGGAAAAGCAGGATGATCGAACACTTGAGCCATTACCACTGATGCGGTTTTATGGCCAACTCCAGGCAGAGATTCCAATGCCTCAAAGGACGATGGTACGACACCTTGGTATTGATCGATAAGAATAGAAGAGAGGTCTCGAATTGCCTTAGCTTTTCGCGGAGCTAGGCCACATGGTCGAACGATCGAATTGATCTGATCGACCGAATGGTTGGCCATATTTTTGGGGTTGTCTGCTAGCTCAAATAAGCTTGGGGTTATTTTATTCACCCTAGCATCTGTGCATTGTGCAGACAGAAGGACGGCCACTAAAAGGGTGTACGGATCTTTATGATCAAGAGGAATAGGCGGGTTGGGATACAATTCATCTAGCTTACGATCGATGAATTGAATTCTTTCACCAAGGTTCATTGATTTGTTCAACAAGGTGAACCGCCTTCCTTAATTTTGTAATTTGTCGATTCCGAATCTACCCGATTTGATCCAGTGTCTTTAATAACCACTCTTTTAAAAGTTAAGGCTGATTCCATGGGTTCACGAGATAGGTTGAAGGGGAAGAAGGGTTGAGGGATGACCGATGCGTCATCTATTAATCCCTTTTCTGCATCAGAGCCTTCCCTGTATTTATCAGAAATTACCTTTGATTTATGAACGGAACCTTCTTGGGATTTTGTCAAGCCAAGCTCTCTGGAAATGTAACCAAGCAAACGTCTAGTTGTGAAATCAATTTCCTTAGGACTGAGCAGGTTCATGCCGTCAGTATATTCTTCTCGATTCGGTAAAGCATTGTGGGGATAACTCACCGGCATACCCGACTTTGGGTCATTATACAGTATGCAGGAGATTTTCATTTTTTGGTTCTTGTTAGTTCTGGAGTTAAGAAACGATCCTGAAGGAAGTGCAACCTCTTTGTCACGGATTAATTTTAAAGGATTAAAATTGGGACAAATTGACCCAAGTTGGGCGGGCCTTATCGTTATCCGTCACATAAATTCTTCGCTTAATTACGAATACCTCGCCCATAGGCTTGTGTTTATGAAGCTTTTCAGGCGAATATAATTGGTATGTATTCTGCAAGAGAAGACTCGTTATGAATGTGGACCCCGAAAAATTTACTGAACTTGGAATTTCTGCTATTCAAGAAATGGCAAAAGTGGCTAAGCGAAATGGACAGCAGGAGGTGGATGTTTGGCATCTTCTTTCTGTCTTAATGAATCAGGAGAATGGCATTGTCCCCGCCCTGATGGATGAAATGGGAGTGGGTGCCGCACCGGTACAACTTTCCTTACAACGGGAACTCCAAAAATTACCTAAGATTGCAGGGAATGTTAATACTGCCAGATCCTACGCATCTTCATCACTTACTGAGGCAGTGGAAAAAGGACAGGTCATTTCTAAAGAAATGCAGGATGATTATGTAAGTACAGAACATTTACTACTCGGCTTATCTTCGGTGGGTAAGCCTGTAAGCTTTCAAAACTTTTTTAAGAACTTTGCACTAACTGAGAAAAAAATCCGTGAGGCTATTATTAAGGTTAGGGGCGGACAAAAAGTAACTTCTAAAACACCGGAGAATTCCTTTCGCGCACTTCAAAAATACGGTATCGACTTAGTGGAACAGGCAAAATCGGGAAAGCTCGATCCTGTTATTGGCCGGGATTCTGAAATCCGACGAGTAATTAGAATTCTTTCCCGAAAGACCAAGAATAACCCAGTACTCATCGGCGAGCCTGGAGTGGGTAAAACGGCGATTGTGGAAGGACTTGCTCAACGGATTGTCCGCGGAGATGTGCCCGAAGGGTTAAAGGATAAAACGATTTTTACTTTGGAAATGGGCTCATTGCTAGCCGGTGCAAAATTTCGTGGTGAATTTGAAGAGCGTTTAAAAGCCGTCCTTAACGAGGTGAGTAAGTCAGAAGGACGAATTGTTCTCTTTATTGATGAAATGCACACGATTGTGGGTGCAGGTAAAGCGGAGGGTGCGATTGATGCGGGCAATATGCTTAAACCAATGCTTGCCCGTGGTGAGCTACGATGTATTGGTGCTACCACCTTAAATGAATATCGTAAACATGTCGAAAAAGATGCAGCCCTTGAACGGCGTTTTCAGACCGTACTCGTCGATCAGCCCAATGTTGAGGATACGATATCCATTCTACGTGGTCTGCGTGAACGTTTTGAAATCCATCACGGAGTAAACATTCGCGACGAGGCAGTGGTCCAGGCTGCGGTTCTTTCTAACCGTTATATCTCTGATCGTTTCTTACCGGACAAAGCAATTGATTTAGTGGACGAGGCATGTGCCATGATTCGTACCGAACTTGATAGTATGCCGGCGGAGCTAGACGAGGTCAGTCGTCGTGTATTACAGTTGGAAATCGAAGAAACTGCTCTGAAACAGGAAAAGGATAAGTCCAGCAAGGATAGGTTGGAGTCTCTGCGCAAAGAACTTGGAAACGCTCGTGACAAAATGGAAACGATCAAGCGGCAATGGGAAAACGAGCGCGAGGGAATGGATAAGGTCCGTGTCCTACGCGAGCAGATCGAGTCCAGTCGAGCAGAAATGGAACGAGCTGAGCGGGCCTATGATTTAAACTTAGTTGCCGAACTTAAGCACGGTAAACTGCCAAAGTTGGAAGAGGAACTAGAAAGCCTTGAGCAAATGGAAAAGCAGGAGGATTCCATTTTAAAAGAAGAGGTAACATCTGAGGAGATTGCCGAGATTGTAGCCCGTTGGACCGGCGTACCTGTGACCAAATTAATTGAGGGAGAGCGCGAAAAACTTTTACGGCTCCAAAGTATTCTTCATCAGCGGGTAATTGGACAAAATGAGGCTGTTGATGCCGTTTCTGATGCTATTTTGCGAGCCCGTGCCGGGATCAAGGATCCACAAAGGCCCATTGGCTCGTTTCTTTTTCTTGGTCCCACAGGGGTAGGGAAGACCGAACTGGCTAAGACTTTAGCCGAGAGTCTTTTTGATAACGAAAGCAATGTGGTCCGCATCGATATGTCAGAATACATGGAGAAACACTCCGTTGCCCGACTCTTAGGAGCTCCCCCTGGTTATGTTGGTTATGAAGAGGGTGGTCAATTAACCGAAGCTGTACGTCGAAAACCCTACTCGGTGATTCTTTTTGATGAGATTGAAAAAGCACACCCAGATGTTTTTAATGTGCTTCTTCAATTGATGGATGATGGCCGACTAACTGATTCCCAGGGCCGGACGGTCGACTTTAAAAATGTTGTGGTCATTATGACTTCAAATGTAGGTAGCCGTTATTTGCAGGAAAATTTTCTTGATAATGAAATTACAGAATCTGCCCGTGCGTCGGTTATGTCTGAATTGCGGGATCATTTCCGCCCAGAATTTTTAAACCGTATTGACGATGTTGTACTTTTTAAACCCTTATCCCTCGATGAAATTACTTCTATTGTTGATCTCCTTCTTGCCGGTTTAAATAAGCGATTACTTGACCGAAAAATTATCGTTGGGTTTACCGATGCTGCCAAGAAATGGATTGGGGAAAAGGGATATGATCCCACTTATGGTGCCCGTCCTCTTAAACGTTTTTTACAAAAGCAAGTGGAGACTCAACTTGCCCGTGCCTTAGTTTCGGGTGAGGTTGAGGAGGGGAGTGAAGTATCCTTTTCAGTCAAAGATGATCAGTTGGTGATGAAGGTAACCCGGTGACTTGTATCTTCCTTAAGAGCAGGAACGGACTGACCTCACAATTACAAGTTGATTGATCCATAAAAAGACTACGGCATATAGAATTGCACCGACCAAAGTTTGCCAGCTTAGTCCGTTGGATAATTCAATCCCATAGATTTTTACCTGCTGTGTGGTATAAATTTTGAGCACATAACATATCATTAGTGACAGGGCCCAGATGAAAGTAAATATCTTGGCAAATCGGAGCATAAATACCCGGCAGATTTTAAGGGGAGAAAAACCAAGATGAATCAGATCGCGAGTGGTTTCAGCCGATTGAGTAACTACCAAGCGAAAGCTGCTTGCAAAGGTGGCAATCGAAAGGAGTGAGAGTAAGGAACCGACACCGGCCATGCCCCAAATTAATCCATTGGCCAGTTGGTCTAACCATTCATCCTGGGGGAATTCCCGGTTTGTTTCATAACCCAATTCATCCAAGCTTTGCAAAAAATCATCTGTTGGCGATTTGTCCATAGCTAGAATAAGGCGCGATGGGCCACCATCTGAAGGAGTCATATTTAGAGCATCAGACAAAATCATTCGATCCTCAGGATGTTCAATTGGAGAAACCTGAATGCTCTTGCTCCTCAATACCTCATTTTTGGCAAGATTAGACTTAGAAACAGGAGTCCCTATAATTTCTTCATTTTCCCAAACAAAGAAATATTTTTCTGAACGATCATTGCCGTGGGTCTGGTTTGCCCATTGGAGAAAGTTTGCTGGTACGAGTACACTGTTGATCCGCTTACTAAAGGCCACAAACCTGCCAAGCATTCGAATAGATTCTTCCTCCCCAATGAGGATTTCTATTGGCATAGAAGAGGCTGCTTCGCGGGAGAGGGCTGGATATTCACTGCGCGAAGGGGCGAGTCCGAAATTCCACAGATCCAAATAAAACTTGGGCACCATGATTGGTACATAAGATTGATTTTCCTCCCACTTCCAAGCGGCAGGTTTTTGATCGAGGAATTCATCAGGCACTGATTCAAAAAACAAATCTGTTCGGGCGGCAGCCCCCAACCCAATCTTTCCTGCTGGCCAGATGTGTACTGTTACCGGGAATTGGTTACGGGTAAAACCACCTATTTTTTTGACTCCTGGAAGTTTTTTAATCCGGTCAATTTCTTCTTCCCTGAAAGATTTCTCCTGTTTTCCAAGGTTGAGTAAGATTCCTCCCTGAACGGATTTATTAAGGGTTATAAAGTTCTGTCCAACTTCTCGGCTCTCAACCAAGAGTTTTGAATCGGTAAAGATTTGTAGGGCGAGCAAAATTAAAATCGATCCGATAACACACCCAAGAGAGGCAGCTAACAATTCTTTGCTCGGGGATTTAGAACCGAGGCAACGATTGAGTAAAGATGTAATTGGCCGGCTCATAAATTGATGGACCGGTTACAGGACAATGGGCTCGATCCTTCAAGAGAAGTGATTACCAATCCGGCTTTGTTTTGGTTGAGGACTTGTTCAATCAAACCAGCCGCTGCCTTGGCGTTATCTTCGTCAAGGTGACTGAACGGTTCATCCAATAAGAGCCAGCAAAAAGGTTTCCGTAAGCACCGAACGAGGGCGAATCGTTGTCGTTGTCCAAGTGAAAGAGTTTCAACGGGTTTATCCAATAGGTTAAGCATTCCCAATGCTTCGCACATTTCTTTCACGGTCGGAGCTTGCGGATTTATTTCGGGCAAGAGTTCGAGGTTCTCTCGTGCGCTTAACTTTTTGAAAAGCCGCAGATCCTGAAATAAAAGTGAAATTTTTTTCGCCCGTAAGATCAGCCAGTCTTCTGCCGACAAATCTTTTTCTTGAACACCATCTATTTCCCATGAACCCGAGTAGTCTTTGCGCAGGCCATAAATTAGGTGTAGTAGGGTGGACTTTCCTTTCCCCGATTGAGCCTGCACGAGGATACGATCGTTAGATGCCCATGTGATTTCTTCATCCCATATTTTCGACGAAGCAATCAGCGATTGGGGAACGTGTTCCG
>ERZ1048686.3417-NODE-3417-length-10189-cov-14.291395_pt1 | contig 10189 bp, 6 predicted proteins | sample MGYA00383099_ERZ1048686 | MGnify/ENA primary metagenome ERZ1048686 (study PRJEB29581, sample SAMEA5548369) | metagenome | biome: marine; feature: coastal; material: water | depth 25 m | study: Short-term variability in the microbial, nano- and picoplankton...
AGTAAACTATATCATCTAAAACAATAGCAATATTGCTTTTATCTTTATAAGCGTTTCCTGTCATTTCTTCCCATTTTCTAGCACCCTTCCCATTCATCTGCATTGAAACTGCTGCTGCACCAACCTGATCATAAGATTGACTTGCATCAACAACTACACTACCACTAAGTGGTGGCTTATTATCCCTATTAGATTGGATTGCATAAAGATCAACTACATTATTAGACACATCAGCCTTACCAAATAAAAAACGAGTAAATCTTTTTTCTGAGGGAAGTAATTGTCTAATTTCTGGCATTGACAAATACTCCTCAATTTTATTTTGATCTTTAGCTAAAAATTGAGCGATTACTGGGCCTCCTTGAAAACCAGTTCCAACTAAATAATCAAAAAGAGGATTCTTTTCATTAGAATTGATAGAATCATTAGCTTCAACATCAGCCAATAAATCATCAATTTCAGAGGTTTCTATGTTTTCTGATTTATCCTCATCAACTAAAATAGTTTTCAAAGCTTCGTTAGCTTTTGATAAGAAAGGTAAAAAATCATCATTTTTCTCAGTATACCAAAATTCTAATTGAGCTGTACTTTGAAGAAGGTTTTTAACTCTAGCAACATCTTTAGCACCAGGTAATTCAACCCTTATTCTACCAGAGTTACCTAAACGTTGAATGTTAGGCTGAGTTACTCCAAATTTATCAATTCTTTTTCTTAATACTTCAAAAGCTGAAACAATAGATTCATCAATTTTTCTTCTAATTATTGGTTTAACCTCAGCATTAGACATTTCGAAATTAATTTCGTCACTCAATGATCTATTTGCAAAAATATCCGGAGACGCAAGTGAAGTATCCGAACTAATTTCATCAAAAGCATTAAAAAATGATTCGACATAAGTATCATCAGATTCTTTTTGCAAAATATCAGCATCGTTCAGTGCTTTATTAAATACAGGATCTTTAGAGTTTTCTGAAAGACCTTTTAATATATCTTTAACTGATACTTGAAGAGTAACATCAATACCTCCTTTTAAATCTAAACCTTTATTTAATTCTTTATTTTTTGCACTTTTATATGTTGTGAAGCCTAGAATAGACTCGTCAGAAATTGAATCTAAATAATTATTATATTTTTCTTCTCTTAAATCAACAAAATTTTCAAGTTGACTTGAAATAGATTTTATAGAATATTCAGAAGCACTGTCCTCAATACCTGATGTTATAAAAGTAAATGAAATCTGATAAACACTTACAAGAGTGAAACAAAAAGCAAAAAACTTTATTAGACCATTATTATGCATAATATTTTATTTATGAGTTCTTTTTTAAAACGAGCAAATATATGATTTCCTTGATGATAAAGCAATTCTAAAAACAAACACCAGTAGAATTTATTAGATTAACTGTATCTACAGAGCTAAATTCATTTTTCTAACAGCTGAGGCGCTGTCAGCAAATTTTACCATTTCCTGATCGTTTAAATTTAAATTTATAATTTTTTCACATCCATTTTTTCCAATAATACATGGAACTCCAATACAAATATCATCTTGGTTATACTCTCCATCTAAAAAAACTGAACAAGGAATAATTCTCTTTTCATCGTTTAAAATAGATTTTACTAGAAAGGCAACTGAAGCCCCCGGTGCATACCAAGCAGAAGTACCTAATAATTTTGTTAAAGTTGCTCCACCAACCATAGTACTAGCTGCCACATTATCCAATTTCTCTTCTGAAATTAGATCAGATATAGGTAATCCATTGTATGTAGCTAATCTTGTCAAAGGAATCATAGTCGTATCACCATGACCACCAATCACCATTCCATGAATGTCATTAGCAGGTCTATTTAAAGCCTGAGAAAGATAAGTTTTGAACCTAGAACTATCCAAAGCACCACCCATACCAATTACTCTATTTTTTGGTAATCCTGTTGATTTAAGTGCTAAATAAGTCATAGTATCCATGGGGTTAGAAACAACAACTATAATAGTGTTTGGCGAAAACTTTAAAACATTTTCTGAAACTGTTTTGACAATACCTGCATTAATTCCTATTAATTCCTCTCTTGTCATTCCAGGTTTTCTAGGAATACCAGATGTTATAACTACAACATCACTATTAGATGTTTTTGAATAATCTCCAGTCGTTCCAATTATTTTTGTTCCAAAACCTATAGTTGTTTGAGTTTGCATCATATCCAAAGCTTTGCCTTCAGCAAAACCCTCTTTAATATCCAAAAGAACAACTTCACTTGCTATAGATTGAGTTGCAATTACTTCTGCACATGTTGATCCTACATTTCCTGCACCTACAATAGTTACTTTCATTTATTTTATAATTATATAATTAAACATCAATATTAGCGTATGTAGCATTTTTTTCAATGAATTCTCTTCTTGGCGGAACTTCATCGCCCATTAACATTGAAAATACTCTATCAGCCTCAACTGCGTTATCAATTGTCACCTTTCTAAAAGTTCTAAATTCTGGATTCATTGTAGTATCCCAAAGCTGAATAGCATTCATTTCTCCAAGTCCTTTATACCTTTGAATTGAAACTCCTTGTCCAAAATCATTCATAATCTTATCTCTTTCCTCATCATTCCAAGCATATAGTTTCTTGGCACCTTTCTTTACTAGATAAAGGGGAGGTGTAGCAATATAAATATTTCCATTTTCGATAAGTTCTTTCATATATCTAAAAAAGAAAGTTAAAATCAAAGTAGCAATATGACTACCATCAACATCAGCATCACACATAATTACAACCTTGTGATATCTTAATTTTTCTAAATTAAGAGCTTTACTATCGTCTTCTGTTCCTATTGTAACACCAAGAGCAGTATAAATATTTCTTATTTCTTGATTCTCGAAAACTTTATGTTGCATCGCTTTCTCTACATTAAGTATCTTACCTCTTAACGGTAAAATAGCTTGAAAGTTTCTATCTCTTCCCTGTTTCGCTGTTCCACCTGCAGAATCTCCCTCAACTAAAAACACTTCACAAAGTTCTGGATTTTGTTCTGAACAATCTGAAAGTTTTCCAGGTAATCCTCCTCCGCTCATTACAGTTTTTCGTTGAACCATTTCACGAGCTTTACTAGCTGCATGCCTAGCTTGGGCAGCAAGTATAACCTTTTGAACAATAATTTTAGCGTCCATAGGGTTTTCTTCTAAAAAGTTCTCAAGCATTTCAGAAACTGACTGAGATACAGCAGAATTAACCTCCCTATTTCCTAGTTTAGTTTTAGTTTGACCTTCAAATTGAGGTTCAGCTACCTTAACTGAAACTATAGCCGTTAGACCTTCTCTAAAGTCATCACCAGCTACATCAAACTTTAATTTATCTAACATTCCAGAGGAATCAGCATATTTTTTTAATGTTGATGTTAACCCTCTTCTAAAACCTGCTAAATGAGTACCTCCCTCGTGAGTATTTATATTATTGACATAAGAATGTAAATTCTCTGAAAATGATGTGTTATAAATCATCGCTACTTCAACAGGAATGCCATTTTTTTCTCCTTCCATTGAAATAACGTCAGATGTCAATGGTTCTCTATTTTCATCTAAAAATCTAATAAATTCTTTTAAACCTTCTTCAGATTTAAAAACTTCTTTTACATACTCGTCATCAACTTTAGTTCGCTTATCAGTTAGCGAAATAGTAATTCCCTTGTTTAAAAAAGACAATTCTCTCATTCTATTAGCTAAAGTTTCATAGCTATATTCTTGAGATTCTTTAAAAATTGATTTATCAGGTCTGAATGTAACTTCAGTACCTTTTTTTGAAGAAGTACCATCCTGCTTGACCGGAAACAATGCTTTTCCTTTACTGTATTCCTGAATCCAAATTTTTCCATCTCGAAATACCCTTGCAGTAAGATGATCAGATAATGCATTTACTACAGAAACTCCAACTCCGTGAAGTCCACCAGAAACTTTGTAAGAATCTTTATCAAACTTACCTCCTGCTCCAATCTTGGTCATTACTACTTCAAGAGCAGAAACACCTTCTTTTTTATGAATACCTACGGGAATACCTCTACCGTTATCATCAACAGAAATTGAATTGTCTTCATTAATTGAAACATTAATTTCATCACAATGGCCAGCCATTGCCTCGTCAATAGAATTATCAACAACTTCATAGACTAAGTGATGTAAACCACGAACACCAACATCACCAATGTACATAGATGGCCTCATTCTTACATGCTCCATTCCTTCAAGAGCCTGTATACTATCAGCAGAATACTGATTCTTATTTATTTCTTCGCTCATTTTATATGATTTTTAATAAATTTTTGGTTAAAACAAATATAACTAATTAACCAAGTAAATCAGATAATTATCAGAGTTGAATAGGTGTAAGTTATCAACAATTTTAACTTAAAATTATTACCAATTAATAAGAGTCATTATGAACGTTAGAAACAGATCTTCCGGACGGATCATTTAGATTTTTAAATGCCTTATCCCATTCCAAAGCTATTGGAGTGCTACATGCAACCGATGGAACCGAAGGAACTGTGGTTGCAGAAGTTTCTGACGGGAAATGTTCCTCAAAAATTGATCTGTAGTAATACTCTTCTTTTGACATTGGAGTTTGGAAAGGGAAAGTGAATTTTGCATTTTTAAACATGTCATCAGACACCTTTTCATTTACTAAATCTTTCAAACTATCAATCCAATCGTATCCTACTCCATCACTAAATTGTTCCTTTTGTCTCCAAGCTACTGATTCAGGAAGGTAATTTTCAAAACTTTTTCTTAAAACCCACTTTTCCATTTTTTCTGATGTAATCATCTTGTCTTTTGGATTAATACGCATTGCAACATCAATAAACTCTTTATCTAAAAAAGGAACTCTACCCTCAATTCCCCAAGCTGCCAGAGACTTATTAGCTCTTAAACAATCATACTGATATAGTTTATCTAATTTTCTTACAGTTTCTTCATGAAATTCTTTAGAATCAGGTGCTTTATGAAAATACAAATAACCTCCAAAAATTTCATCGGCTCCCTCACCAGATAAAACCATTTTAATCCCCATAGATTTAATAACTCTAGCCATCAAGTACATTGGAGTAGAAGCTCTAATTGTAGTCACGTCGTAAGTTTCCAAATGATATATTACATCTTTAATGGCATCTAAACCTTCTTGAACTGTAAATGTTATTTCGTGATGTATAGAATCAATGTGATCAGCTACCTTTTGAGCAGCTATTAAATCGGGAGATCCCTTTAGACCTACAGCAAACGAATGAAGTTGAGGATACCAAGCAGATTTAACATCGTTTGACTCTACTCTTTTTTTTGAATACTTTTTGGCAAGTGCGGATGTAATTGAAGAATCTAAACCACCTGATAATAATACTCCGTATGGCACATCACTCATGAGCTGCCTATGGACAGCATTTTCTAAAGCTATTTGTAAATCATCTATACTAGTATTGTTATTTTTAACAGAATCAAACTTCATCCAATCTCTATCATACCATTTTACTAGCTTATTATCCTTACTAGACATCAGATGACCAGGGGGGAAAATCTCAATTTTATTACAAATGCCCTCTAAAGCCTTAAGTTCAGATGAAATATAAAAAGTTCCGTACTTATCCCAACCCATGTATAAAGGAATAATCCCCATATGATCACGAGCAATTAGATATTCATCGTTCTTTTCATCATAAAGAACAAAACCAAAAATACCGTTCAAATCATCAATGAAATTCACTCCTTTTTCCCTGTAAAGAGCTAGTATTATTTCACAGTCGGAATTAGTTTGAAAAGTATAATCAGAACTAAGCTGAGCTTTTAATTCCTGATGATTATAAATTTCACCATTAGCAGCTAAAATTAAATTTTTGTCATCACTATAAATAGGTTGATTTCCAGATGCTGGATCAACAATAGCTAATCTTTCATGAGCTAATAAAACATTTTTTCCACAATGAATTCCATTCCAATCAGGACCTCTATGCCTAACTTTTTTTGACATTTCCAAAACTTGGGGTCTTAACAAATCAGAAGGTTGTTTTAAATCCAAAGCACACACAATTCCACACATAATAAAAATTTTAAGCAAATATGACATAAATAGTTTAATTTATTATCTATTTTAATATTATTGGTTTCATTATTATATTTAATTTAATAAAATAGTATAAATATGTAATTAAATATTAATAAAAAGAAAAAACATCTTTAAAAGTGAAACTTTTACTAATTTGGTTTTATTAAAAAATTCTAATGAATCCAATTGTATTTTTGAAAAATGTAAATATTTCACAAAACAATACTTCAATCCTTACAAACATTAATTTAACTATACAAAAAGGAGAGTTTATATATTTTATCGGTAAAACCGGAGTTGGTAAAAGCAGCTTATTAAGAATTCTTTATGGGGATATTATTGTTAAAGAAGGAGAGGCTAGAATTTTAGACACCAATTTGAATAAAATCAAAGACAAAGAAATTCCTTTTTTGAGAAGAAAACTTGGTGTTGTTTTTCAAGACTTCAAACTTCTCCCTAACAAAACAATAAAAAAAAATCTTGAGTTTGTTCTTAGAGCAACCGAATGGAAAGATTCAGAAAAAATAAATTCTAGAATTAAAGAAGTTCTTGAAAAAGTAAAACTCGATTACGTAATTGATAAATACCCTTATGAATTGTCTGGAGGAGAACAACAAAGAGTAGCAATTTCAAGGGCGCTATTAAATAAACCTGAGATAATTTTAGCTGATGAACCTACAGGAAATCTTGACCCTGCAACAAGTTCAGAAATCATGAATTTAATCAAAGAAATTAATAATAACGGAACAACTATTTTAATCGCAACACACGATTATGATATAATATCGAAATTTCCAGAAAAAACAATAAGAATCGAAAAAGAAAGATTTTTTGAGCTTTCTAAAAAAGCATAAAAAAATTAATTTTTATGGTCTAAAAGTGATTTTTCTCATGCGTAAACTAGCTGGAGTAACTTCCAAATATTCATCTACTTTAATATACTCCATACATTCTTCTAAAGAAAAATCGACCTTAGGAGCTATTTTCATAGCATCATCAGTTCCGGATTTACGCATATTAGTCAATTGTTTTCCTTTAATTAAATTAACACCCATATCAGAATCCTTACTATTTTCTCCCACAACCTGACCAATATAAATTTCTTCATTAATATCTATAAAAAAACGTCCTCTGTCCTGTAATCTATCAATTGCATAAGCTGTTGCTTTTCCTGCTGCTGAAGAAACTATAGCACCTTTAATATCCTCTGTAAATTCACCCTTAAAAGGGCCATATTCACTAAATCTATGATTAATAATTGCTGTACCTGCCGTTGCAGTTAAAATTCTATTACGTAAACCTATTAATCCTCTAGAAGGAATTGTGAACTCTAAATGTTGTAAATCTCCTTTAGGTTCCATTACTAATAAATCTCCTTTACGAAGAGAAACTAAATTAATTGCTTTAGATGCACTTTCTTCAGGAACATCAATTGAAAGAGTTTCATATGGTTCAGATTTTACTCCATCGATTTCCTTTATAATTACTTGTGGTCTACCCACCTGCAGTTCATATCCTTCTCTTCGCATTGTTTCGATCAAAACGGACAAGTGTAAAACTCCACGACCATACACATTAAATTTATCTTCGCTATCCGTAGTATCTACACGCAGAGCTAAGTTTTTTTCCATTTCCTTAAACAATCTATCACGTAAATGACGAGATGTTACATATTTACCCTCTTTGCCAAAAAATGGAGAATTATTAATAGTAAACAACATACTCATAGTAGGCTGATCTACTTCAATTCTTGGTAGTGCTTCAGGACTTTCAACATCTGCAATCGTATCTCCTATTTCGAATCCTTCTAAACCAGTAATTGAACAAATATCTCCACTTCTTACTTTAGAAACTTTAGACTTACCCATTCCTTCAAAAACATGTAATTCTTTAATCCTTACCTTTTTAGTAGATCCATCTGCTTTACACAACATGTAATCTTTATTTTCCTCTAAATCTCCTCTAAAAACACGCCCAATAGCAAGTCTTCCAGTGAATGATGAAAAATCTAAAGATGTAATTTGCATCTGCGGAGAACCTTCTCTGTATGGCGCTTCAGGGATAGATTTAATTACAGCGTCTAATAAATCAATAATATTTTCTTTAGGTTCTTGCCAATCAGTTGACATCCATCCGTTTTTAGCAGACCCATAAATTGTCGCAAAGTCTAATTGGTCTTCTGATGCATCTAGCGCAAACATTAAATCAAATACTTTTTCGTGTACTAAATCAGGTGTGCAATTTTCTTTATCTACTTTATTTACTACTACAATTGGTGTTAACCCTAACTCCAAAGCCTTTCCAAGTACAAAACGAGTTTGTGGCATAGGACCTTCAAAAGCATCAACTAACAACAAAACTCCATCTGCCATTTTTAAAACACGCTCTACTTCTCCACCAAAATCGGCGTGACCAGGAGTATCAATAACGTTAATTTTTACATCTTTATAATTTACTGAAACATTCTTTGAAAGAATAGTAATTCCTCTTTCACGCTCCAAGTCGTTATTATCCAACAATAAATCTTTACGTTCTTTTCGATCGTCTAAGATTTTCGCTTGATCTATAATTTTGTCTACTAAAGTTGTTTTTCCGTGGTCAACGTGCGCTATAATTGCGATGTTTCTTATTGATTGCATCTGTACTTTCTATAATTTCGCGCAAATGTAATGTCTTTTTACATACTAATTGCATCAAAACCATAGAACTAGAGAATATTATTTAATTTAGCATAAATTAAATTTCTGAAATGATAGATAACATTCCAAACATTAAGAATACTGATTCTAATAATTTTTTTCTTATTGCAGGACCATGTGCAATTGAAGGAGAAGAAATGGCTTTTGAAATTGCTGAAAAAATATTTGATATAACTAACAGGCTGAAAATCCCATTTATTTTTAAAGGTAGTTTTAAAAAAGCCAACAGAAGTAGAATTGATAGTTTTACAGGAATTGGAGATGAAAAAGCATTGGAAATTTTAAAAAAAGTTGGCGAGAAATTTAATGTACCAACAATAACAGATATTCACGAAATTAAAGATGCAGAACTTGCTGCAAAATACGTAGATGTACTTCAAATACCTGCTTTTTTAGTAAGACAAACAGACTTATTAGTTGCTGCAGCTAAAACTGGAAAGCATATCAGTTTAAAAAAAGGGCAATTTATGAGCCCTGAAAGTATGTCTCACGCAGTTAAAAAAATAAAAGATTCTGGAAATAGTAATGCCTTGATAACTGAAAGAGGAACTATGTTTGGATATCAAGATTTAGTTGTTGATTTCAGAGGAATTCACACTATGAAAGAGTTCGCTCCGGTTGTGCTAGACGTTACTCATTCTCTTCAACAACCAAATCAATCTTCTGGAGTAACAGGAGGTAGACCTAATATGATTGAAACAATTGCTAAAGCTGGTATAGCAACAGGTGCAGATGGAATATTTATTGAAACTCATTTTGATCCTCAAAATGCAAAAAGTGACGGAGCTAACATGTTAAATATTAATAAGCTTGAGAATTTACTAGAAAAATTAGTAATCATTAGAAAAGCTACTAACTCCTTCAAGTAAATCAAATTAACATATATTTGTCCTTCAAAAATTAGTTCTTTGAAAATAATGGGGTCGACTGGTTTTGACAGCAGGTCCGGTTGAATTGTAAGCAGATCGAGCGCTGGGTTATCGCTCGTTAATAAAATGATACCAAACCTTAAATGGCGAAAATAATTACGCTCTTGCAGCTTAATAACTGAATTATAGTAAGTTAAAGCCTTGTCCCGCCAGGCGGGAAAGTGAGATGTCTCAGAACAGCCCTTGTTGACGGCGGTTCATGTTGAGACACCATCAAAGTCAACATAGAAATTCTAAAGCTTCGATAGAATTTTAAAACTAAAGAAGATAAGTTTTATTTGGGCAGTTTTCAGTCAGAATAATATCGAAAATCAAGTGAAAACTAAATCTGTAGAAAGCTTTTTTATCGCTTGTTTGGACGAGGGTTCGATTCCCTCCGACTCCACAAATACCCTTGTAAGTCATTGATTTACAGGGGTTTTTAATTTTGGTTGCCTGAATCGTTGCCTTTACTGCTTTTAACTATCACTAAGTTATAAC
>ERZ1048686.3418-NODE-3418-length-10189-cov-6.762877_pt1 | contig 10189 bp, 6 predicted proteins | sample MGYA00383099_ERZ1048686 | MGnify/ENA primary metagenome ERZ1048686 (study PRJEB29581, sample SAMEA5548369) | metagenome | biome: marine; feature: coastal; material: water | depth 25 m | study: Short-term variability in the microbial, nano- and picoplankton...
ACTGACTTGAAGTTAAAATAACCACATAAAAACAATGCGGTAAGATTTACGTTTGTTCCGGCCGTGGGTGCCAGGTTTAGGCTGACTACAGTAGTCTACCGATATATAACCTACTGATAACATTCTAATAAATAGCTTTGCCTTAGTATTGGGCTGGAGAGAGTGTTGACCAGATTACCGACCTAAAAAGTCCCTTATACGTTTAACCGTTCTGGGTATTACTACTTCTCAAGGCGTGTTCCCGCCGAACTTTTGAGCCATTATTCCTATCCTCGTATTGCTCAGGGGCTTAAGACAAGGTCTGCGCAGACTGCTAAGTCGAGAGCTTTGGTGGCTGCGGCTAAGTTGGATGAATACTGGTCAAGCTAACGATTTCAGATCTATGGGTTTCATTTGATCTTTCAACCCTAAACAGACCACACCATCTTTAAACTTGGGATCTGCTGTTGTAACAGCCCAGCGTCGCCCGACGATCTGAATCAACATCTTGTCACCTGATATGTCGGTGACAAATCCCTTCGCCCTAACCAGGCCAAACTCACCTTCCGCCAGGGTTCTCGCGAGGTTTGTCGCATCCAAAGATGTAGTAGGGATCAGATTCACACTGGCCATTTGGTCCGCAAGCTGGTGCGGTTCTGTTGTTTTTTTACGCCCGAGAAAGCTTTCCAAAACAACCTCGGGTGCAGCCACTGAATGCTTTGTTTTTACAAGTCGAGCTTTTGGATTTTGGCGGGTCAGCCAGTTAGCATTCTCAGATATATATTGGGGATCAACCAGATCGCACTTATTCAATAATAAAATATCGGCTTGAGTAATTTGTGCCAAAATCGTGTCGCCCATATATTTGTCATTTGCATTTTCTCGGATGGTTTCAGTATCCACGAGAACCACAACTCCATCCGCTGCAAAACCTTTCAAAAGGGTGATACTGTCGAAAATCGCGCTTGGCTTCGCGACCCCTGAGGATTCAATTAATATATGATCTGGTCTCGGTTGCATTTGGGATAGATTCTCAAGTGCAGCGATCAGGTCGCCGCCAAAAGAACAACACACGCAGCCCCCTGATATTGAAATCAGGCCATCCTCTTCCGTTTCAATAAGGTCTTTATCAATCGCAAGCTCGCCAAATTCATTAACCAATACGGCCAACCGCAGTCCATTTGCATTGCGAAGCAAATAATTAACAAGCGTGGTTTTCCCTGCTCCCAAATAACCACCAATAACTGTAACCGGAAGATAGTCGAGATCGCTCATAAATCTGCAACTGGGAAAACCCGCCCGCCACTGACTGTTCCCCAAACCTTGATCGCATTGAACTCGTCGCCCGACGCCTTGGTGGGGTCTTGCTCCAAAACAGCGAAATCGGCCTTTTTGCCCACTTCAATAGATCCAATTTCAGTGTCCATATGCAGCGTATAGGCCGCGCCAAGGGTGATTGCATAAAGCGCTTCATCAACGGATATTTTTTCATGTTCTCCTTGCGTACGGCCCGATACTGTTTTTCGGTTTATGGCGCACCATGCGGTAAAAAGCGGGCCAAGAGGTGTCACAGGCGCATCGGAATGGATCGCCATAGGCACCCCAAGATCAAGGGCTGTGCGACAAGCATTCATGCGCATGGCCCGTTCGGGACCTACCGTTAGACGATAGTGTTCATCGCCCCAAAAAAAGTGATGATTGGCAAAAAGATTGACACACATTCCAAGCTTTTTCATACGCCGAAACTGACCCGTATCTGCCAATTGGCAATGTTGCAGCGTAAAGCGGTGATCCGGGCTTGCAACCTCTTTCAGCGCAGGGCCTAGCACGTCCAAAACCATTTCAGTTGCTTCATCGCCGTTGGTGTGGGTGTGCACTTGGACCCCATCTGCCAAAGCCAGCCGATAAAGCTCTGCCAATTGTTCTGGCGCGGTGTACCAAAGCCCGTTTGGGGCACCATTATAGTACCCCGGCCAGCGCAAGCGTGCTGAAAATCCTTGGATCGAGCCATCTGCAATGGCTTTTATACGCCCCAATCGCAAACGGTCTGTTGCCAGTTTTTTGAGCCGCTTAACTTTTTCAACCGTATCTTTTGCGGTGGCGCCCAAAAATACCTGTAACGGAACAATTCGGGCGGGATAATTATTTTCAGACGTAACCTTAAGCATGGCCTCAACACAATCGTCTTCCAGTCGGGAAGCCAGGTCTGTGATTGTGGTAACGCCGGTGCGCACACAGAGTTTTGCAAAATCGCGCAGGCCTTGCTCATCGCTGTCTGATAAAGCTCGATCAAACCCTACATGGTGCCCCACAGGGGCCATGCCTTCCGGTCCAAAGAGTTCGCCTGTTGGATAGCCATCTTCACCCAGTGGAATATTGGGATGATTGATACCATTTTTTAAAAGCCCGCCCAATTCCAAGGCTTTCGAATTTACATTCAGAATATGCCCAGAGGCATGTAGAACACCGATTGGCCGGGTTTTTGAAACTTTGTCTAAATCCTGCCGCGATACACGAGTGTTGCCCATATATATCGGGTCCAGTGCCCAACCCGATAATGGAGTTTCAGGATTGGTCATTTTGGTTTCTGCCTGTTTCAAACGTGTCAGCATAGCATCTAAGGAATTCGCCCCCTCCCATACCTCACCGTTTGGATCCATCCGGTCGAAATAGCCGCAATATACATAGCGCCATAATGTGCCTTCCATGGTATGGGCGTGGCCTTCAACAAATCCCGGCAACAGAATTTTTTCTGCAAATGTTTGATCTAATTTATAGTCGCCCCACCCTGCCAAATCTTCCAGCGACCCGACGCCTAAAATACGGCCCTCTTGCACGGCGACATGGCTTGCTGTGGTTTGATTAGGGTTCATCGTAATGATTTTTTTGGCAGCATAAATGGTGATGGGATTCATCAAGTGTTCTCCTAATACGTCTACACTCAAAAACTACTGCGCTTTCTTTCATAGGAAAAATAGTTTTTACTAGCCATAAAACTATAAAAAATATGGGAAGTGAAAATGCTTAACTTTACTTTAAAGCAATTAAGGTACGTAGAGGCAACTGGCCGGTTAGGCTCAATCGCCCGCGCGGCCACTGATTTAAACATTTCTCAATCTTCAATTACGGCTGCGATTGACGCTTTGGAAATGCAAATTGGCTATGACCTTTTTATTCGCACCCCCGCCAAGGGCGTACGGATCACGCCAGAGGGTGGTGAAACTCTGCAATCTATTCGGCGTTTCATTGATCAGAGCAATCATTTTGCTACTGAAATTCAACATGAAACTGCCGAGGGAGACACTCTTGGGTCAGTGAGGATTGCGTGTTATGCCACCGCAGCACCATCGTTTTTGCCCCCTATTTTAAAAAGTTTCACCAAATCGCATCCGTACCTTAAGATCAATTTACTTGAAGGCAATATGCAAACCTTGTTGACTTTCCTGGATGAAGGTGAGGCAGATATGGCCTTTACATATGGACAGTATATTATCTCAGGCCGGCATGATTTTAAAAGCTTATTTGATGCACCGCCTTACGCCCTTTTGCCCGCAGACGATCCCTTGGCGGCAGAGGCATCTGTTAGTCTAGCAGATTTAAGCACACGCCCGATGATCATGCTTGATCTTCCCTATACCAAAGATTATTTCACGGGGCTTTTTTATCAAAAAGGTCTTGAACCGAACCTTGTCCATTCAAGCCGGTCCGCCGAGATCATCCGAGCTTTGGTGGCCGGGGGATATGGATTTTCCATCCTAAATATATGCCCGCCTGACTATCAAAAAGATGATACACTTTTTCGCGTGGTGCCCATCCGTGATGCGTTGACAGTGCCCAATTTTGGCATTGCAACTTTGTCAGGCGTCCGCCAGCCCCGAATGGTCAAAGCGTTTATGGAAAAATGCCTTGAACTTCAGAATAACGGTATTTTTGACGACTTGGTTATTTCCAGCTAAGGCGCTTCCACTAAAAAATGTTTCAATCAATCATATTAAAACTGTTTTGTAATGGAAATCTCGTGGTCTAGCCTTTGCCTTAGGTAATAAAAAAATTCAAACAACAACTAGGGGGAAATACTGTGAATTACATATTCAAAGGCCTATTTACGGCGACGGCACTTGCATCAATGCTTGCAACAGGTGCAGTGGCCGATGAACCAAAAAAAGGTGGAACACTGATCACCGTTTTGGGCTCCAATGTCAGAAACCTAAATTCAGCTGTGCAATCGGGCATCGTGACCGGCTTTCCCGGCGCGCAGCTTTTTGCATCTCCATTGCGGTATGATGAAAATTGGGACCCTCAGCCTTACTTAGCAGAAAGCTGGGATGTTTCGGATGACGGTTTAACGGTGACGTTGAACCTTGTGAAAAATGCCAAATTCCACGATGGCACGCCGATCACGTCAGAAGATGTTGCATTTTCGGTTGAAGTGATCAAAGCAAACCATCCCTTTAAATCCATGTTTGCACCCGTGGACAGTGTCTCTACACCAGATGCTCATACGGCTGTTTTAAACCTTGGCAGACCGCACCCAGCCCTGATGCTGGCGATGTCAGGACAGTTAATGTCAATTATCCCGAAACATATTTACGGGGATGGAGAAATCACAGCGGTCAAAACCCATGCCCGTAATAATGAAAATGTGGTTGGCTCTGGTCCATTTAAACTTTCAGAGTTCAAAAATGGCGAGCATGTGATCCTTGAGCGGTTCGACGACTTCTTTATTGAGGGACGGCCTTATCTTGATAAGATCGTTATGCGCATCATAACAGACCCTGCCGCGCGGGCGATTGCCTATGAAAATGGCGAGCTGCACATGGGCGCATTTGAATCCTTGCCACGGATTATCAACCGTTTGAAAAGCGTTGACAGTCTGACAGTAACGCCAGAAGGCTACGGTGCAATCGGACCTCTGGACTGGTTGGCCATGAACACCCAGCGTGGACCTTTGGCAGATGTGCGGGTGCGCAAAGCCATTGCCTATGCGGTGGACAAGAACTTTATCCACAAAGCGCTGATGCAGGGCACAGCAAACGACTCGCGGACGGGCATTCACCCGGACAGCCCTTTTTACAGCGGCGATGTTGAGACCTATGATCTCGATATCGACAAAGCCAATGCGCTGCTCGATGAAGCCGGATATCCAATGAATGGCGCTTCGCGCTTTAGCTTAACCATTGACTTTGGCTGGCCCGGTGTGAAACCACAAGTTGAATATGTCAAAGCCGCTTTGAAAAAGGTTGGCATTGATGTTCAGGTTCGTGCCTCTGCTGATTTCCCAACATGGGCCAAGCGGATGGGTGAAATGGACTTTGATCTGTCATGGGATACCGTCTTTAACTGGGGCGATCCGGTGATCGGGGTGCATCGTACCTACGTATCTGACAATGTAGGCAAAGGCGTTTGGTCAAACACGCAAGGCTATTCCAATGCAAGGGTCGATGAACTTCTGGCCATGGCAGCTGTTGAGAAAGACGGAGAAAAACGCAAAGCGCTTTATGCTGAATTCCAGCAAATCATTGCGGATGAACTGCCAGTGTATCATACCAATACATTGCCGTATCACACAGTCTACAATGACAAAGTCGGCAACCCGCCTTTGGGAATTTGGGGCACATCCACACCAATCGATATGACCTATCTCAAAGACTGATGTGAATTTGCGAGGCAGTTAACCTGCCTCGCAATCCATTCTTAAAGAAGCCAATTCATGATAATCTTGCAAAACCTGTTGGTACGCGCTTTTTACGGGATCATCCTACTCGCTGCTGTTTTGGTGTTGAATTTCTCAATGATGCATATGGCGCCCGGAGATGTCGCCGATACGATCAGCCAATCTATGGGTGGTGCGGATAAAGAAATTCTGGATCAAATTCGAGCCGACTACGGACTTGACCGACCCTTTTTAGTTCAGCTTGGGAGTTACATCGGGAATGTTTTAAGCTTTGATCTTGGATTTTCATATTTTTATAACAGGCCTGTAACAGAGCTTATTTTACAAAGGCTACCTGCAACGCTTTTATTAGTTTTTACGGCTCAAACTCTCGCTCTAATTATAGGTGTGGTGCTTGGAGTTATTTCTGCAAGACGTCCCAATGGACTAACCAGTCACTTTGTCACGCTACTAGCCTTGTTTGGTTATTCGGCCCCGGTTTTTTGGACGGGTATATTACTCTTGATCGGTTTTTCCTTAAATGTGCAATGGTTTCCAGTTGCTGGAATGAGGGATGTAACTATATCAGGCAATTTTTGGGTTCATTTCGTTGATGTGGCGCGCCATCTTGTGTTGCCAGTAATCACTCTAGGTTCCATTTTTCTGGCACTTTACTCGCGATTGTGTCGAGCAACAATGCTTGAAGTACTTGGTTCAGATTACATTAGAACTGCAAAAGCAAAGGGCCTGCATGATCGTGATGTAGTGTACAAACATGCCCTCAAGAATTCCCTTTCACCCGTCATCACCCTTGCTGGCCTTCAGTTTTCGGCCGTTATTTCAGGCGCCGTCCTAGTAGAGGCTGTTTTTAGCTGGCCTGGACTCGGCACCCTTGCGTTCCAATCCATTATTGCGAGAGATACCCCAACAATTTTGGGTATTTTATTCTTTTCAGCACTTGTTGTTATTGTGGGGAACCTTCTCACTGATTTGATTTTGCGCCTAATAGATCCTCGGATTGGAGCAAAGTGATGGCTGACGCAGAGCAACAGATCACACAAGATATAATCGCGGCAAGGCATCCGTTTTTAGAAGCTTGGCAGATGTTTCGCCAAAATCATGCTGCAATGACAGCGCTTGTTGTTCTGTCTTTAATTGTTCTTGGCGCTATTTTTGGACCAATGTTATATCCTATAGATCCCTTCGAAATGGTGTGGGCTCCCTTTTCCCCACCGGGGGTGGATGGTTTTATTCTTGGTACGGATTACTTGGGCCGAGACCTTTTAGCCGCAATAATACATGGTGCTCGTGTATCAATTCTAATTGGCCTTTCGGCCGCTTTTGTTTCGGTCTTCATCGGTGTCTCTATCGGGGCAGTTGCCGGATTTTATCGGGGCTGGGTTGAAGAAGTCTTGATGCGAATAACCGAGTTTTTTCAGGTTCTTCCCACATTACTCTTTTCTATGGTTATTGTCGCCCTCTTTGGTTCGTCCCTCATGATGATAACATTTTCAATCGGAGTCGTAAGCTGGACCGCGGTTGCCAGAATAACCCGTTCGGAATATCTACGCATACGCGAATTAGAATATGTCATGGCAAGCCGCGCCTCTGGATCAACTGACGCCAAGCTTATTTTTAAAGTGATACTGCCGAACGCGTTACCGCCTATCATCGTGCAAGCTGCATTAATGGTAGGTTCGGCTATCCTCTTCGAGGCAGGGCTTAGCTTTTTAGGCTTAACAGACCCGAATGTTGTAAGTTGGGGACAAGTGATAGGATCTAATCGACAGTATATCCTAGATGCCAGCTACACCGTCACGATCCCAGGCATTGCAATCTTCGTAACCGTTTTATGTATCTCGCTGGTAGGAGATGGACTAAACGATGCGCTGAACCCTAAATTGCGGCAGAGATGAGGGATTAAGATTGCCTAAATTGAAACACTCTTCTCGGACCATGAAAGTTTGCTGCATCTCAATCATTATGAGAGTGGTTAATGAGGAGGCAAAAATTGCAAGACGATATGACTAAGCCTATTGCCACCTTCGAAAACCTGCGTGTCGAATTTCAAACAAAAACCGGAACTGTGGTTGGCGTTGAAGATGTTTCTTTTGAGATAAAGCCTAGAGAAACTGTTTGCGTAGTGGGAGAATCCGGATCTGGTAAATCAGTTTCTTCTTTATCAATGATGCGACTAGTAGAATTTGGGGGTGGGAAATTAACAAATGGCACCTTAAAATTCACCCGCAAATCCGGAGAAACATTAGATATAACCAAATCTGATCAATCCTTAATGCGCACGATCCGAGGCAACGAAATCGGAATGATCTTTCAAGAGCCAATGACGGCACTAAACCCTCTTTTTACCGTGGCACAACAATTGACCGAGGGGCTCCGAACCCACAAAGGGCTTGGCAAAGAAGCGGCTACCAATCGGGCACTTGAATTACTTTACCTAGTTCGCATTCCGGAACCTGAACGCAGACTCAATCAATACCCTCATGAGCTTTCAGGCGGCATGCGACAGCGTGTTGTAATTGCAATGGCGCTGGCTTGTGAACCTAGGTTGCTTATCGCCGATGAGCCTACGACAGCTTTGGATGTGACAATACAGGCAGAAATTCTGGCATTGATTGACCGTCTGAAGCGAGAGACAGGCACAGCTGTTATGTTTATTACCCATGACATGTCCGTTGTGGCACAAATGGCCGATAGGGTTGTTGTCATGCATAAGGGCAAAAAGGTCGAAGAAGGAACGGTTGAAGAGATATTTGAAAACCCAAAGCATGACTATACGAAATCCCTTTTGGCGGCGGTTCCTAAGCTTGGAGAAATGAAAGGTAAACTTTTGCCCGAGCCAATGCGTTTGATGGGCGATGAAAACACCAAATTTAAGCCACTTACAGGCAGTAACGAACCATTACTTTTGGTCAAAAATCTAACGACGCGATTTGCAGTAAAGAGTGGGTTTCTTAGGCGCACAGTCGCAAATGTACATGCTGTAGAAGATGTTTCCTTTAGATTAATGAAGGGCAAGACTTTGTCTTTGGTTGGAGAATCTGGTTGTGGTAAATCCACCGTGGGACGCTCTTTGCTGAGACTGGTGGAACCGCTATCAGGCCATGTGAGTATCGATGGTCAAGATATTGTCTCTATGTCCCCGCCTCAATTGAGAGAAGCCAGATTAAACATGCAAATGGTATTTCAAGATCCATTTGCTTCACTCAATCCTCAAATGGTGTTAAAAGATCAAGTGGCTGACCCGATGCGCAATTATAACACGCATTCGGGTGATGCGCTTGATAGGCGCGTTGAAATGCTGTTTGACAGAGTTGAACTGCCGCGCAGTTTTCTACGCCGGTATCCGCATGAATTATCAGGCGGACAAAGACAACGGGTCGCTATTGCCCGTGCTCTGGCACTTAACCCCAAGCTGATTATAGCGGATGAAGCGGTTAGCGCCCTGGATGTTTCTGTTCAAGCTCAAGTTCTTAATCTGATGCTAGAACTACAATCTGAACTTGGTTTGTCTTTTTTGTTTATAAGTCACGATATGGCCGTAGTTGAGCGCGTAAGTCATGATGTAGGTGTAATGTACTTGGGCCGTATTGTTGAATTTGGCCCACGTTCAAAGATATTTGAAAATCCTCAACACGCGTATACTAAAGCTTTACTAAAAGCCGTTCCTATTGCTGATCCGCGGCAACGGAAATCCGAAAAAGAGTTGAATTTCAAACCTTTGGCATCACCTATGCACAGCCTGGACTACGAGGCAGAACCTTCGGTCTATGAAGAAATTTCTGAAGGGCATTTTATTCTCACGACTGACAGTGGCTATTAGTATAAAAATAGCTCACAGAGCAACCAATATGGTATGTGAAAAAAATTCAAGGCTATTTCTGCCCAAAGCACTGGCATGAAACTACTACCAGAGCCAAACCAACAAGGCAGTCGAATCCGCGGGTGATCATATCGATTATGTCATACTCTCCACCCAAGAAGCCTTATCCGAACGCGAACGTGAGACCATCGCGGCAAAAAGGGTAGTGGTCGTATGAAAGTGTATCAAGTCCAGAAATCCTGACCAAGCAGGCCTAAAAGTGACCAACGCACTGGTATCATTTATTTTATTCAGAAAGCTGGTTGATAATGGCGCATTGTCCGGGATCAGCGCTTATGGGTCCAAATAGCGTGAATTGCTAAGAGAGGGTTTCTTAACAATTCTAACTGAGTTTTTACAGCCACAAATGTACACATTATAATGTGTTCTCGAATAATAAAAAGGAACTCAAAAATTACCCAAAGGGCACTCAAATCGGCTGTCCATAACTAAATAAACCACATAAAAACAATGTGGTACGATTTACGCTTGTTCCGGTCGTGGGTACCAGGTTTTTTCTAATTTTCCCTTTAAACTAAAGCATACAAGGGTTAGCCTTACAAAAAGGGAACTCAAATTGGGTCAAAAAGGAACTCAATAGGGTGGACAAACGCCAAACGGTAGGCGAATTCCCGTCTGGGCTTTAGTCGCCACTCGCAATCCCTTGACTGCGCAGC
>ERZ1048686.3422-NODE-3422-length-10180-cov-68.928296_pt1 | contig 10180 bp, 7 predicted proteins | sample MGYA00383099_ERZ1048686 | MGnify/ENA primary metagenome ERZ1048686 (study PRJEB29581, sample SAMEA5548369) | metagenome | biome: marine; feature: coastal; material: water | depth 25 m | study: Short-term variability in the microbial, nano- and picoplankton...
TATATACCGTTATTGTGTATCACAAAGCTTTTGGGTCTTTATTTGACAGAGTTATCGGGGTTGGATCCATTCAGTATAACGGAGAACGCTAATTATTAAAATGTTACTTTTCAAAATATTCTATTATATTTATATAAATTATTATTTTAAAGAAAGGATCTAAATAATTTCCCAAAAAGTTTTTAATTACACCCCTATGTTTAATTTTTTAACTACCCCGTCATTAAACCAATAAAAAATAATATTGAAAAACACACCAAAGAAATGGAATGTCTCAACTGTGGGCACCCTTTTTTTGGAAATGAAAAATACTGCCCAAATTGTGGCCAAAAAAACAAAAACAAAAAAATAAAATTTAAAAGTTTTTTAGGTGAAGTTTTTAATGGATTTACCTCCTGGGATGCTAAATTTTGGAAAACACTCATTCCTCTTTTAACAAAACCTGGCAAGGTCTCTAAAGACTACATTAGTGGAAAAAGATCGCGTTATTCTAATCCTTTTCAATTTTATCTTTCTGTCTCTATACTTTTCTTTATTATTCTTGGCCTAACAAAAAAATACAATGAATTTCAAGATTTTAGCAAAAAAGAAATAGACAATAACTTTAACGCAATTGAATTAGAAAAGAATACAACTATAAGAAAAGATTCAATTCTCAAAAACATTTATTTTAATGATATTGTTAAGAATTTAGACACAATAGAAACATCAAAAAATTCAGCTCACGAAAATAAGTCTACTAATTTGGACAAGTTAACTTCTTCCCTCAAATCTCAAATTCAAAACGAACCTGGATTATTTGGAAAAATGATGTCTTACCATGAAAATCATAAAAACAGGAGCATTGACGACTCATTGGATAGTTTAAAAATTGATAAAAATTTTCAGAATCGATTTAATTATTTGATGGCAAAAAAAACCAACTCTTTATTTTCGGATATCTTAGGAGAAGGAGAGAAATTTTTCAATGAATTAATCTCATATGCCTCCATTTCTATTTTTATTTTTCTTCCAATTTTCACACTTTTTTTACAACTTATTTATTTAAGAAGAAAATTTACTTATGTAGAACACTTAATATTTGTCTTTCACACCCAAACAGTTTTTTTCATACTACTAATCATATTTTATACTTTAAACCTAGTCACCAATAAAGACAATATTTCTTGGATTTTTGTAGTACTATTTCTCTTTTACCTACTATCAGCTTTAAAAAGATTTTATGACCAAGGTTATTTTAAAACATTTATAAAGTTTTGTCTTCTAAACTTCATCTTTACAATCCTGGGCGTAATAGGATTTATGATTCTTTCAATTCTCACCTATACACTCTATTAGAAAATAAGTGTTTCTTGTTGTTCATCCAAAACATTAAAATATTGAATTTCTAGAAGATTTTTCTCTTTTTTCACAGAAGTAATACTGACTGTTTCTACAAAAAGTCTTTTCATTTTAATTGCTACCTCCCTCTCACCTTTATCTGTATTTTGGTGAAATTCCAAAATTTTATTTTGATTGTATTTATTATTTTGCGCTAACCATTCATCAAACCATCCCCTTCTTTCCTTTTTCATTTGAGTATCATACAAAGGAGATGAAGACCAAATTTTAGGTTTTTGCTCTAATTTTTTAAAATGCTTAACAAACCCATCCCAAACTAACTCATAGGTATCTAGACCATCATTCCAATCTACCATTATAATTGTAAAAGGCTCTATATCATTAAAATTAAACCCTTTAATGTAAGCAACTGCATCTGTAACGGTTAATATATTTTTTACTACTAAACCTCTACTCATTTTATAATATGAATTTCGTACATGTTTTTTAAATGCTCCGTTTAGTAAGCAAACCAATCTATTTTTAGTACTTGCCCCTATCCAAGTTCCCCCAGCTAATTGATCTTTTGGATAAACAAGTTCAACACCATTCTCTACATATTTTTTTGGAGGAATTGTTTTTCTCATTGGGCTTTCATCTCGATTAGATGTTAAGATAAACCCATCATTTTCTTGAGGTAAATAAGTAACTGTACACATACTTGTAATGAGTTAAACAAAAGATTATTGTAAAAGTTATCAGTCTCAAAACTAACAAATAAATTGTAACTTCGCGACATTAAATTAGACGATTACAACTTAAAAACAGACAAAATGGGAAAAGGTTTTTTTCACGTACCAACCGCAATTAACGAAACCGTAAAATCATATGCTCCTGGTTCTCCTGAAAGAAAAGCTGTTGCAAAACAATATGCTGAGTATTTTGAAGGATCTGTAGATGTACCAATGTATATTGGAAATGAAGAAATTAGAACCGGAAACACCAGAAATATGACACCTCCTCATGACCACCAACACGTTGTTGGTCAATATCATTTAGGAGAGCAGTCACATGTGGAAAATGCAATAAAGACCGCTTTAGAAGCAAGAAAAAATTGGTCTCAAATGCCATGGGAACAAAGAGCTGCCATATTCTTAAAAGCTGCTGAATTAGTAGCCGGGCCCTATAGAGCAAAAATAAACGCCGCTACAATGATTGCACAATCAAAAACTGTGCACCAGGCCGAAATAGATGCAGCTTGTGAATACATAGATTTTCTGCGTTTCAATGTAGAATTTATGTCTCAAATATATGATGAACAACCAGACTCTTCTGAAGGTGTTTGGAATAGAGTAGAATATCGCCCTTTGGAAGGTTTTGTTTATGCCATTACTCCATTTAACTTTACTGCCATCGCAGGAAACTTACCTGCAAGTGCGGCCTTAATGGGAAATACGGTAGTATGGAAACCTTCAGATCATCAAATATTTTCAGCAAAAGTATTAATGGATATTTTTAAAGAAGCTGGAGTTCCAGACGGTGTTATTAATATGGTATATGGAGACCCAGTTATGATCACTGATACTATTTTAAAAAGTCCAGATTTTGCTGGTATTCATTTTACAGGATCTACTCATGTATTTAAAGATATATGGAAAAAGATTGGAGAAAATATTCATATTTACAAAACATATCCTAAAATTGTTGGAGAAACAGGAGGGAAAGATTTTATTATTGCCCATCCTTCAGCTAATGCAAAACAAGTAGCAACTGGAATATCTCGTGGTGCTTTTGAATTTCAAGGACAAAAATGCTCCGCTGCCTCAAGAATTTATTTACCATCATCATTGGCAAATGAAATTATTGACTATGTAAAAGAGGATGTAGCTTCATTCAAAATGGGGTCTCCTGAAGATATGGGGAATTTTATCACAGCAGTAATTCACGAGGGATCTTTTAACAAATTAGCTTCGTACATAGATGCAGCTAAAACAGATCCTAATGCTCAAATTATAGCTGGTGGAAATTATGATAAGTCTAAAGGATATTTTATTGAACCAACAGTAATTGTAACCAAAGATCCTAAATACACTACCATGTGTACAGAATTATTTGGACCAGTTGTAACCATTTATGTATATGAAGATACAAACTGGAAAGAAACGCTAAGTTTAGTAGATGCTACCTCAGAGTATGCGCTAACAGGAGCCGTTTTTTCAACAGACAGATATGCCATAACTGAAGCCACCCGTATGTTAGAAAATTGTGCTGGTAATTTTTACATCAATGACAAGCCTTCAGGTGCAGTAGTTGGTCAACAACCGTTTGGTGGTGCTAGAGCTTCAGGGACAAATGATAAAGCTGGATCTGCTCAGAATTTACTTCGTTGGGTTTCACCAAGATTAATAAAGGAAACATTTGTATCGGCTTCAGATTATAGATATCCATTTCTTTCTTAGCTAATCAATAAAAATTTCTACAAAAAAAATCAGACTTTTTAAGGTCTGATTTTTTGTTTTATAGAACGGCTAACTAGATTAATCAAAATCTTGAGTTTCATTTGATGGAGCATATTGAGCATTATACAAAACTCTCGCATTATCATTAACTAGCATCGCAAGGACACCTGTATTTGAAGGGTTTAAAACACCGTAAGAACTTAAATTCACACTAAATGATTGTTCATGTATTCCTAATATAGAAGGTGTAGCATCTCCCATTATATTTGTTGCAACATACCTTAAAACTCCATTATGTTCAAAATCAGTAATAGTGCTTGAACCACCATAATAACTTGTATAGTTAGTTTGATCTGTTATAATACCATCTTCTAAGACAAAAACAAGTAATTTTACATTACTCATATTTTCGAGGAAACCTTGTTTAATGGTTATGTCTAAAGTAGATCCACTTAATGAAGATTCAATAGCCAAACCAACATTTACAGTCCCTTCTGCGGCTTCTAAAGCCTGGTTAATATTGTTCGGCTCTGGATAGTCCCATTGGTATGCACGATCTACGTAGGCTGTTGGAAAGCCTGAAATATTGTACATATCTTCTAGTGCACTACCAAAACTATTAGCCATTACATCCCCGTTGTGAACACCAACTGTAAAAACCTTATCTGACTGTTCTTCAACTAAGCTCGCCGCGTAGGATACTCTTGGGCAATAACCACACCAGGTACCAGTAAAATCCTCAATAACAGCTTTTTTCGAGAAATTTGATGGAAGCGTAGACGGATCTACAATTTGAACTTGGAAAGAATCACTTGATATTGTTTGATATACTGCTTTTACTTCAATGGTGCCAACCTGGTTTCCCGTGAATTCAGTTCCTGATATTAGAACATCATCTACGTAAAACTCACTTTCGGAGGTAATATCTTCTGAAGTATTGTTACTATAAATTGCAGAGGCTGAAAAAGTGACTACACCCCCAGGAAAAATTGCAGGTTCAGATAAAATAACATCTATTCTACTAAGTACGACAGGCAAATTTGCAGTAATATATATTTTATTACTAGTCACTGATTGATAAGTGGCTTTAATTTCATAACTACCAGAGTTAGTAGGAGTAAAAGTACTTCCGGGTATTGCTGATCCCTCTATCATTATTGTTGATTGGGATGTGATATCAAAATCTTCGTCATCAACAACATTCATAGTCACAGTTTCCCCAACTTCTACAATAGTTTGATCAGACGATAACAAAATATAGTCTGGACCAAATGGTGGTTGTGGATTAGTACTATTGTCTGATGATGTTGAGCAACCTAGAAGAATTGCTAAAGTGAATAAAAGATAAAATTTTATTAATTTCATAATGCAACTTATATTTTTCTGAATAATAATTAATAATTTGTTTAAACTCTTGAGGATTTTTCAATTTCAAAGATACAAAACTAAAAATTATAACCTAGGATATTAATAATTTATATACATTTACTTTATAATAAATACATTACTGATTATTTTACTTATGAGACAACTTTCAATCATAATCTGCATGCTTTTTTGTTCTATTGTTTTTAGTCAAAAATCAGTTCCAAATTCTACCTTATTCACTTTGGATGGTAAATCTTTGAAAGTTTTAGATGAAATTTCAAAAAATAAGATCACCGTCTTGAGCTTTTGGGCTACATGGTGTGTTCCTTGTATTAATGAATTAGATGCTATCAGTGAAATATATGATGAGTGGCAAGAGACTTCAAACATGGAATTAATAGCAATCTCTACTGATGATTCTAGAACACAGAAAAGAATTAGACCAATGGTTAATGGTAAAGATTGGCCTTATAAAATTCTATTAGATAAAAATCAAGAATTAAAAAGAGCGTTAAATATTTCTACAATTCCTCAAACATATATACTAAAGGGTACTGAGATTATTTACATTCATTCTGGTTATTCACCAGGTGTAGAAGATGAACTTTTTGAGGTGATACAAAAAAACAAAAACTAATCACTAATTAATACTTAAAAAATGAGAAAATTATTAGTATTAAAACTATTCTTTCTTACAGTATTTATTCAAGCACAACAAAACGACAATCTCACTGTTGGTTTCGAATCCAATTCACAATATTATGTTGATGATGAAAAAACAGGAGACTTTGCCGAAAAAAATAGATTTAGATCTAATAATTATTTGAAAATTGATTATTCTATATCAAAATTTTCCTTTGGGGTTCAAGCAGAGGGTTATGAGCCAATGAGTCTATTAAACTACTCTCCTGATTTTAATAATTCAAATATTGCGCTATATTATGCAAAGTATACATCAAAAAAAATTGAGGCTACTGCAGGATATTTTTACGAACAATATGGTAGTGGTTTAATTCTTCGCTCCTGGGAAGATCGTCAATTAGGAATAAATAATGCATTGAGGGGAGGTAGAATAAGATTTTATCCAACAGAAAACGTAACATTGTCCGCTTTATACGGAAATCAGAGAAGTGGTTTTGATGTTTCAGATGCCAGTATTTATGGATTTAATTCAGAATTTAACATTTCATCTATGCTTAAGTCTAACTCATGGAACTTAGATATAGGATTAAGTTATGTTGGCAGAAAAGAAGAAAATGATAACACAGATTATAACTTCAATGATCTAACAAATGCTTTTTCAAGTAGGTTAAACTTTTCTGTAAATAATTTCTACTCTAGTGCAGAATTTGTTTCTAAGAGTAGTGACGCTGTTATCATTTTTGATAATATTAGAAATACAAAACCAGGAAATGCATTCCTTTTTGATGTCGGATATGGAAAAAAAGGTTTTGGGATAAATGCTAATTTTAGAAGAATTGAAAATATGACTTTCTATTCTGAGAGAAATGCCACGGGGAACAGCTTTAATCAAAATATAATGAACTATATCCCTGCCTTAACAAAACAGCACGATTATTTACTCACAAACATCTATGTTTATCAAGCTCAACCTCAAATTTCTTTTCAAGATTTTGCATTGTTAAAAATAGGTGAAATTGGAGGACAAGTTGATTTATTCTATACACTAAAAAAGAAAACTACATTAGGTGGAAAATATGGAACAAAAATTGCTTTAAATATGTCATACTGGGCTGGATTAAGCGGTGATTATGACTATTTAAATTTTGAGTACGATGCAGACTTTCTGAAATTTGGGAAAAAATATTTCTCTGATATTAGTTTAGAAATTAGGAAGAAATGGTCTAGTGACTGGAGTTCAGTATTTTATTATGTAAATCAATATTATAACAAGAAATATATAGAAGAAACTTTTGGAATCGTAGAAACAGATATATTTGTTAGCGAATCAACCTACAAAATGGGAACAGGAAAATCTCTTCGATTTGAAACTCAACACTTATGGTCTAAAGATGATAAAAAAAATTGGGTTGGTGGTACCTTAGAATTTAATCTAAATTCTAAATTTGCTGTATATGTAAATGATATTTACAACTATGGAAATGATAATGAAACCAAAAGAATTCATTATTATAACCTTGGGGGTAGTTATACATTGGGCGCACAAAGATTTGCATTAAATTATGGGAGACAACGTGGTGGACTAGTTTGTATAGGAGGTGTCTGCAGGTTTGTTCCTGAGAGCACCGGACTAACTGCCAATATTGTGCTTTCATTTTAATTTTTATCTCAATCCCAACAATCAAAAACTTTTTCTCTCTTTTCTACACAGAAAACTTATTGTAGAAACCTACTTTTCAGCAATTTTCTAAAAATTAAATTTAACTAATATTTGTGAAAGAACTTTAAGGTTTAGTTTTACTTTGACGCACACTAAAATAAAGCGATTAGTGTACAAAAAAATAAATTTTTGTTAGATGAGAGTTCTATACTTTTTTATGTTTTTTTGTGTGTTTTTACAATCACAAAATAAATCGGTGCTTGCAAAATACACTGGTGAGGAAATAAAAATTGATGGTGTTTTAAATGAAACTTCATGGAGTAAAGTTCTCCCTGCTACAAACTTTTATCAGTATTTTCCAACAGATACAGCACAAGCAAAAAGTCAGGTTGAAATCAAATTTATGTTTGATGACAGAAATTTATATGTAGGCATAAAAGTGTATGCAAAAGGAAAAGATTACATTATTCCTTCATTACGCAGAGATTTCAGAGGAGGTGCTAGTGATAGCGTTACGCTCATGTTTGATACTTTTAATGATGGAACTAACGCTTTTTTATTTGGCTCAAACCCTTACGGAGTTCGTAGAGAAATGTTGCTTTCGGGTGGCGGAAATGATATCAGAGGTTTTAATATGGCTTGGGACACGAAATGGACTGGTGAATCAAAAATACATGGTAATTATTATATTTTAGAGTGGAAAATTCCACTATCTGCATTCAAATACAAAGAGGGAGAGACAAAATGGAGATTTAATACCTATCATTTTGATACTCAAGATAATGAGCAAAATACATGGGTTAATATCCCTCAAAATCAATATATTTTCAATCTTGCTTTTATGGGAGACCTAATTTTTGATAGACCTTTAGGAAAATCTAAATCTCCTGTTTCTATTATCCCTTTTTTAAACACAATTACTTCAAAAGATTTTGAAAACAACAACAATAATAACAGTTTAAAAATTGGAGGAGATGCTAAATTAACTATTGCGAATAGCATGAATTTAGACTTAACGCTAAATCCAGATTTTTCACAAGTAGAAGTAGATCAGCAAGTAACTAATTTAACTCGATTTGAAGTTGGATTACCTGAAAGAAGGCAATTTTTTATTGAAAATAGTGATTTGTTTGGAAGTTATGGAGATGGTAGAGACTCAAATCCTTTTTTCTCAAGACGAATTGGTATTGCAAAAGACATAAATGATGAAAATATCGAAAATAGAATTATTGCTGGTGTAAGATTGAGTGGAAAATTAAATAATAATTTTCGAGTTGGTATTTTAAGCATGCAAACTGATGAAGATATTACTAATGAAATCCCTACAGTAAACAATTCTGTAATTTCTCTTCAGCATAAAGTGTTTAGTAGATCTAACATAAGTGTTCTTTTTATCAATAAGGAAAGTACCAAAGATTATGAATTTTTAGATGATAATGATAAATACAACCGAGTACTTGGAATTGATTATAGCTTGGCTTCCAAGGATAATACTTGGAGTGGTAAATATTTTTTTCATAAATCATTTTCTCCAGGTATCACTTCCAATGACTTTTCAGCTGGTTTTAGAACCCAGTATAACAACAGGTTTTTAAATATCAGACTCAGTGGAGTTTTTGTTGCAGATGATTATAAATCAGAACTAGGTTTTGTTAGAAGAACAGATATTTTTAAAATTAATCCTCAAATAGAGTTGAAATTTTGGCCAAAAAATAGAAAAATTCAACGCCACTCATTTACAATTATCCCTATTTCTATATGGCGTCCAGAACTAGACTTCGAAAACTCTGATTACACCATAATTAGTAGATGGGAAGCAAATTTTATAAATAGTTCTCAACTCCGTGTGGAGATGTTTAATAGATACACAAAACTATACGATGAATTTGATCCAACTAGAACAGATAACGCTATCCCTTTACCAGCAAATGAAAATTATTACTACACTAGTTACAACCTAAGTTTTAGATCCGATCGACGAAAAAAAATCTCCTACAGAATAAATCCATCAGTTGGTCAATTTTATAATGGCAAAAAATATTCTTTAGTAACATCATTATCGGTAAGATTACAACCTTATTTCTCTGGATCAATTCAAATGAATTACGATAAGATAGACCTACCAGGTCCTTACCCAGACGCCTCTATTTGGTTGATTGGACCAAAATTTGACATCACTTTTACCAAAAATATATTTTGGTCAACCTTTTTTCAGTACAGCACACAAAGAGAAAATCTTAGTATTAATACAAGATTCCAATGGAGAGTTGCCCCATTATCAGACTTATTCCTAGTATACAATGACAATTATGCTACAACTGTCTTTAGCCCTAGGTTTAGATCATTAAATTTAAAATTTACTTATTGGCTAAATATTTAGCCGAAAATTTAAGACTATAATTATGTCAAGAAAGAAACCAACTAATTCAATACTTATTTAATCAAAAAAAAGCCTCGCAAATTGCGAGGCTTTTTTTTGATTACTATTTTTAAAATGGTAAATCATCTGGCTCTTCACTTGTTAGATCTGGAGCTGGTTGAAACTGATCTGCAGGTGGAATTTGAGAGGGTGCCGCCTGAGCTAAGCTTTCTATTCTCCATCCTTGTACAGAATTAAAATACTTTGCTTCTCCTTGCGGATTTATCCACTCTCTACCTCTTAGATTGATAGAAATCTTTACATCTTGACCTACTGAGTAATTATTTAATAAATCACATTTATCTTGAACAA
>ERZ1048686.3425-NODE-3425-length-10175-cov-5.883794_pt1 | contig 10175 bp, 7 predicted proteins | sample MGYA00383099_ERZ1048686 | MGnify/ENA primary metagenome ERZ1048686 (study PRJEB29581, sample SAMEA5548369) | metagenome | biome: marine; feature: coastal; material: water | depth 25 m | study: Short-term variability in the microbial, nano- and picoplankton...
CAAAGGGGTTCAAGTGACACCCCTCAAAGGCGTTTTTGGCCAAGCGATGAGTGAATTTGTTTTGGGGTGGTTGCTGGCTTTGGAGAGAAATATTATTGCCCGAGCCAACTGCAAGCATTGGCTTCCGGAGGTGGAGGCCGGCTTGTCTGGCAAGCGCTTGGGCATTATGGGGACTGGAACCATTGGTAGTGTGGTCGCCAAGCAGGCAGCCAATTTTGGCTTGGTCGTTACCGGGCTTAATTCTGGAGGGCAAAGTGCGCCGGGCTTTAGGGCCTGTTATCCCAGTAGTGAACGCTTGGAGTTTGCTCAGGGTCTCGACTACGTTGTGAATCTGCTACCCAGCACCCCCGCGACTGACGGCATTGTCGATGCCCAATTATTGGCGGCCATGAATTCCGGCGGTATCTTCATCAATGCCGGACGTGGCAATGCGGTTGTGGATGCTGATCTGATCAATGCCTTGCGGCTAGAGGTATTGCGCTATGCCGTGCTCGATGTATTTGCACAGGAGCCTCTCGACGATACCAATGCTTTGTGGGAGGTCCCGGGATTGTTCATTACGTCACACACAGCGGCTCCTACCCCTTCGGAAGCCATCCCTGAGGTCTTTGCGCGAAATCTTGCTCCATTTTTGGCGGGTGCACCCCTAGCAGACGCTATGAGTCCCGAGCGTGGTTACTAGCCGCTGTGGTAAAGCCGTGACAGGAAAGCGTTTTCGGGTCTTATTTAGCCATGGTCTGTCCTGGCTGAACTTTGCACTGTTGGTGGCTGCGGTCTTAAAGTTTTTACCCCTTTTGTATTCTTTCAGTTACGGCGTTGATCTGCGCCATTTGCCGACTGAGGATCCTCGCCACCTAGAACGCGCATGGGCTCTTGATCTCATCTCAGATACGGGATTTTTACTGCTGGTTTGGTTTCTGATGGGCCATTTGAATCTGCTTTTGGTGGGAGACCGGCGCTGGAGGCCATGGCGCGCGTACCCACTATCAAGCTCAGCGAAAAAACCTGCACGTTAGTGAGCGCACTGTCATAGCCGCAAAAATGGGCCAATTTTTGCGGGAAGCTCTGCACGTCAAGTCACTCGGGGGTTGCGAGTGCTCTTGAAAACAAGTATCCCTGTAATCCCTAAATTTTAGACGTGTCGTTTATGCAGAATGTCAGTGATCAGGTTGTGGTTGATACTGGGAAAAGCCTTCCTCAATATCCTGCAGTGTATCCCTCACTTGGGGGGTTCCAGTTAGATAATCCATCCTCATGGACGAAGGGCCAGCCCTTTGGTTTATTCCGCGATATGAGGGAGCAAGCCCCCGTTATGTGGTCGAAATCCATGCGTAAAGGCATGTCGGGCTTTTGGTCTATTACTCGCTACAACGATATTAAGCAGGTGGAGTTGGCACCTGATATCTTTTCATCCCAGCGTGGCTCTATGCACCTTGGGATGCCCGATCGCAGTGAATGGAAGCCGCGACAGCTGGTCGATGCCTCTCTGAACAGTTTGATCAATCTCGATGCAGCCGTGCACATTAATCTGCGTACGCAGCACGCCCCTTTTTTCTTCCCTAAGTATGTGGAGACACTCAAGGAGCGCGTGGCTCAAAAAGTTGATGCTCTTTTAGATGATATGGAGCGACGTGGGCCTGTTGTTGATTTTGCCAAAGTTTTCTCCCACGAGCTGCCGATGTATACCCTTTGCGAGATGCTTGGGATCGATGAGTCTGACCGTCCTAGGGTTATCAAGTGGATGCATTACTTGGAATCCGCGGCGCAATACCTGACTAATCCGCTGCAGGCCTTTTTATCTGAGCCGACCTTACCCTTTCGGTTCAATGCAGTGCTGCGAGAAATGTTTGAGTATGGGAAGGCCGTCATGGAGGACCGCAGGCGACACCCAAGAGAGGATTTGTTGACCCTAATTGCTCATGCCGAGATTGAAGGAGAACCCCTTTCCCAGGAGTACTTAGATGGCTCTTGGCTTCTGATTATCTTTGCCGGTAACGACACGACGCGTAATTCACTGTCGGGCACAATGCGGCTAATGACGGAGTTCCCCGATCAGCGTCAGATGATTATTGATGAGCCTGGATTAATTCCCAAAATGACCCATGAAGCACTGCGCCTTGTTTCGCCAGTGGTCACCATGCGAAGAACAGCAACACAGGACACAGAAATTGGCGAGCAGCGTATCGCTGAGAATGAAAAAATCATTATGTGGTACGGCGCGGCAAATCGTGACCCTGAAATTTTTCCTGAGCCCGAAAAGTTCGATATGCACCGCCCCAATGTCGAAAAGCATTTAGCCTTCGGTCACGGTGTTCATCGCTGCCTCGGTAATCGAATTGCTCAAATGCAGCTCAATATTGCGTACGAGCGCATCTTCGATCGCTTTCCTGATATTCAGTGGACGGGCAAGCAAAAGATCGCCCCTGTAGTACTGGTGCACGCCATTTCTAGTCTCCAAGTTAATTTAAAGGGCGGACGTAAGCGTTAGGGGCAAAGCACCACGTTTTTGGTGAATTGCGGGAGGCTTGTCCGGCGGTCGCAAAATAGTTAGGGGCTCGCAATAACGCGAGCGCTAGGGCGCAATACCATGAGGGTGAGTTATGACTTCAGGCATTTCAGTTGATCTCAGCGGCAAAGTTGCACTCGTGACGGGAGCGAGTTCGGGTATTGGTGCAGCAGTCGTAAAGGCGTTTGCCCGCAATGGTGCATCTGTGTTCGTAAACTATCCCAATGATACTCAGGCCGGGGCGGCTGAAGGGGTGGCAGAGGAAATAAGAGCCAGTGGCGGGTCGGCGCAGACGATAGCCGCAGATGTGTCGGATGAGGTGCAAGTTGCCACTATGTTCCAAGTGATCACTCAAGCGGCTGGAAGGCTCGATATCTTGGTCAATAATGCGGGGATTGCCCACTCGAGCCCTGTAGAAACCCTCGCTTTAAGCGATTTTCAAAGGGTAATGGACGTGCACGTTACGGGAACCTTTTTATGCAGCAAAGCTGCAATCGCGATGATGTACGTCCAAGAGCAGGGCTGCATTATTAACACCGCCTCGCAGCTGGCCTATATTGGAGCTCCCGCATTCTCACATTACACGGCGGCAAAGGGTGCGATTCTGTCTTTTACCCGCAGTCTTGCGCTGGAGGTCGGTAGCCGGAATATACCCGTCAATGCGGTGGCACCGGGTGCCACTATGACGCCGATACTAGAGGATGTGCCCACTGAGGTATTGGACGTCATAAAATCTAATATTCCTGCAGGAAAGATCGCCGATGTAGACGATATCGTTGGCGCCTATCTGTTTTTAGCCAGTGATGCGGCAAGACACTTCAGGGGCCAGTGCATAAGCCCGAATGGGGGGGATGCTTTCCTCTAGCGGGGCTTAGGCCTCATTGCCATGCCGAGCGTATTGTCCCATAGCCTGAACGCGGTCATCGAAAAAGGCGATTAACTGTTGGCGGCTTGTCAGCTCCGCGACCTCGTGTCCCATGGTGCTTTGATCAACCCCATAACTTAAGCCTCCCGCGGCATCAGAGTTGTTACCCGCAGCAAGCAGCTTCGCCGCTTTCTGGGCCCTGCTGTCTGGCGCGGTGGTGCTATGGGGTGGACTTACGCGACAAAACTATCAGCCGATGCGCCGCAAAAAAACCAACGATGCTGGAAGCCCCAAAAAGGGCGTAATACACCTGATACCCCGTCTGGCCTGACCAACGCTCCATACACCAAGATTGCACCGCAGGCACATAAATATCAGGGGTGTAGGCAATCAAGCTAATCATGCCAACAGCGAGGCCTCGGGTGCTAGTAGACACGTTGCAGCTGTCCAGAGTGGCCCAGAAAATACCACGAACACCGTAGGACAGGACGCCGATCAACATGACCATTGGGAATAGCACAGCGACCGCGGTGGTTGGAGGTAGCAGCGGTAGAGACGCTAGGGCGGCACCACTCAATAGCATGAGTATGGCCAGAAACTTGACGACATGAAAATAGTCGCCAATAAAGCCAGCTAGAACGCCACCAATGGGGCGCATCCAAAGGCGTGCGAGGGTAATCGATCCTACTGTGACCGCGCTGAGTTCAAATACCGACTCGAGAAGCCCTGCCAGAGAGTAGGTAACCCAAAACATTTGATAGCCAATCAGGATGGTGATGGCGGCAAGCCAGATACTGGGATTACGAATAAGAATGGCGAAATCACTGAGCAAGCCTGAATCTGAGGATGCGTCAGTGTTTTCGATGGGCTCTTCCGAGGGGTTATGAAGTGCCCAAAATATGACGGGCGCCATGACGAGCGCTGCCCCCCCGTAAAACTGCACTACCGCAATCAGCGCCACATCTTTTGCTGTGCTCACGGATTCGAGTAAGTAAGCAAAAACGGCAAGGCCTATGGTGGCGAGCATCGCTTCCACAATGCCTCTACCGCTCTCAAGAATACCGAAAAATCGGCCCTGTTGATCATGAGGCGCGAGTAACGAGGTGCTCTTTATTAATGCCCCCCAAAGCGTCAGCCCGCTGGTGATACCCCAGCCAATGTAGATAAGTTTGATTTGAGCAAAACTGGGCACCGTGCTGAGCCACAGAGCCAGTAAACCGGTGCCTGCCAGTGAGCTTCCCAACAGCCATTTAGAGCTGAAGCGATCTGAAAGCCAGCCGCTGGGCAAGTAGGTTAGAAAAAACATCAGGCCCAGTATCGAGTGGCACTCGCCGAGCTGCTCCAGCGAAATACCGTAGGTTTCCAGCATCGAGCCCTCGAAATTTTGTCGCATGTACACCACAGGATAAATAGAACCTGAGGCGACAATGAGAATGAACAGCTGAAAGTAGCGCTGGCGCATTGAGGGTGCTGACGTCTCGATGATGGACTCCTTGGTTACCAATAATTGTAAAGTGCAGACCCGATGAATGTACCCAAGGCGTAACCCAGTACGCCGACTAAGACACCGGGAGTTACTTGGTCGCGCCAGCCTTTGGCTGCAGCCATGGCGGGTGCTGTTGTAGCACCAAGAATGGCTGCGTTAGAGGCGGTTAAGAGCTCGGGCAAGGTCAATCGGGTGAGTGCACCGATAAAAAGTAAAGTGGTCAGGTGCACGGAAAGCAATATCAGGACAACAACGATTAGCGTGGGTGCCACGCTTACCATCGCCGTGAGGTTGGCGCCCGCTGCGATGGCTGCAAAAAAAGCAAACGACAGGGCAACACCCAGCTCAAATGCGCCCGCCAGCCACTCCCGTATAGCGGGAACTAGCGTTGCCAGCACGAGGGTAAGTGTTGTCAATGTGACGTAGCGATAGCTGCCCATATCAAAATAGGCTACCAGCCCATCGCTCATTGCCACTAGGGCCCCAGCACAGGCGATCGCGAGGCATAGTGACTGTGCTGTCACTGGTGGGGGCGTTGCTTGCGATATTTCGGAGGGCGACGACGTGGTTGGATGCGCCGGGAAAAAGCGCGCTAGCCTAGCGACCCCGGGTAGCAGAGCAATCAAGCTGAGATAAACAGCACTAAAAAGGTTGTCTGCAGCGGTTGCCGCTGAAAAAAATGACCGATCTTGATTCAAGCCGGTCATTTCTCCCAGCGCGGCGTAGTTGACGGAACCACCAATATACGTCGAGGCAAACAACCCCACGATGGCCGCTTCTCGGTCTGACTCCTGAAGCGGCGCTCCTGCGCCCAAGCTACTGAGGTCCAATAATGTTGCGGCCACAACAATGCCGGCAACCGTACCAATAGTAGCCACTAGAAAGGCGAGGGTTGTCCTTGATGCCTCTCGCCAAAGACGACGCAGGTCAGCTTGAAATAGAAACAGTGGAATTAACATCGGTACTAAAAAAGTAAAAATGAAGTCATAGACGGGAGCGCTGTGTGGAATAACTCCCAGATTCGCGGCCAAGATGGCCGCAAGAATCACCATAACAGTTCCTGTCAATTGACGACCGAGACGGGTCTTTTCCAGCAAAAATGATGCGCCGGCTAAAACCATGATCACCGCAAAGATACCAAGGTGGTTCTCTGGATTAATTGCTAACATTCGAGCTTCCAGTCTACGAAGGCGTTAAGCTAGCACGATAGCGGCACAACGTCGCCCAAGGCACCGTTATTGGTTCTTTGTCATTCCTTTGTTCTTTTGGGAAAAGGGTTCACTGCGTCATGAATGAGATGACCCCCAATGCCTCCTGCGAGGCGCTTGTTCAGCTTAAAGCCGCCTTGCGTAAGAACCGGCGGGATGCCCACCATCGTTATTTTCAAATGGCGACCGTGACGGCAGAGGGCCATCCAAAAAATCGAACGGTAGTGTTTCGGGGGTTTTGCGCCGACGATACATCGCTCCTTGTGATTACCGATCGTCGAAGCGAGAAAATTGTGGAGCTTGAGCAAAACGCCGCGGTTGAGGTCGCCTGGTATTTCACTCGGACACGAGAGCAATTTAGGATATCAGTAGTAACAACTTGCGTGGATTATCGAAGTCAGTCAAAGGAGGACTTAGCGCTGCGCGAACAGGTTTGGCAGCAACTGTCTGAGGCTGCTAGGGCTCAATTTTTTTGGCGCAGCCCTGGGCGACCTGTAGATACCGGGGCCGCAGCCGCGATCACCGACGCCCCACCTGAAACCTTCGCGCTGCTTAAGTTGAACCCAGTCGCGATCGATCATTTGGTGTTGAGCAAAGTGCAGACACGCAGACTCAGCCAGTTGAAGGATGGGCGTTGGCACGAGCATTGGGTTAACCCTTGATCTTCGCTTCTAGGGTGCATCAGTGACGCTGCAAGAGACGCTGCAACTGGCGGCGCAGAAGCTACAGGAGGGGTTGCCCGAGCAGGCGCTCGCTGTCTTAGAACCTCAGCGAGAGCTGTGTGCTCGCGTCGCTGATTTCTGGCAGCTTTTGGCTCTGGCCTACAAAGCTATGGGGGACAGTGCGGCGGCAGAGGCGGCGTTTACCACCAGCATAGCGATCGACCCGCAACCCCATGTCCTCACGAACTTGGCCAACCTTCATCGGAGTCTGCGTCAGGCTGAGACCGCATTAGGCTTTTACGATCAGGCCCTGGCACTGGCACCTGATCACCTACCCGCACAAATTAATCGAGGAAGGGCTTTACTTGATCTAAGCCGTAACAACGACGCACGTCTTGCCTTCCAAACAATCTTGCAGGCTAATCCTGGCCATCGCAATGCCACCCTCGGTCTTGCTCAAGCATCGCAACAGATCGGAGAGCAAGAGCAGGCTTTAGGATTGTTTCAATCGGTACTTGAGGGAGATCCCGACAACACAGTGGCTCTTAATGGTATGGGGGTATCGCTCAAAACCTTAGGTTACATAGATGATGCCGTGAATTATTTGCAAGCCGGTGCTCAGCAAGCACCAGAGTCTCCCGAGCTATTTACGAACCTTGCCAGTGCTCTAGCTCAAGCAGATAGGGAGGATGAAGCGGTCGCCGCATATAATCGCGCACTCGAACTCAGTCCTTACGATCTAGATTTACACGATTGGTTCAATGGTTATCTTGGCGTGATCGCGCACCCCCAATATTTAGACTCCTATCGCAGGGTCCTTGAGCAGCAGCCCGCTAACGGGAGGATTGCTACCGCACTTGCCAGAAAGTTGCTGTTGAACGGCTGTGGCTTTGAAGCCCAGTCCATTCTTGAGGCGGCTAAGTCAGCCGGGGGTGAGCAAGCGTTACTTGAGGCTGAACTCAGTCACGTTTGTCGGGAGCAGGGCTTTTATAGTGAGGCATTAGAGGCGGTTCGATCTGCAATGAGGCTGGCGCCGGGGGACCCCAGTGTGCAGCGGGAGTTGGCAACGACCTTAATGGCCGCAGGTGAGGACTATGGTGAGGCGCTGCAGATCTTGGATGATTTACTGCAACGTTACCCACAAGATCAGGGACTGTGGGCCTTATGCGCGACAGCGCTGCGGTACACGGAAAACACCGAGCGCTATGCGCGGTTGGTCGATTACGATCATATGGTGCAGGTTCGAAGCGTTCGTGCCCCCGATGAATTTGAGGGCCTGAGGGCGTTTCTGGCCTACCTTCGGGACTCTCTCAACCTTTTACACACCACCCAACGCCATCCTGTTGAACAGTCGGCGGTGAACGGTACGCAAACTCTCGATGACTTATTCAGTCGTCGCCATCACAGTATTGAGTTGTTGCAGCAGGCCTTAGAAACCCAGCTGTACTCAGTCCTCCAAAACCTGCCGGTGGATGATGCGCATCCTCTCCTAGGTCGAAACACGGGGGGGATACGTTTCTCGGATTCCTGGTCTATCAGGCTTCGGGATCAGGGCTATCACAAAAATCATTTCCACTCACAAGGTTGGTTATCGAGTGCCTTTTATCTCAGGGTGCCTGACTCCATTAACTACAGTGCCGCCGAGGGGTGGATAAAATTTGGTGAGCCGGGCTTTAGAGCTCGCGAGCGATTATCGGCGGAGTATTGGATTCTCCCCAGAGAAGGCACGTTGGTTGTGTTTCCTTCCTATCTTTGGCACGGTACCGAGCCCCTCAGTCAACCTCGCGAGCGCATGAGCGTGGGCTACGATATTTTACCGAGTTAATCGCAACTGGCGTCTATTTTGCACGAACCCAGCTATTGGTAAGTTGTATGCTGGGGCTGCTATGAAATGCGCCGTTCGATGCCTTGCCAGTAGGGTTCCCGTAACGTTGTTTTCAATATTTTTCCTGAAGGGTTTCTGGGTAGTGCTGCGATGCATTCGACACGACGTGGAATCTTAAAGCCCGCTAGCTTATCCCGGCAAAAGGCAACGACATCATCGGCATCGATCATATGGTCGGGTTGTAGTGCAAATATGGCGAGCAGTGCTTCACCGTAGGTGTCGTCAGGAATGCCAATAACAGCAACTTCAATAACACCTGGGATGCCCGAGAGGACGTTTTCTACTTCCACGGGATACACGTTTTCACCCCCTGTCACCACCATGTCTTTGAGACGATCACGAAGGTAAATGTAGCCCTCCTCGTCAATAGTTCCGGCATCTCCAGTCATAACCCAACCATCGATTAACGTTTCAGCTGTGGCTTGTGGGCGATTGAAGTACTCCAACATATTGCTGGCAGATCGTAAGCAGATTTCTCCTGTTTGATTGGGCCCGAGCTCAGCGCCCTGGGCATCAACAATTTTGACTTCATTGCCGGGGCAGGCTTTGCCGCAGGAGGTCAGCAAATGAGGGGATCCGGCGATCGCTTTTTCATGATCTTCGGGTGACAGCGCGATCACTGTTCCCGATGTCTCGGTCATACCGTAGACCTGACTAAAGCGGCTATCGAAGACCTCTAGAGCCTCCTCCAGCAGGGTTGCACTGATGGGTGATGCTCCATAGGCAATATTTTCTAATGAGCTAAAGTCATAATCGCGAACGTTCGGCACGAGTTTCACAATAGCTTGAATCATCGCAGGAACCATAAACATCGAGGTCACGCTTTGTGCCTGAATCGTCTCGACCACGCGTAGCGGGTCAAAAGCTTCATGCAAAATATTGTGAGCGCCATAAGCGAGACCGATATAGGCGACGCCAGTACCGCCAATATGAAAGAGCGGGGCGACCACCAAATTGATGGTGTCGGCATTGTAGGCGCCGTCGTTGGCGATACCCATCATTTGCGTCAACGATAAAATATTGCGATGACTCAGTACCGCGCCTTTGGGTTTGCCAGTGGTTCCGCTGGTGTAGAGCTGCAGGGCAGGGCTATGTTCGTCGACTTGGCCGATTTCTCGATGGGGTTCAACTTCTTGGTTTATCGCTGTAGACAGCGTTAGGAAAGCATCGCTTCGATTGGCAATCAGCCGGGTGGGCAGCTCACGAATGGCGATGGTTTGGGTGATCGTTGCATCAATGCTGTCGTCGGTAACAAAAAGAATATCGACCTGAGCATCATCGAGGACAAACGCCAGCTCCGCGGGTGCGAGTCGAAAGTTTACCGAGACCGTGACGGCACCGATGCGGCTAGCCCCCAAGAGTATTGCGAAATAAGCCGCCGAGTTGAGCCCCAGTACGCCGATTCGGTCTTCTCTTTTGACACCGGCGTCGAGAAGTAGCCGGGCTATTGTGTGCGACCGGTCAACCAGCGTTCGGTAATCCCACTCAAAGTCATGGCCGTTTAGCGCTGCATGGGTGGGGCGCCGCTCGGCGTGGTAGTCGATAGGTTGGTGTAGCAGCATG
>ERZ1048686.3430-NODE-3430-length-10160-cov-5.455616_pt1 | contig 10160 bp, 6 predicted proteins | sample MGYA00383099_ERZ1048686 | MGnify/ENA primary metagenome ERZ1048686 (study PRJEB29581, sample SAMEA5548369) | metagenome | biome: marine; feature: coastal; material: water | depth 25 m | study: Short-term variability in the microbial, nano- and picoplankton...
ACGCCCATTGGCCACACTTTTGAACGCTTTTCCATGACCCGAACAATCTCTTTCAATCTCCCTTGCTGGCCAATTGCAAGGCTTATTTTCCAGATCAACTGTTAAAGTTGTGCCTGCTTTCGTTTGTAGCCGCGACCCTGGTGGGATATGCGTGAAGTCAGGGAACCCTGCAATAACAATGGATGCACCCAGCCATCGTGGATCAAGCTCAGGCAATCCAAGACTTTCTGCAATTTCTGCATTTTCTTCTGCCGAAAGGATTGAAAGCTGGCGCGTGTTTCGAATTTCTGTATTTTTGGGGTATAGCATGGACACACGCACGCAGGCAGGGCGGGTCGTGCCCGAATGCGATTCACCCACTATGCCTTCAAAATTTGCTTCGGCCGTCTTTAAGGCCTCTGACATGATATTTTCTGCTGGGTTTATAACTCGCCCTAGCCAGGTAATGCTACCCTTATATCCGGAATCAATTAGGCAAGACATGAGAAATCTTATTGATTAAAAATCAAGAAGTAGAGTTACAGATTTCCATCCCAATTGGAAATAGCTTCATTTTAATTCAGGGGTTTTTGATGTCGTTCGTCTTTATAAACACGACTTAAAGAGTTTAAAAACTATCCTTCCGAACCCCGAATGTTCAATATATCTGACTTATTCAGCGTAGAAAATACCAAAGCTATCTTTCAATTTTCTGGGTTTTCAGGGTCAGAAACTTTCCAAATCACAGATGGCACTAAATCAAATTAATCAAAAAATATCGCTTATCAAATGCCTTGTACTTGTGGAATACAGTTTCTTACATCACACTGTAATAAGCTGAATGAAACTTTGAGAAATTGAGATTTAAATTGAAAACAGTACCCCTAATTGGTTACTCCTCTCATCTGTCGGGCCGCTCTGGCAACAGCATAAATTTCATGGTCTCAAGTGAACATAAAGAAAACTATACCGCACAATTGTTTCGATCTGTAAGCGCGGATCCTAACCCAAATGGAACCGGTTTGCTTGAGCACGCTTGCGACGATATTTTTCCAAAACAATCTTTCGTATCGCGAAAACAAGTTTTCCGTCCTGGATCTTATGGCATCACTGAAAAACCTCTCTCACTGGGAGCCAAACACCAACTTACTTTTTCTGTTCTAATATACCCAACGCTCTTGTGCACCAACGCCCAGTCGATTATTGACTATGGCCATTTTAGTTTGAGTTTGAATGCTGAAGGCCAGGTAGTAGTGCGCGCGGGCCAAGAAATTGTGACCAGCCTAGAAAAGGTTTCATTAAGGTGTTGGTATTCTATCGAGGCAAAGATTGGCGTATCAGGGCGAATAAGTATCGCGCTTGCAACCTTGGAGGATGGACAAAACTATCAACCATTCACTGATCAAATGGACATTGAAGCGAACCTAACCCAGAACGCACCGGTTGTGATAGCGGGCCAAAATATTTCCAACGTGGTTCAAAATTTTTTTAATGGCAAAATAGAAGCTCCTAAAATTTTTGAAGATGAACAATGTATTTCGAGCTGGAATTTTTCAAAAGATATGAAAAGCATGACGGTTCTCGGTTTTAACTGTGCAGAACTCACGCTGGTGAACGCGCCGACGCGCGCTGTGACTGGCGCGTCTTGGGACGCCAGTGAAATGAACTGGCAGCATAAACCCGAACATTACGCTGCAATAGCGTTTCACGAAGACGATATTTACGATTTCAATTGGCAAACGGATTTTAGCTTTGTAATCCCGGAAAATATGCCATCAGGCGTTTATGTTATGCGAATTTCCTGTGGAAATGATCACGATGCGATGCCCTTTTTTGTTTGCCCTCCCAAAGGCAAACCTTCAGCCAAACTCTGCGTTTTGGTTTCGACTTTTACCTATGTCATTTATGGCAATCACGCGCGACCAGATTACGATGACTCGTGGACACAGCGCATTTCGGATTGGAACGCTTATCCACATAATCCAGCAAATTTTAAAACCTATGGATTATCAACGTATAATAACCACTCGGATGGCAGCGGAATATGTTATGCCTCACATAAGCGGCCGCTATTTAATTTAAGGCCCGGATATATAACTTTTGGGGCGGCGAAGTGTTCGGGGTTACGTCATTTTCAAGCTGATAGTCATTTAATTTCTTGGCTGCATGCCAAGGATATTGAGTATGATATCATAACAGACGATGAATTGGACAAAGAAGGGGTAGCAGCGATCAGTCATTATGATGCTGTGGTTACCGGTAGCCATCCCGAATATCACACCGGCAAAACTCTCGATGCACTAACCCAATACAGAGATAAGGGTGGCGCTTTGCACTACCTTGGCGGGAACGGCTTCTATTGGCGGATAGCGCGTCATAATGAAGACCCAAACCTTCTTGAAATCCGCAGGGCAGAAGATGGCTTACGAGCCTGGGCCTCCGAACCTGGTGAATATTATAATGGGTTTGACGGCTCTTACGGTGGCTTATGGCGGCGCAACGGACGCGCGCCGCAGCAATTGGTAGGCGTTGGATTCACCGCACAGGGCACATTTGACGGAATGCCTTATAAACGCCTTTGTTACGATAAAAATTTCGATTGGGTTTTCGAAGGAATAGAGGATGAAATCATCGGTGATTTTGGCTTTAGCGGCAATGGCGCTGCGGGGTTTGAGTTGGATCGCACTGACCCTAAGCTTAACCCGGGCCACCGAATTACGGTTTTGGCACAATCTTTCGCAACCGATGAGAAATTTATATTAGTGCCAGAGGAACAACTGACCCATCTGACTAATTTATCTGGCGGCCCAGAAAGCGAGGTAAAGCGCGCTGATATGATTTATTTTGAAACGCCGACTGGTGGCCGAGTTTTTTCAGTGGGCTCCATTACTTTTTGTGGCAGCTTACCATGGAATAATTTTGAGAATAATGTGTCATGTTTGTTGCTCAACGTACTATCTCGAAGCCTTGGAAACTTGGTCTCTGGCACCGCCGGTCAGGTCTAGCACGTATCAATAATTTGTTTGTTCACTCTAGAGCTTGGGGCGAACCGATATCCCCAAAGCAGCTTCAAGTGCGCTACCCATTTTAATTGCAAAACCCTCCTGACCAGCAGGAAGAACAATTTGAATACTCGTCGGCAGACCTTCAGCGGAAAGGGCAGTTGGTAAAGATAGAGCGCACATATCGATATAATTAAATGGTCTTGTAAAATGGCCCGGACTTTTATCTTCATCTATATCCGAAAGCTTTATCGCGGGCTGTAAAAGAGTTGGCGTTAGTAATGCATCAAACGCTGAAAAGGCTGCCTGAAACACCGCCTGATCACCTTGCCTTTTTTCTATACGATCTGCGTGACTTTGAGCAGATAGCGCACGGCCCGTAAACATACGCTTTTTTACATTTGGATCCATTATTTTATTGGGATCATCATAATATACACGATGATTATGATAACCTTCATACATTGTTATTGCGCCGTTTAAATCAGCCATCTCATCATAAGCTATTGGAGATTTGAACACGTTCAATTCCGCCCCTAGTGCTAACAATATTTTAAGTGCTGCATCATAACTTTCCAGAACGTCAGCCGTGCAGAATGCGCGCTCCTCGTCATCTAAAACGCCAAGCTTTAGACCTTTGAATATTTCCATTTCCACGCCAAAAAGGCCTGAACCGTGGATGATATCCGTTTCAATATGTGGTCCATCGAGACCCAACATTATTGAAAACATAAGTGCAAGATCTGCTGTAGAGCGGGTTATTGGACCAGGCGTGTCCAAAGTTTGGGACAAAATCATAATGCCGTCTGTAGGAATGCATTTCTTACTGACTTTAAGCCCTGCCAATCCGCAATAAGCCGCTGGAAGACGTACAGAGCCACCCGTATCACTGCCGGTTGCGCACATCGCCAGGCCGCTGGCCACAGCGACACCAGAGCCTGAAGAAGATCCTCCAGGCACCCTTTGGTTTTCAAGATCCCACGGGTTCCAAGGTGTACCCATATGCAAATTTGTTCCCCAAGCCCCCAAACCAAATTCAACAGATTTGGTTTTGCCGATCACAATACCGCCACCCTCCAATAGTCGGCGCGTGACCGTTCCCGTCTTCTGTGAGACTCGTTCCAGCATTTCATAAGATCCGCAGGTAGTGATATGACCTTCCAACTCATAGAGATCTTTTAGGGCAAACGGGATACCATGAAACGGACTGCGCGACCGGCCGTTTGCAAAATCATCATCTGCGGCTTTCGCTGCGTTAAGGGCGGTCTCCCAATACACAGCTTGAAAACTACCCAATTTCGGTTCAAGCGCCTCTATACGCTCCAATTGCGCCGCCATTACCTGACTAGGTAATATTTTTTTATCCCGAAACGCTTTAGATAACTCTACAATCGAGGCATAGGGATCTTCAGCCAGATTATACACATCAGCACTCCTTATAGTCTAAGACCACACGCTAATTTCATTTATAAAAAGGTGGCCTTCAAATTGCGGTTAAACGGCTGTTGTACGATCCCAGTTTTGACCTGGTACTGCGGCCAACAGATCACGCGTATAACTGTGTTTTGGACTGTCAAAAATATCCTTAGTGGCACCAGTTTCAACAATCTCTCCATAGCGCATCACCGCCAAACGGTCACAAACCTGAGCAGCGACTCGAAGATCATGTGTGATGAACAACATTGAAAGATTCATCTTTTCTCGAATTTCGTCTAAGAGCTTCAAAATTTGAGCCTGAATCGATACGTCCAGTGCAGATACAGGTTCGTCCGCCACTAATATTTCTGGGTCTAAGGCCAAAGCCCGCGCGATCCCAATCCTTTGCCGCTGACCACCTGAAAACTCGTGGGGATAACGTTTAAATGCGCGCTCATCTAGCCCCACGATTTCAAGTAATTCGCGGGCTCTGGCCTCTGCACGCTCTTTTGGTTCACCTTGAATAATCGGGCCTTGCGATATGATCTGGCCCACCTTTATGCGCGGGTTCAATGAGGCAAAGGGATCCTGAAAGATCATCTGGATTTTGGCACGAAACGGACGCATATCCGAACGGCCTAAGGAACCAATATCCGTACCATCAAGCATAATTTTGCCACTGTTACTATCAAGAAGACGGATAATGCATCGAGCTAAGGTTGATTTCCCTGATCCGCTTTCACCAACCACACCCAAGGTTTCTCCTCGGCGTAATTCCAGATTTACATCTTTCACCGCAAGAACAAACCGATTTGGTTTGCCAAAACCGAATAAGCTTTTTCCTCCACCAAAGGACTTCTCTATTTTTTGCCCCGATAAAACAATTTCTTCAGACCGTGGCCGCGAAGCTCGGGGTATCAAACTAGGCACAGAAGAGATTAGGGCTTTTGTGTAGGGATGTTCTGGCGCATTCAACACCTTATCTACCGTGCCCGTTTCAACAACACGCCCATACTGCATAACCGCCACGCGATCTGCGATATCAGCCACAACACCAAAATCATGCGTAATGAACAAAACACCTGATTTATGCATGGTCTGCATTTCATTGATCAATTTTAAGATTTGCGCCTGTGTTGTAACATCTAAAGCCGTCGTAGGTTCATCGGCAATCAAGATCTTTGGTTCCAAAGCCAATGCCATGGCAATCATCGCTCGTTGACGCTGACCTCCGGATAACTCATGCGGATAGGCCGCAACAATCTGCTTTGGGTCCGGCAAATGTACATCTTCGAGCAATTGGATCGCACGTTTGCGCCTCTCTTTTGAGGACATCTCGGCATGATATCGAAAGACCTCATCAATCTGGGTGCCAATGGTCATAACAGGGTTAAGAGCGGTCATCGGCTCTTGAAAAATCATAGAGATTTCGCTGCCCCGTATTTGCCGCATCCTCGGCTCAGAGGCTTGGGTAAGATCTTCGCCACAAAAGGAGATGCTACCCTGTTGCACCCGTACATGAGGTGCAGGTAACAATCCCATAAGGGCGCGCGCTGTCAGTGACTTTCCTGACCCACTTTCGCCGACGATACATAACGTTTCGCCCGGAGAAAGATCAATGTTCAGGTTTTCAACTGCCAGCTCACGCTCGGAACCGTCAGGAAGTGCGATATCAAGGTTGACTATTTTTAAGAGGTTATCGGTCAATTTCTTTCTCTCAAACGAGGGTTTAATGCGTCGTTCAAGCCTTCACCAACTAGATTAATCGCCAGAACCGTTATTAAAATTGCGATGCCGGGAAATGTGCAAATCCACCATGCGACGCGCAGCATTGATCTGCCATCGCTGATGATAAACCCCCAACTCATGACGTTGGGATCACCAAGGCCTAAAAACGCCAATCCGCTTTCAATCAAGATGGCTGTCGCCACCATCAGGGAGCCGATCACAATGATTGGGCTCAGGCAATTGGGCAGGATTTCAGCCAGCATAATCCGCAAATCCCCCATACCCAGAGTATGGCATGCCTGAACAAATTCACGGTTCTTCAAACCTAAAAACTCGCCTCGTACCAAACGGGCGACGGCTGGCCAAGACACGACTGTGATCGCAATCACGACACTTTCAATTGAAGGCTTCATAATCGCAACCAATAAAATCGCAAATACGAAGGACGGAATTGTCTGAAACACCTCGGTGACACGCATCAGAATGTCATCAACAAAACCCCCATAATAGCCTGCGAAAGCACCAAATATGACACCGATAAAAACAGCGGCAAGCGTTGCAATCAATCCGATCAGTAAAGAGGTTTTCGCTCCATGCGAGATACCCGAAGCAACATCCCGCCCGATAGAGTCGCTGCCCAAAAGAAAACCATTTTCACCAGGCGCGGATAATGGAAACTTAGAATAAAGAAATGGATCTTCAGGGTAAATAATATTGGCAATAGAGGCCACGAAGATCACCAAAAATAAGATTATTAATCCAAGAACTGCCTGACGGTTGCGTGCAAACCTTTTCCAAAAATCTGTCATTTCAATTTACTTCTATTCTAGGATCCAAGAAACAATAGATCACATCAACCACAAGATTGACTGCGACGACTAGCGCGGATGACAAAAGAAAAATCCCTAAAAGTAGGTTCAGATCTCTTGCGAAGAGCGACTCGAAGGCTAGCATGCCCAAACCGGGCCAGGCAAAAACTGACTCAACGATTACTGAACCACCAATTAAAGCCCCAACTTGGACACCGGCCATTGTTACAACAGGTAAAAGTGCGTTACGAAGAACGTGAACAAAGGTGATGCGCCGTTCGGTAACGCCCTTCGCTCTCGCTGTGATTACATAATCTTGACCATATTGTTCCAACATAGAGGCACGCATCATGCGCGTGTAAAGCGCCAAATAAAACAGAGATAACGTAATTGTCGGAAGTACCAGATGGTGCGCAATATCTTTTACCCGTTCTAAACCTTCGTAAAACATAGCGCTGTTTTCCATACCACTTGTTGGAAACCAGTCGTTTTTAATAGAAAATAAAATAATCATCATTAATCCAACCCAGAAAAGCGGCGTTGCATAGGTGATAAGTGCAAACACACTGACAACGGAATCTTTCCACGTATTAAGATTAATTGCAGCAAAAAGGCCCAGCAATATCCCAAAGCCTACCGCTAAAAGAATGGTACTAACCATTAAAATTAATGTTGGCCAAAACCGATCAATGATAAGTTCTGCCACCTGCATATCGTGACGAAACGAATATCCAAGATCCAGTTGCAAAACATTCTTCAAATAAACAGCCAATTGCACAGGCAGCGGTTTATCCAGACCAAATTTTTTGCGCATTTCTTCCATATATTCGGGCGTGGCTGAACCGGCTTCGCCGGCAAGTACGTCAACGGCATCCCCTTCAGCCAAATTCAAAAGAAAAAAATTCAAAACGACGATAGCAAGAATAATGGGAATGCCTTGAAGTAATCGGCGTGAAACGTAGCGAAAAATTTTACTTGATCTGTTCATATTTTGATCATCTTCAACAATTAGAAATTTTGACAGTGCTGATTGGGTAATTCGAGAGCACAGATAGACTTGACTGAGCCGGGCTATGCCTGGCCCAGTCTGGATTTTTTACGGGTTAGTCAAGATATGCGTCCCCAAAAGATGCATAAGCCCCCATTGCCGAGTCATAAGCCCCTTTAAACTTAGTGTTATAAACAGTCAGAAACTCTAGTTCGAACAGGTTCACAACAGGCATGTCATCAGCCAGTATTTTTTGGATTTCAAGATACACTGCAGCCCGTTTTTCTGCGTTTGGTTCTGTCATACCCGCCGATAGTAAAGCATCCAGATCTGGATTGCTGTAGCGAGATGAGTTCACAAAATGAGTACCCTTGCGTATCATATTGGTTCCATAGTGACGATGTACGCCCAAAACTGGATCCGACAGCTGGTAAAAGTAGTTGAGGTTCATTTCAAAATCATAGTTATGATAGATACGCTTCAACCAAGTTGGCACATCTTCATAACGTAATTCGACCTGAATACCAATTTCTCCCAGAACCTGCTGAAGATATTGTCCGCCCCTTTTCCAATCTTCGCCATACGGAATAAGATCAAACATTGCCTTCATCCTAACGCCGTTTGAGTCTTTTGCGTAACCGGCTTCGTCGAGGATCTTATTCGCGGCCGCCACGTCCCCAATGGCAGGGTAATTTGGCATGACCGCATGCAGACCGGTAGCGCCAAAATTGCTTGAAAGCGCGCTTGTCGCGGGCTTCCCATATCCGAAGAAGATCGTATCAATCATATATTGTCTGTCGATGGCAGTAGAAATCGCGCGCCGTACTGCTGCATCTGTGAAAGGCCCCTCTTTTGTGTTAAATTCAATCAATGCCATGGGATTGATCATCGAATAGCCATCCGTTGTCACAGAAATATTGTCTTTTTCTTTATTCAGACGCACTGCTTCAACGTTTGAGACGGCGTTATAGGCGGCATAAAGTACTTCGCCTTTTTCCATTGCTGCAGCACGGGTCGACGCGTCCGGAACAAATCGACCAACGATCCTGTCTAGGTATGGGCGGCCTTCCTTCCAGTAATTATCATTTTTATCCAACCGAATATACTGGCCTTTTTTCCACTCAATGAATTTGAAAGGGCCTGTGCCTACGGGGTTATTCGCCAATTTTGCGCTTTTGATGTCTTGTCCTTCTAAATGATGCTTCGGCACCATCGGAGATTCATATGAAGAAAGCGCACGCAGCATATATGGTGCCGGATTGTCTAAATTGAATACCGCGGTATGTGCGTCAGGCGTGTCAATGCTTGAAACCTCTTTAAATGAGTTTGGTCCGCGCGGGTGCACTTTTTTCAAAACATCCATAACTGTAAATTGGACGTCTTCAGACGTAAATTCTTCTCCGTCATGCCAGGTTACGCCTTTTCGCAAATTAAAAGTGACGGTTTTTCCATCTTCACTGACATCAACGCTTTCCGCCAGCATCGGAACCATTTTTCCGTCGTTATCGTAATCAAATAATCCGTCGTAAATTTTTGGACCTAACAGCCCGATCGGTCCTGATGTCGAGACATACCCAGCCATCGTTGGGGGTTCAGGTTGCACTAGAAATACCAAAGACCCACCAGCTTGCTGAGCTTGCGCAAAGCTTGCACCCAGTGAGATCGCGGCAGCGGATAAAGCTGCCTTAAAATAACCTTGTAGCTTCATTTGTACTCTCCTTTTCAGTTGTAATACCTTCAACCAGTCACATCTATTTGTTGTTTCGAGTCAATAAGAAATTAAACAACTGTTTTTACTAAACTTATTTACTCCCAATCGAGGCGGGAAATCAGGCAGTGGCCTTTTCCATCCAGAGCGCTGCAAACAATAACAGCAACAAAATAAACTTTTTTCTAAGGATGCTCATACATATTGTTTGAGCAAAACGGGATGATCTTGCAGATTTGTGATGGCTTGATGATGTTTTGATACTTTTAGAGAAAAAAATGACCCGCGCGGCAACGTGGCGCAGCATTACCCAACCGGCCTTTTCGCGACATATTCAGGGCTTTAAAAACTGGCTGGGAATCGCCATTTTAAAATTCTTAAGTTTCGCTTACAGGCGGATAACCTGCGCGATTGCGTAACAATGTTTTTGCGCGGCGGCACGCATATGTTGCTTTGCTATGAATCCAAAAATGCCGGTCCATTGCCCTTTGATGCATCCATCCGCCGCGGCCTGTGGGGGATAGATTATC
>ERZ1048686.3435-NODE-3435-length-10154-cov-5.357659_pt1 | contig 10154 bp, 10 predicted proteins | sample MGYA00383099_ERZ1048686 | MGnify/ENA primary metagenome ERZ1048686 (study PRJEB29581, sample SAMEA5548369) | metagenome | biome: marine; feature: coastal; material: water | depth 25 m | study: Short-term variability in the microbial, nano- and picoplankton...
TGGATTCTATGACGGGACAGGATGCGGTCAATACCGCCAAAACATTCAACGAAAGAATTGATTTTGATGGTGTTGTACTTACAAAACTTGATGGTGATACCAGAGGAGGGGCCGCTTTAACGATCAAGGAAGTTGTCAATAAACCAATTAAGTTCGTAGGTGTTGGTGAAAAAATGGATGCGCTCGATGTTTTCTACCCTTCGAGAATGGCTGACCGAATTCTTGGTATGGGAGATGTCGTTTCTCTTGTGGAAAAAGCCCAAGAACAATTTGATGAACAAGAGGCGAAAAAGCTTCAACGAAAAATCTTAAAAAATCAATTTGACTTTAATGATTTTCTTTCTCAGCTAGAACAAATCAAAAAGATGGGTAATGTGAAGGATTTAATGGGGATGATTCCTGGAGTAGGTAAAGCCATGAAAGGTCAAGACATTCCCGATGATGCATTCAAAGGAATAGAGGCAATCATCCATTCCATGACCCCAGAAGAAAGATCGAGTCCTGGTGTTTTAAACTCATCACGAAGAAGCCGTATTGCGAAAGGGAGTGGAACCTCAGTTCAAGAGGTGAATAAGCTCATTAAGCAGTTCGAAGAGATGCGTAAAATGATGAAGATGATGAGTAATCCTCGCGCCATGTCCGGAATGATGAGTCAAATGAAGAATATGCGTGGTGGTATGCCAATGTTATAAACTATGGAAGAACAATTTGATTTTTATCCAAAAAAACCAACCTTACCAAAAAAAGAAAACAAGTCGGGTTGGAGTATGACTTTATTGTCATTGGTCCTTTTTGTGGCTTCTTTTATGATTCTTTTTTCTGATCGTATTCAGTTCTTGGTTTTTTTAATAGTCGTTTTATTTATTCATGAAATGGGACACTTCCTTTTTATGAAATTGTTTCATTATAAAAATGTCAAGATGATGTTCGTTCCTTTAATGGGGGCATTTGTTCAAGGAGTCAAGAATATATATTCCCAAAAGGAGAGCTTCTTTGTCATTTTGGGAGGACCTGTACCGGGTATCTTGTTAGGAATCGTTGGCAGCATTTTTGCTATTCAATATGAAATGGCATGGTTACTTGAACTCAGTGGGATATTTATGATTTTAAATATGATTAATTTATTGCCGCTTGATCCCCTTGATGGAGGTCAACTTTTTCGATTATTGGTCAAGTATGATCACGATTTATTTCTCATGATTTTTTCACTGGTTTCTTCATTGGTTTTAATATCAGCAGGTTTTTTTGCAGATTCATGGCCATTGATGCTTTTTGGATTTTTGATGTCTTTTAGAGTGAGGTCAATTCAAAAAAAATATATCATTCGAAAGGAATTTACTCGTGGAAATATCAATTACAGAGTTCCATACGAAGATTTGAGTAACAAGGAGTATTCTATGATCCGTAATATTGTTTTAGATTATAATCCTGCCCTGAAAAAATACAATGAGCTTTCTGGAAGCTCGAATGATTTGTTAGTGGCCGAAAATGTGAATTCCGTTTTGGAAACCCCACTCATCATGGATTCTTCTATACTGTTTAAAATTGGAGTTGTTCTTACTTGGATTATATGTCTATGCTCTCCTATATTATTGTTTGTTTTCTTCGGAGAATCACTAAAATGGTATTTTAATTAATTTAAATGAGATTTTATCTTTCTTTATTTTTTTGCTTCTTTTTCATTTCATACAGTTTTCAGCAATGTGAAAGGGTACTGCTTAAGGGTAAATTGGTTGACAGCTTGAGGCCTCAATCTTTTTATAATCTAATGGTTGTAAATAGAACAACGGGAAAAGGTGTTTTTGGACAGCCAAATGGTAATTTTAGTGCCTATGTTTCAAACGGTGATGAAATTGTTTTATCTATTAAAGGCTACCCTAAATTTAATTACACAATTATTGCTGACTCCAATTGTCAATTTTTGGTTTTTGAAAATATTGAAAGGCTCCCTCAGGAATTGGATGAGGTTGTTATTCGTCCTTTAAAAACATTAAATCAAATCAAAGAAGAAAGAGCAGAATTGGCCATGCGTGATACACGAATGGTTTCTGGGATAAGTGCCTTCGAAAGTCCAATAACGGCCTTGTATCAAGCTTTTTCTAAAAAGGAGAAGAACAAGAGGTGGATTGCTGAGCAAGAATATAAAGATGACCAGAATCGTATTGTAAAGGAGCTCCTGGCTTTGTATGTAGCGTATGATATTATTGAGTTGGATACAGATGAGTTCGACTCATTTATGTCATTTTTGAATATCAATGAAAACTTCCTAAAAACAGCAAGTGAAATGGAGCTGGTATTGTTTGTGAAAGATAAATATGAGCATTTTCTAATGCTTCGGTAATTAAGATTGTAATCTTTCTGTTCTATTCCAAACACTTGTTTTATTGCCCTTAATGTATTTGAAGAACCCTATAAATAAGGCGGCATTCATTGATACAAAATGGGTTAAATATCGAATGGGTTTAATATGTATTCCAATATTTAAAAGAAATAAATCAAGACCTACAAATCCGAATAAAATCAAATAGCTCATTGCGAGACCTAAATTCAGAATGGATTCTTCATGTGTAAAGCAAAGTAAAATTCCAGTGAACAATATGAAAAAGGGGCTCAACCAGCGCAATACTTTGTGCGATAAAAATACAAATGTCAATCGATTGAACTTGTAAAGAACAGTTGAAAAATAGGCAAGGTTTTGAAAATTTCCAGCTGAGATTCTCGATTTTCGAAAAAATTCAGCTTTGAGATTATTACTAACATCTTCGTACACAACAGCATCAGGTTCATTTAAGCAATAATATCCCTTCTCGAGAACTTTCATGTTCAAGAAGAAATCATCAACCAAGAAAGTGTCAGGAATCTTTGTGTATAATTCTTTTTTCATAGCAAAGCACCCACCAAATGGTCCCATCATCGTGCCCCACATCTTGCCTTCAGCATATTTTAGCTTTCCTTCTACAGAGATGTACGTTTTTTCAGGAATAGAAATTCCACTTGAATTCATTCCGAAGTTTTTCATATTGCTGTCAACGAGCCCAACTTTAGGGTCATTGAAATGTTTTAATAAAGCATTGATGGTATTCTCCGTAAATAGCACATTTGCATCGGTGAGAATGAGGACATCTCCATTCGCATCTTCAGTGAGTGAATTAATGATTTTGATTTTTCCACTTCTTTCTGAAAATTTTACATGTTTAATGCTGCGATTTGATTCAGATAGTCTTTGGATGATTTCATCAGTCTTATCGGTGCACTTATCAGTACCAATAAAAATTTCAATAGATTCTTTTGGGTAGTTTGAGGATAAGATGCTTTTAATTTTTGATTCTATTACCAGCTCTTCATTATGTGCAGCAATAAGTATGGATACTTTTGCTGTAATTGTCGAATTAGACAAGTCTTTCGCTTTTACCCTTTTGGAAATCATAATTGTGACAAAAGGATATAGTACATAAGTATATATGACAGGTGTAATAAAGGACCACAATAATATGTTAAGTGTTAGAGACAAAATATATCTATAGTTTAAGCGAAGTAATTAGCTTTTTCGAAACAACATCGGTGGAAAACTCTTTTTGAATGAACTCTTGGCCTGCCAATCCAATTTTTTCACATAATCCTTCGTCAACTAAAAGTAGGGAAAGTTTTTCTATGAATTCCTCTTTACTATTGCAAACTGGTATTACAGAGGGGAGGCTCAGTCCTTCTGCTGCTTTCTTGCTGAGCACACAAGGGACACCAAGAGACATGGCTTCTAATACTTTCATTTTCACTCCTGATCCTGAAAGGATGGGGGCGATAAAAATCCCATGTGAAGAAATGAAATCCATCGAGGAATCTACAAAACCATGAAGTCGAATGTTTGGTTTTTCTGAAAGATTGGATATTTCATCGGAAAAACTTCCAGCAATTTCAAGATTCAGCTTTGGAAATTTATTTACGAGTTCATCATGAATAGTATTTACATACCATGAAATCCCTTCTTTATTAGGCATCCAATTGAATGCGCCTAAAAAGCACAATGAGTTTTTAATGCCGCTGTACTTTGCGTTAGAAGGCATGGATACAGGGATGTATTTACAATTTGTATTGGTGTTTTTTGTGAAGATAGATTGATCCATCTCTGAAATTGACATAATTAGGTTTACCTTTTTTAAAAAAGTAAGTTCAAATGTTTTTAATCGAATAGATAGGTGTTTTAAATATCTTTTTTTCAATGGGTTTGATTCTCCTTTTGACAAGTCTTCCCATATTTTATGTTCTATATTATGAGCTCTATATATAAGCTTGGCCTTGGATAAGTTTTTAATCTCATCTACATATGCTCCAGCAAAAAGACTTTCAAAAACAACTACATCATATTCTTTTTTAGAAATCAATGACTTAATTAGCGTTGTAACGCTTTTCTTTTTGAATCTTGAAATATTGTATGACTTACTGTTAAATAAGTGAATAAGGGCAGCTATTGGATTTATTCTTGTTGATATTTTAGTGTTTATGAAATCAATGTTACTTCCAAATTCAGGGGGGATGGATTTGACGTCAGAAGGGTGCTTTTCAGTTTCTAATGAAAGATAAGTAATCGTCGCATTCGGATAAGAAAATGAAAAATCCCTCAACATTCTATCCATTGCATGACATCCTCCGTCTACAATAGGATATGGTGGTTTGTGGCTAAGGAATAACACTTTCATGTGGTCTTTTTTATTTTGAAAAAAGTATTCCAGTTTTCCTTTGCAAATATTTTAGAATCTCTAGCCGCAGCACGTGTTAGTAAGATAGCAATTGGAGTGAAAACAATGCAGGGCATCCACATGCCAAAGAAAGGACTGATTACTTGAGAGTCTGCAAGGTTTTCTCCGGTGGTTATAATTGAAAAATATAAGATGAAAATTACAGCAGCAATTACTACCGGAGCTCCAAAACCACCTTTTTTAATGATTGATCCAAGAGATGCTCCCATGAAAAACAGAATTATAAGCGTAACGGAGAGGGCGAATTTTCGGTGAAATTCAATCCAGTAGTTGTTTTCATCTTTTTCTAATGTTCCTAGAAATTTAATTTGATTTTCCAGGTTTTGATTTTTACTACGCAACTTAGGAATGAGCTGTTTGGATATTTTATTTTTGTCTTCTTTATTGATGTCGCTGATCTCAAAACACCGTAATTCTTTTGATTGAATAGAATCTTTCAGGTTTTCAATTTCAGATACTCTAAAAATAGCCTGATCTCGTTTGTTGACACGTAAATAGGCCTTGTTCATCTTTATTCTCTTCTCACCTAATGAATCCATGGCTTTTTTGATTTGAAAGACATTAAGCATCTCGTATTTGTCTTTAAAAATATCATTGTCACTTCTGCTCAAGGTAAATCCGGATACATTTATTTTATACGTGGCTTTATCAAAGCGTGAAACACGCGATGGACGATTCATGTGTGTTTTATTCTGCATTTTCCCATTGGGAAGGAAAATCGGATTTTGGATGTCTAGCTCTTCGAATATAGTTCCATTGAGTAATTCGAAAAACAAGTACAAGGAATTGCTCGACTTGTATATTCTAATTTGTTCCGCTTTAATCGTTTTGAGCTCAATAGGATTCGTATGGTCATGAATGATGACGTCATCGTATACTCCATCTTTTCCTGATCCAACTTTAATCGCATAGCCGTCAATTTCAGTTGTGTAAACACCTGGTTTTATCAGATTCGAAATCTTGGTGTTTTGAATGTCAAATATCAAAGAATGCCATTTTAGATTTGCGACCGGAATTACATAGTTGGAGAAATAAAATGTAAAAATAGATATGGCAATCACCAGAGCCATCAGGGGCCTCATGATTTTAAATAATGAAAGTCCACTTGATTTAAGTGCTGTTAATTCATTGTTTTCAGAAAAGTTACCAAAAGTCATCAATGAAGAAATGAGAATAGCCAAAGGAAGAGCAAGAGGGATTAGGCTTGCTGAAACATAAAATAAGAGCTCAAGAATAATAAGAACATCTATACCCTTGCCCATAAGGTCGTCAATGTAGACCCAAAAAAATTGAAGTATAAGTATGAAAATACAAATGATAAGCGTTAATAGGAACGGGCCAATAAATGATCTAAGACTAAATAAATAGAGTCGAGGCAGCAATGTATGTAGTTTATTCGTTGTACTTGTATTAGACTAACGCAAAACTAATGGATTTATGCTCCAATAATCCTTTTCAAATCATTAATTTGTTGTTCCCAAAGCATTTTTGACGATTCAATTTCATCGGCTTCCGAGAAATCAATCACCTTGAGGGACACTGCAGAGGTCATGGAATCTACTTCAAAATTTATTTCGAAGTAATAATCATCTCCATTTTCTTCATCTTCAAGCCATTTGAATTTCATTTTTGAATTCATTTTTTTTTGAACTAGACGGGCTTCTTCGATGGATCCATCCCATTCGAAAGAATAGATATCATCTCTCACAGTTACATCATCAGCGAACCATTCGCTAAGGCCACTTGGTGAACCAATCATGTTGTCCAATACCCTTATTGAAGTTTTTAATAGGTACTCTAATTCGAATTTTTCTTTCATAGTTTGAAGAATGATTACTTTTGTCGGAATGTATGTTGCAATATACTCAATTTATTTAAATGAAATTACAAGATTCTTTAGAAAAACAAGGAGATTTATTATTCCGAAACAGAGGGTTTATTCCCATATTATTCATTCTGTTTTCAATTCCAGTAAGCTATTTCAATTCTTATGAATACCTAATGAAATATGAGGTCTTAGAATACACCGTGTTGTTTTCGGCGCTCGGCTTTATTTTTCTTGGGCATTTGATTAGAGCCCAGGTTATTTTGGCTCGTCAAGATGCTACTTCAGGAAGAAATAGGAGTGAGCAGGTGGCCGATTCATTAAATACAAAGGGTTGGTACTCTATTGTGAGGAATCCTCTTTACGTAGCTAACTTTTTAATTTGGTTTGGGCTTTCCATTTATTTATTTAGTTTTTGGTTGAGTTTGGTCCTTGTATTGATGTTTTGGATGTATTACGAACGAATCATATTTGCCGAAGAAGCTTTTTTATCGAAGAAGTTTGGGGAAGCGTATACGAAATGGTGCAATGCAACGCCTGTATTTATCCCAAGGCTTACTGGTTTTGTTCCCATTAAATATAAATTCTCATTAAGTAAAGTGATTTTTAATGAGTACTCGAGTATGCTCTCTACAGGAACCTGTTTTCTATTTGTAGCATTACTTCGTGAATATTCGATTTTTGATGAAATTCATTTCGGTAAATTGACATTGATTTATGTCATAGCTCTTACTTCGTTTGGGATCACCGTAAAAGGAATTAAGCTCATTCGAAAATCGAGAAGCTAATCAAAACAAGCTTCAAGATACGCCTGAATAAGATTGGCGTGGATCTGATCAGTCTTAAATTGTCTTTCAGGATGAAACTGTACGCCAATGATCCATCTGTCCTGTAATCCCTTTCCCCATTCAGCGGCTTCACAAATCCCATCTGCAGCTCTTGCGACCGTTTTCATGAAACCTCCTTCCTTTATGACTGCTTGATGATGGAAACTATTCACATTCATGTGATTCACCCCATATATTTCAAATAAGGCACTCGTGGTATCAATTAGGATATCATGGTAAACATAATTTTCCTGTAGACTATCTCTGTGAATTACCTTTATGTCTGAATTGTGTTGTGATGGAATGTCTTGATAAAGGGCACCTCCTTGACCTACATTGGTCATTTGATGACCTCTGCAGATACCCAATATTGGAATGGAATCATTTAGTGCTTTTTTAAGCAGAAAAAGCTCGACCTCGTCTCTTTTTGGATCTGTTATACAAAGATTGAAAGTATCTTTGACGCCATAATTTTTTGGACCAACGTCTTTTCCTCCTGAAAGAATTAAACCAGATACCGTTTCGAAGGTGCTATTCCATTTGGATTTCTTTACTTTTAAAAAGTCAATCACAAGGATTGAACTGTCAACAGAATGAACATAATCAATGATGTTTTGATTTGTTGTAGCCGTAGCAATTTTTTTTTGACTACAGACATAATTGACTGAGCAAATAAGGAATATAAGAGCCATTAATTTTGTCATTCCTGATCGTATTTTTGACGTTGTGTAATGGATCTTCCTAAGGACATCTCATCGGCATAATGAAGCTCTGCCCCAACGGTTACTCCTCTAGAAAGCGTAGTGAAAAGTGGAGAAAAGCCTTTGAGCTTTTTGAAAAGGTAAAAATTAGTAGTGTCACCCTCCATTGTTGGGCTTAATGCAAAAATAACTTCAGAAACTTGTCCTGAGCTAACCTTGTTGATTAAGGGCTGAATGTTAAGCTCATTGGGTCCAATACCATCCATGGGAGATATTACACCGCCCAAAACATGATATTTTCCTTTAAAAGCCCCCGTTGATTCAACGGCAATAATATCACGGATGTCTTCGACTACACAGATTAATTCAGATGACCTACTTGGGTTCAAGCAAATGTCACATGTCGAATGATCCGAAATATTGCCACATTCATTGCAATTAAACACGTTAAGCTTTAAATCAATTATGGAATTCGCGAAATCATGAATTTCCTGCTCATTTCTTTGCAAAAGATTCAATGCAAGTCTTAAAGCTGATCTTTTACCTATTCCTGGAAGACTGGAAAGCTGTTCAACAGCATTATCCAATATTTTTGATGGAGTTTGCACGATTAAAAGTAATCATTTTCATTGTTTCAATAATAAATATTGAACGGTTTAAATGTCAATGCTTAACTTTGAATTGAAATGCCTCAAAAGGAAATAAACATACAGAACAAAAAGGCCCGATTTGATTATCATTTACTGGAGAAGTATACTGCTGGTATTCAGCTAAAAGGAACTGAAATCAAGAGCATCCGAAATGGTAAAGCGAGTATCATGGAGGCATATGGTGTTATGGAAAGGGGAGAGGTTTATATTCGAAATATGTATATCTCTGAATATGAAAAAGGGAGCTACAACAACCATAAACCCCGTAATGATCGTAAATTACTGTTGAATTCAAAAGAAATTATCAAGATTGAAAAATTTTTAAAAACCAAAGGAAACACACTGGTTCCGGTGAAGCTTTTTTTATCGGAGAAAGGGTGGTTGAAAATATTAGTTGCTTGCGCAACGGGTAAGAAAACCCATGACAAACGACAAGACTTAAAGTTGAAAGATGATAAGCGAGAAATGGATCGTGCCATGAAAAGAAACAATTAAGCTTTCTCATTTTATGTTGAAAATAAAAAGGGTAGTCAAATTTGACTACCCTTTTTTTGCTAAACTATTAACTATCTCTGAATGAGAAGTCTTTTGTTAATTGTTCCAAAAGATCCGGAGATCTGAACAATATAGAGTCCCGATACGAGGTTTGAATTACTCCATGAAATTTCATGCGAGCCTGCGGCAAGGTGACCAGAGTAGATTGTTTCAACTCTTTTTCCTAAAGGTGTCATAAGTTGAATGATAGTTTGGTCAGGAGAATTGTTTTGAATCAAAATAGTTCCTTTACTCTTTGCAGGGTTAGGGAAAATGGTAACGTCAAATTGATTTTGAAGTTCCTCTATTCCTGTCACATCACATATGATATCTTCACAAACTGTATCACACAAATATCCCTGATTGTCGAATGCATACATACACAAAGTTTCGATACTGTTCGGCGATATATACAATGTTACAATCTCACCGCTTAATACCATATCGTCATACCACCATTCGTAGCTATTTGCTCCGTAACCATAGAATGTGTATGTGCATGAGCTATCTGTTGAAAACTGAAAACCTGCTTGACAGGGGGTATTACCGTCACAACCTACAATGGTTAGGTATTGACCCGTTGAATCACACAGAACACCATTGGCATTGTATCCTAATAATCCGATGAAATATGCACCATCGGCAGCAAAAATATGACTTACTGTTTGCCCGCTTGCCGTATTTCCATCACCAAAATCCCAAGAAAAAGAATCTGCTCCTTGTGCTGTGAAAATATATTCACATGGTGATTGCCCCATGGTGTAGGTAAAATAGGTTTGACAACCCCCTCCAGTATTGCTACATCCATTGACATATACATTTTGACAAACCGTATCGCAAATCATTCCGTTTTGATCATAAGC
>ERZ1048686.3452-NODE-3452-length-10102-cov-5.172589_pt1 | contig 10102 bp, 8 predicted proteins | sample MGYA00383099_ERZ1048686 | MGnify/ENA primary metagenome ERZ1048686 (study PRJEB29581, sample SAMEA5548369) | metagenome | biome: marine; feature: coastal; material: water | depth 25 m | study: Short-term variability in the microbial, nano- and picoplankton...
TTCCACCCAGAAGTCAACGACTCTGAATTTGGGAAGGAAATGTTTGAGAATTTCGTCCAGGTTTGCAGAGATCAAAAGCAATAATCAGAATTTCAGATTTGCTTGTCTTGCAAGAAGAAGAATTTGCATAGAATGTTCCAGCATTGCAGCATTTGCCATTGCTTGGTCCAAATTTGCACCGACTGCATAGGCGCCATGGCCTCGAACAACGACACATCGCAAACCGCCTTGATTCAAGGCTTCAGCAACCTGGCGGAGGAAATCTGTATCCATTCCATCTGGATCAACAATAACCACTTTTCCTATGTGCTCTTTACCAATGACATCGATTGGTTGCACGATGATGAGGTCTTTCTCACAACTTGCAGCGGTTGTGTAAGGTCCATGCATGTGAATGGCTGCTGCAGGACCTCCTGTGACGACTGAAACTGATGCAAGCAATACCTCGTGGACTTTCCAATCTGCAATTGCGCCGCGAGGTGGTGCGCCACCAAGGCGGCCCCCTACGATTCCTCTCTCATCAAGGCGTGCAAGTGATGTTGAATGTCTCGTGCTGACCATGAGCCCTGGTTCATCAGGATGGAGCATAGACATAGAGCCCATGGACCCCTTCACAAGATTTGCTTTATTCAGTTGTCTGCCCATTCGAGCAAAATCTGCAACGAGGTGTGGTGCGACAACAATGTTATCGAAAACGATTGGAGGCATTGGGGTTTCTTCTAACTCTTCGATGACTTCAACGGCCCCAACTAAACTTCCTCGTAGACGTTCAATTTCTGCTGTTAGTCGAGCAATTTCATCTTGGTTTTCTGGTTCGGAAACTGAATCTGAGATCGGTTCTGTTCCATCTGCTGGTTGTTCCATTAGCTCTGGTCCATCGGGTTGGGCGGCGATAGATTCGGCCTCTTGTTCTGGAACTGATACTGGTTCTTCCGCGAGAGGGGTTGCTTCTTGTTCAACTTCAGGGGATGGTTCTGGTGTATCCTCAGTTTGTTCTTCGGTCGGCTGGGGCTCTTCCTCGACTTCTACGGCTTCTTCGACAGGTGCAGGTGATTCCTCGGCCTCGGAAGGAGGGGCACTTGGTGGTCCGCTCGGAGGGCCAGTTGGAGGGCCCGTTGGAGGAGCGCTTGGTGGACCGCTCGGAGGGCCTGAAGGAGGGCCGCTCGGTGGCCCAGTTGGACCAGGTGCGGCTTCAGCAGGCGGTCCGCTCGGTGGCCCTGACGGGCCTGAGGATTCGACAGGAGGTTCGGCTGCAGGTTCAGGCGATTCTGTTGCAACCTGTTCAGGAGAAGGTGGTTCGGGTTCTGATGGACCTTCGATTCCATCCATTGCTCCGAATGCTCCGTCGAGCATCGACCCGAGTGTTGCCTCTTCGGCCTGTTCTCTTGCTTGTTCTGCAGATGTTTTCTTGCCGGCCATGGTCGTCCCTGACTACGCCATACCTCGCGGCTTAAATAGCGGTTCCGTTACGGCAGACTACCGCCCGCTTGGTGTAGAGGTTATCATGCAGGATTGTCATTCCTGCGACCCGGGTTCAATTCCCGGAGTGGGCGCCTACTCTTCACGACGATGAGTTGTTACTGTGCCACAAACACGGCACCAGACTTTGATTCCATCTTTACGAGGAGTGATTCCAGCGATGTCAATACTTGCACCACATTGGCATTGGACGACGTTGCGCATAACCTGTCCAACCATTGCCTGTTCATCAACTCAGCGATTAGTTTTATTGGATAATACGCATTCATAACGCACCATTGCTTTAGTCGCTGAGAATCCTTTCACAAACTCTAACTCATTTGATTCAAGCTCGCGCTGGCCTTCGCTAAGAGTTGATATGAGTGAGTTCATAAACGCCTCAGTTTGTGTCTTTTCAATGATTGACCATCCGCATAGCATTGCTCGTTCATTGGATAAGAGCGGTAGAAGTTCTGGCAAGTGATCGATTCCGTCGTGGGGTAAATTTACCAAAAGCACATCTGCCATGTGTCTTGTTTCTGGCCTATGGGAAACCATCTGTCTTGCATCCAATGTTTCAACAACGAAGTTTCCCTTCTTGCTTCGCTTGTTGTCAAATACACTCATATTCGCCTCCAATAGTTCCCGCGTGTCTGGGTTCATGTCATTGACATATACACATCCTGTTAGGTCTGAATCCGTGTACAGATAGGCCATTGAAGGCCCAACTCCTGCGTACGGGTCGAACACAACCAACGGTCTGTCAAACCCATCTCTAAACTTCAAGATTGATTTGTGCGTCTTCATTCGCTGTTCGCTTAAACGACCGGAGAAATACGTCTTAGCAGGATCAACGTGGATAAAATGCCCATGTTCTTTGATGCGCGTTTGTGTTGTTGTGGAGCCGTCCCTTGATGCAAGAAATCGTAAATTTCGAATTCTGAATTCACCATCAACTCCTTCGTCATGACAGATGATACGTACGTTCGGATATTGCTTGAGCATTGCTTGAGCGAGTTCATGTTCGATGTTTGCAATCTCTTCTGGAATTTTAATCAACAATACGTCGCCTTGTATTTCATAGGCTTGTGGAAACTGAATGGTTTTGTTTTCGAGAAGACTGGTTGGAAGGTGCTCTGTCCAGTGTTGAGTTTTCTTCTGTGTTCCAACCTCATCGGTAATCGCAAGGCCTTCCCATACAATGTCCTCTCCATGCGGAGCCGATTCATTGAGTGGAATTCCGCGTTCTTCGCCAAGTGGGAGGACTCCAGAGCCAATTTCATACCAACTGTTTTCCTTGCACCGTTCGACCCAAAATGCCGTTTTAGCACTCGGCACCCTCAAATGACGCATGTTCTTCGCTAACCTGTCGCAAGTATGAGGTTTGAGGATGGTAGATGACAAAAAAACCGGTTTGGCGCTGATTGGAATTGGCCCTGGTAAGGTATCGTCAATGACCCTTGAAGCGGTTGAGTTGGCTCGACGAGCAGATGTGAGGCTCTATGAAGCATACACTGCATTGTGGTCTGAGGAATCATTAGTCACATTGGAAGATGAAATTGGTTCAATCCAGCGCATTATGCGACCCACCATCGAACAACCTGAAGAGTTGCTTGAAATGGCTAAACAACAACTCGTGGCAGTTCTTGTTGTTGGCGACCCTATGCAAGCCACCACACACATCGATCTCCAACTTCGAGCCGAAAACGCTGGCATCCCAGTCCATGTAATTCACGGAATTTCAATCACCACTCTTGTTCCTGGAGCGACGGGTGTTTCGAATTACAAATTCGGTCGTTCAACCACGTTAACCTACCCGTATGGAGACTGGATTGCGACATCCCCCTTGGAAGTGATGTTGCAGAATTATTCACATAAATTGCATACCCTCGTTCTTTTCGATCTCGATCCAAGTGGGGCTGGCACCGGCGACCAGCGGCCAATGCAGGCCTTTGATGCTGCTGAAAGTATTGCAAAGATGGTTGCAAAATACAAAGAAATGGATCTCACAGAAGAACAAGTAGAACGAATTGGAGAAATCAGCTCATTTGAAGTCGTTCTATGCAGTGATTTGGGAACTGATGACCAACGTCTCCAAACAACAACAATTGGAACTCTTGGTACCAAAAGTAGCGGGAGATTGAATTGTATGGTCTTGTTAGCCAACTTGTCCGAGATTGAGCGTGAAGCTGTAAATCGATGGAAGTGATTGGTATGAGCGGTGAAATTGGAATACTTATCTCGTTTTTGTTCTTCCTGGTTATATTTGCTGGAGTCGGTTTAGCCAGTATGCGTGTGAAAGAGGACACTACTGATGACTACTTAGTCGCAGGGAGAGGTATGCATCCTGCTTTAGCAGCATTATCTGCCGTCAGTACTTGGAATTCAGGCTACATGTTCATTGGTGCTGTTGGCTTTACTTACGTGATGGGGTACAATGTAATCTGGATGGCCGTTGCATCAATGGCAGGGCAAATAGTTGCGTGGGCGTGGCTATACAAATTCATTCAGCAAGAAGGGCGGGAACGTAATGTTCGATCTCTTTCATCTCTTGTTGCTGAAAAGGCCGGTGCGCCAGAAGCAAAACTTGCTGCAATACTTTCAGTATTATTCCTAAGCATATATGCGGCTGCCCAACTTACATCCGGCGGAAAAGCGCTCTATGTAATGTTGGGATGGGATGAACTCATTGGCATATTGATTGGTTTTGTTCTTGTCGTTGCTTATTGTTACGCTGGTGGTATTCGTGCTTCAATTTGGACCGATGCTGTTCAATCGTGTGTGATGATTGTTGGTTCGCTCATTCTTTGTTGGATTGCGTTAGGAGAAGTTGGCGGGTTTAGTGGACTCAATTATGAATTGAAATCGCAAGACCCTGCACTAACGAATATCATGCCCCCTGGTCTAATGTTTGGTATTTCGATGTGGGCCTTCGCCTTCTTCCTCGGAGGATTAGCCGTTGCAGGACAGCCGCAAGTGGTTTCTAGAATTATGACGCTCGATTCTGATAGCGACCGCAAGCAAGCCATGGTTTGGTTCTTCGTTTGGCAAACTCCGTTCATAATTATGATCACTTTTATCGGATTGGCAAGTCGTGTTTTATTCGATTCTGCTGACTTTGATCCTGAACTTGGGCTCCCAATGTTAGCTATGGGCACAATGCCTGCTCTGGGGGTTGGGATGATTCTAGCCTCAATATTTGCTGCTACAATGTCAACTGCAGATAGCCAAGTCTTAGCATGTACCGCAGCAATTACTGATGATGTGAAACCCGAATGGCGTGAAGATCATAAAACAACAAAGAAAGTCACTTTAGTTGTGGCCGCCTTTGCCACTGCGATTTCTATTGGAGGGCTCTACATCCCTGGCGGAGATTCTGTATTCAAGTTAGTCGTACTAGCAGTATACGGCCTTGGGAGTGTTTTTGTCCCATTACTCATTATTCGATGGGCTGGTTTCAAACCCGACTCAACCCATTCAATCGTTATGATGGTCTCAGCGTTCTCAGCCGTAATACTTTGGTCGATTTTGCCCGCAATAATGGGTTGGAAAACCGTTGCGGGTGCAGATGGAATATTCCCTTCTGTCCCAGGAATGGGAGCGGCCTTCCTGATGCACTTCCTCATGTGTGCATTTAGAGAAGGATCCGATTCAAACCCATTGGGTAGATTCAAGATAGCAGAGGCTAGAAAGAATCAGATGGTCGGTTTCGGTATTGCGCTTCTCTTCGTCGCTGGAGCTGCTGAAGCCAGTTATGCAATCTATGCGCCTGAGGAGAGCCCTTCTAACGCCGATAAGGGTGAAATTGGAGTATATTCGATAAACGGAAGCATTACTTATCACGAAATCGGTTCTGGGGGAGAATACATCAATGATGGGGCGATGATTACCATCGAAGCTAGTTCGGATGATGGAGGTCTCGACGGTTTGAATATAGTAGGATTCAGAGTCACCTCATCACATGTTGATGACGAGCCGAATGGCAATCCTCTAACGTGTGCTGGCGTTTCTAATGAAGATGATTTGGTGTCTGTATCGGGCGGCATTGGCCAGAACATTTCTTCGAATTCTGGCACAGAATCCCCACTTTGGACATCTGGGCTCTTCATACCAGATGTTCTCAACGAAACGTTAACACTCTCGATTGCAGATATTGAGGACCTCTTAGATGCCGGTTCAACTGGGTTTGGAGAGTATTCATTTGATATTGAAGTCAGCACAAATGCTGGTTCTCGCCCGGGCTGTAACAAACAAGATGAGGGAGAACAAGTCGATTGGACCATTGAACTCATCTCTCTTGAGTATCAAATAAGTGAAGTTACAGAGTGATTTTCTGGCCTTCAATGGCAACGTTCCATCCAAGATGTTTTATCTGTCCATACTCGTTGCTACTTTTTGAATAGACTGGGTTTGTGTGGTTGAGATGGGTGAAATAAATTTCAGCATCTCCACTTTGCTTCTCGCCTAGTCGTGAAAGGGAATCCTGTATGGTGGGATGGGGTACAACCGACATATCTCGGCCTTGAAGTTCGTCTCCTGACCAAAATGTACCATCGAGTAACGCATGAGTAATGTCGAGATCGTTAAGCCATTCTCGAATTGAAAATGCATCGTGTGCTGAGAGAGTCTGATCCCATGAATCGTGATCAGGAAGAAATAGAATTGATTGATTTTTTCCACGGATTACAAAGGCATGCATATCTGAAAGTTCAGCTCTATGCGGGATAGCAATCGATTCAATGACAACATCATCGATTTCAACACTCCCAATTTCGGTCAATTCAAAGACGCCTTGTTCGAGCAATAATGCCCAAGCTGGTGTTGATTTGATGAGGTTCTGCATCGATTGACTGCTGTGTAAAGGGATCCCTCTGGCGCTCATTGTTTCTCTACCAAACAGGCCTAGTCCATCCACATGGCCTAGATGGGCATGTGTCAAAAACAAGTGATCAATCGTTGATTCTCCAAAAATCTTGAGTTGACGGCCAAGGTCTCTTGTCGCTTCGATGAGAATGGTTGTTCCGTTTCCTGTTTTGATACCGAGTGAAACCGGGCTGCGATAATCTGCCTCTGTTAAGTCTTGACAGCATGGCCTTCGACAACCGGGTTGTGGCCTTCCGCCATCTTGAGCAATTCCAAGGACAGTGAGTGTCGCCATGCTAACAAAATGCCGTTATGTTCCTACATGATAGAGATATATGCGGAGGGAAGACCTCAAGCGAGACCCCTTCGTGGCTTGCGTTGGGGAGATTATGGCCGCACCAGCACAAGTCTCCTTTCCCGGTCAAAAGCAAAGAATGCGAATGCGTGGTACAAAACACGCAAATGATGCTACTGCAAAGCGTCTTGGCCGCCAACTTCGGCTCTTGCTCGAAGACCCAGATGCATGTCTACCAACCATGACTTGGAAAGGACGATTGAGTTGGGGGCGTAAGGACCCAGTATCAAAAACGCTCAAAGATTTGAAGAAAATTATTGCGAATAAAGACAATACTACTTGGCTCTCAAAACGAATGCTTGCAAAGCGGGGCGATCCTGTTGGCAAGGCTCTTGCGGGTTCTCTTCACGCTGCTCATGATTCTGATATTACAATCGTGGGCAATTTCAAATCACCTAATTTTGGTACTGGTTCATTCATCCGCAGGGGAGATGGAAAGCAAGGGTATCTTGCTGGCTTGCAAAACCATCACAACCTGACGCTCCGTCTTCTACCGTGGGAAGATCATGCTCGAAAAGGAATGTATTTCTTCTCCTGGGAAGGAGGGTTTGTTTGTACTGGGCCAAATCCTACACCACCCTCTGGTTGGCTTGAGGATGTTCTGGAACGTTCTCGATTTGATTTTCAACATGAACAAGTCGAAGGTATCGACGTCTTTGTTGCTGGGAATATTGATGCCAGTGACGTATTGAACAGCGTTCCATCAAATGAAGGATGGGTGCGGCTTACATTCAAGCATGGACCAATCGTTGGTATCGATCTTCAATCGCTTCGTGCTACGGGAGAGAAAGAGAGTGCTTTTGTCCACCATCTTGCCCTTTCAATGCTCCCTCCATTGTTGATGTCAATCGTAGAGATTGATGCAATGTGGATTCCGCTGGGGTGGAATCCAAAACAAGAACTTCCAGAAAGTGCACTCGAAGGTTTAGGCAAACTTGTCGCAGGGTGGCATGGCCTTACTGTTCCAGAAGGCGGTCTGAGTATGGCTTGTCAACGTGCTGTTATCGATTCCCTAGAATCAGGATTGCTTCTTGGTTCATCTTGGTGCGAGGGTTCCTCAATCGATGAGATTCTTGATGCTTTGAAGGGAATGGCTGGTGCTGAGGATGAAAAAATGCTTGCAGCAGGCGTCTTTCTTCATGCCATGCAGACATCAACCGAAGGTATTCGAATTGACTCACGTGGTGGACTCCGTGAACTCGAAGGGAGTATCATTGAAGTCATGGAAGGTGCAAGTCTTAGCGATGCAGTGAATGCTTTGTGGGAAGAAAATGGTCTCGCAGGTCTTGAGCACATTGGCATTGATGGCGATGAAGCTGAAATCATCTGGAAGCAGCAATTGAAAAAGCCAAAGCCGTTGAAAACCTTCCTCAAAAGTCTAGGAACGACACGTGAGAAGGCTCAGAAGAAGGCTAAATTTCCATTCTCTAAGGAAGAAATATCTGGTCCAACTGGCTCAATTCACGATTTGATTTTGACTGGGCTCTTGGAAGGGCCTGGAATTGCTGAGCGTGTTGCAACATCACGTCATGATGGAATCGATGAGTCTGCTGCTGGATGGTCGTGGTTGTCTGCTGCTGGTCGCTCAAGCGGACAGGATTGGCACTTTGAATCACTTGCACGTGATCGTGGTGGTGCTTGGATGGAGGCAACCAAAGTTTTGCTAAAGGCAGGAAAGAATCTTCTTGAATCAGAAGGAAATGACCGAACTGAATTCATGGATGCTTTGAACAACTTACATTCTGCAACTGGGCAACAAGAGCCTTTGCCTTCACTGTGAAAGTGCTTGGTTCAAATCGTTCCAAAGGTCTTCAACATCTTCGATTCCAACGCTGATACGAACATAACCTGGTTCGATTCCCGCTGCAATTCGAACGTCTACTGGAACGGCCATATGGCTTGATGTTGCTGGAACTTCAATCAAAGATTCTACGCCTCCAAGAGAAGTTGCTTCGTAAAAGAGTTTCAGTTTTGCCATGAAATTCATAGCCCCTTCATCGCCTCCGGCGACAACGATTCCAAGCATTCCACAACCCTTTGGTACGACTCTTCGAGCGACTTCATACTCAGTGTGAGATGGTAGTGAAACGTGTTGAACACGAACAACGTTTGGATGATTATCGAGTCGTTGTGCGAGCGTTGCGGCATTCGATGTTAGCAATGGCATACGAGCATGGAGTGTGCGCATTCCACGTTCAAGGAGGTAGCAATTGTGTGGATCGGGAGACCCTCCAAAGTGAACTCTACCCATGAAAATTTTCGAAATGAGTTCCTTTGAACCAACAACAGCGCCGCCGATTAAATCAGAATGACCGCCGAGGTACTTTGTGGTGGAATGAATGACGAGGTCAACGCCCATCGAAATTGGTTTACAGGCCCAAGGTGAAGCGAATGTATTGTCAATGATGACAATCAAATTGTGTCGCTTACCGATTTCAACCATTGCAGGAATGTCACAAACTTTGAGATTTGGATTTGTAATTGTCTCGATGTAGAGAATCTTTGTGTTCTCTTGGATTGCTGCCTCATACGATGATGGATCTGTCATATCGGCCATGGTTGTTTCAATTCCGAAACGCGGAAGTTCTTCTGTGATCAAGCCATATGTACCGCCGTAAACGTCTGCTGATGCGACCATGTGATCGCCTTGGCTCAACAACATCATCAATGTGGATGAAATCGCAGCCATGCCACTTGCAAAGGTTTCTGCATCTTCTCCCCCTTCCATTGCACAGATTTTCTGAGCAACTGCGTCGGAATTTACTGAGGATAGTCGTGAATAAAGAAGTGTATGTTGAGCGCCTGCTGCCCATCCCGCATAGCGTTCTTCTGTCAATTTGTATGTTGATGAGAGAAAGATTGGGGTGTTGACTGATTCGCCGACATGATTCGTCCCGGCGTGTACGTTTTTTGTCCCGTCTTGGTGGTGTTGGTTGTCGCCCATGTTTCAGCCCAAACCAATGGAGTTGTCTTCAGCCCTTCAACGATGTGGAAGATTTTGATGGGTTATTCTTCCTCTGTATTGGCCGATTGACGTAATTCCACAAGAACGTTGCCAAGCAGTAGAGCCGTTCCTCCGACAGCAATCCATCCAGTCCAATCTGTCAAGCCAAGGCCGAGGGCGAACATCGTCGCCCAGACGGGTTCGAGCCCGTAGATAATAGCAGCTTGAACGGGATGGAGATATCGTTGCAATAAATTGAGCAACAAGAGAGCAAAGAGCGACCCAAGTAATCCCAAACAAAGTAACGGAAGAAGAACATCTTGTTGGAGCGTCAATTCCCAGAGATTGAACGTGTCTGCGCCACCCATGAGTAAGGAAATTGTGAAACTTCCAATGCTGACAACAAGAAAAGAAGTAATGGTAACGCCCAATGGATCCATTCGTTGTGTAATCGATTGGGTGAAAATAATGTGAAGAGCGAA
>ERZ1048686.3453-NODE-3453-length-10102-cov-3.823928_pt1 | contig 10102 bp, 10 predicted proteins | sample MGYA00383099_ERZ1048686 | MGnify/ENA primary metagenome ERZ1048686 (study PRJEB29581, sample SAMEA5548369) | metagenome | biome: marine; feature: coastal; material: water | depth 25 m | study: Short-term variability in the microbial, nano- and picoplankton...
CGCAACCGCCACCATAATCTCTTTGGTCTTCACAACCATGTTTTTATAATCATAAGGTGAATTTCAGATCTGTATTAACCCAAAAGCTGAACAACTTATCGTGAGTATATTAAAGAATGTTGCTGTTTTCATTTTAATTAGTGTAACCCCTCAAACCATTGCTCATGATCAGGGCGATACAATCGAGCAGGCGATTAGCTATCGCCAATCTGCATTTCGCATGATTGCGTGGCATTTCAAACCCATGGGTGGCATGGTAAAGGGGAAAGTAGATTGGAATCTAGCGCATTTCCAGGGTCACGCTAACGCGGTTGCAGCACTCGCCCGTCTACCCATAAACGGGTTCATCCCGGACAGCGACTTTGGCGACACTCATGCAAAAAGTAACATCTGGGAAGAGGCGGATGATTTCGCTGAAAAAATGCAGGCATTTGTAGATCAAGCCAGTAACCTGCAAGAAATCGCTCAAAATGGCGACCGCGACCAAATTAGTGATCAGTTTATCCAGACGGCTCGCACCTGTAAAAGCTGCCACAAAAAATACCGCGAAAAAAACTGAACCGGCCGCAATCGGACGTCAAACGATGTGAGTTACCCTGGCGTGTAATTTATTCCAGGCTCAAAAGCGCGACCACCACAATGGCGAGGCTGGTCCCGCCAATGAAAAATGCCTTCCGGGCGGGCTGCAGACTCGGCGCCTTCATATCTGATTTAAATTTTTTAACCCCACTCACCATGGGTCGTATCAGATTGTCGCGCTTAAAAACCCAATGCACGATAACAGCCACCACATGCGCGCCAATCAGAATCATCAGAATTTCGAACAGTTGATGATGCACGCCTGTAATCACATCGCTCAAATCTTTTCCAACAACACCTGCCAAGGGTCCGTCAAAAAAGATATCATCGTTAGAGCAAAGACCGGTCAGTGCCTGAAATACCAAAAACAACAGCAATACCATCACGGACCAACCGCCCGCTGGATTATGGCCCACAAACGCAACGTCATCTCTTCGAGAAATAAACCGCTTGAGATATCGACGGACTGATTTTGGACCCACCAAAAAACTGCTGAACCGCGCAGTATCGCTTCCGACAAATCCCCAGACTATCCTCGTAAACACAATCGCGATGACCGTCGCCCCCAACCACTGATGCACTACCATCCAGTCTCCATCCGATGTTGCGGTAACCCACAATCCAGCGACTAGGGCGACTAAAAGCCAGTGAAACACTCGCACCCCTAAGTCCCATACTTTCACAGTGACATGTGTTGAATTCATCGAGCCCTCCTCATTCTCTCTATCCTGACCGACTACTCAAGCAGTCCGTTTGCCCGGGCATTTCGTTGCATCAGCTCACACTGCGCGGCGGTTAACTCAAGGTTATCCGGTGAGGTATCCCCTCGCATCAAATTCCTCGGCGCATAGGAATGAGTACCGTCATCCATTAAAACGTGGACCAACTCATGGGCTAATGCAATATGCGGATCAACCGTCATCGTGGTCACCCACGCGGTAAATCGTAATTCAGGTGTATTCACACTATTTCGGGTTCCAAACGCTACGGCATCAAAAGCGGGTCGATCCACTGTGTCGCGCACAAAAAAGACGCTCGCGCGATCACTTTTCATCACTTTGGTGATCAGTTTTGCATTACTCATTGAAAAATCCCTGATACCGTCATTCGTCGCCAATGAAACAAGCGATGCGGGTCTGATGACGATATTGCATTGTTGAATAATCCTGGATGCTGATTGAATCAAGGTTTGCACACGATCCGCAGTCCATCCACTTTGTGAGAGGAAGACCAGCATCGGTCGAAACACCGCGTCCGAAACTCCAGAAAATTCTGTAAATGTTTCTTGCGTAATCACCTGAATCGATGCCAGGTCTTGATCACGCATAAGATCCGACGGCTCTTTTATCCATCCCGACTTAACAAAAGCGCCGCGTTCAGGAGTTGCCAGTGAAAGAATTTTTGCCTTCAGTTGCATCCCATCGAGATCAGGGTGCTCTGTCAAAATACGCGCGGCAAGCGCGGTGATCCTGGCAACCGCATAACTTGATCCTGACACATCGATCCCCTCTCCCGAAAAACCTATCGCTGGAATGCCCTCGCCGGGCACCAGAAGATCAACATTTTCTGTTCCCCAGTTTGAGCCTTCAGCGGGATATCCATCACCCGCCGAGGAGGTGACCACCACCATATTTTTGAGCGTTAATGACGCAGGATAAACAGGCTCAATATCAATATCGCGGTTGTTATTGCCGGCAGACACGATGAACAGCAGCTGTGGATGACGGCGCGCGGCGTCTTCAAATGCGTCCCAATCACGAGCATTGTTGCTCCCCAGTGACATGTTTACGATGCGCGCTCCCGACCGGGCAATGTGTGCAATCAATTGATGCATACGCGACATATCGGGACGAGGATATCGATAGGGTAGTATTTTGGCTGACGACGCCTCGCGCAGAATAATACTGGCGGTTCGGGTGCCATGCCGTTGTGGGAAAAAAACAGATCGCGCGGGATGGGAGTCAAACGGCCGATGATCCATGTCCCAATAATCAAATCCAATCATCCGGCCATCCAATTCTCGCGCCAGGCGGGACTGTATTTCTGGCAAGAGATAATTTACGCCGGAGTCAACTAATGCAACCGGCACGCCCCCAGGATCGACTCCTGTGGGAACGGGTGGATTCATCGGGATCTCCGAACCCTCTGCCACAAGCTCTGAGTTCAATGGTTGGAGGCCAACCGCTACGTCGTCTTCATGCCGGATAATACGGGCCTGGTGAATTTGGCAGTTCTGATCAGATACCAGCAGGACCGCAGGGCGTGAAGATGACTTAAATTGCTCCACACTGACGCGTCTGAGCTGACCCTGTGGCGCGATACGCTGGACGACCACCTGCGTCTGATCATCAAACTCAATTTTTTGTCGCCAACCAAAAATAGTCTCACCCCGAACGAGGTCCTGGCGCGCACTAGAGACAACATCTGAAAATGCGAGCGAAAAGTCATCTTCCTTGACGTTGTCACAGGCCAGTCGAAGTGCCTGAATTGTGATCTCCGGAACTGATCCCGGTTCAAGGATATCTGCAGTACCAGAATGACTCGCCGATACCATCAGACAAACAATTGGCAAGTAACAAGCCGAGCGCAAAAAATTCACGTCAGACCCGTCCGCTTTGGTTTCGGCTCAGCGTCGATGGGCAACCATATCGACTTCCACGAGCGCGTCTCGGGCGAGCCCGGTGACGCCGATACACGTTCGAGCGGGCAAGCGGTCTGAAGGGAAGTAGGATCGATAGACATCATTCATCAGCTCAAAATCCCGCTTGAATTCAGTGAGATAAACCCGGCATGAAAGCACCTCAGCTAATGTAAGCCCGAGACCGTCTAAAACGATAATCAAATTATCCATAACGCGACGTGTCTGCGCTTCAATGCCCTCTGGAAGTGGTGCTAAATCATCGTTAGGATCAGTTGGCATTTGCCCTGTAATCTGAATCCAGCCATTTAGCTCAACCGCGTGACTAAAAGGAGCAACGTGAGTTGGAGCCGTTTCAAAATTATGAAAAATAGGTAGCGAACTCATAGATCTTCTCCGATCAAAACGTTAGGTTCCAAAAATATTATTATCGATGCCGGAAAGTAAGCGGACGACCCACTACCCACCAGTCCCATAAACGATTGAGAAGGTACGCAGCTGCAGTCGCAGCGATCGAAAGAAATCCCCAACCCACGACATCATCATGTGGCATAAAAGAAGGGATCAAAATGCCGAGCGTTGCGAGCCATAAACTCCAGATCATAAACCAACCCAACCGATAAATCGGTCGAAGAAAATTCGTGCTTCTGGCAGACCTCGGCAAACTGACTCTCCTTTGTGATAGAGTGATTTTTAGGATAATACCTCTGTAAGCTTGCGCGACCCAAAGAAATTAATAATGGTCATTGTGATATTCGAATTTGAACCCGAGCCCCAATTTGAAGATCGATATTTCGAGCTTGCCAGTCAGTTACGAGAAGAAGTTGAAAAGATCGACGGCTTTCTCAGCGTTGAGCGATTTGAAAGTCTCAATAATTCCAAGCGCTTCGTGTCTATTTCAACCTGGCGTGATATGGATGCCGTTAAAGACTGGCACAGCCACGCGGACCATATGGCGTCCCAAACCGAGGCTAGGGCCTCCGGTATTTTTAAAGATTTCAGAATTAGGGTAGCGAACGTCGTCCGCGACTACGGGCTCTAGTTCTTAAAAACATCGGGGAATTTCCCGTCAAAACCTACCACTCCCACTCGACAGGCCGTCGATAAGAGCGTGGGTTTTAGGATTGAATCCGCGCGCTGGGTCTATAGTGCCGCAATAAGTCCGACTCTTTAGAAAACCTCAGTGCTTGGGTCGGGTCATCGCCATATGATGCAATTGTGTCAGCACCGCACTTGCTTGGTATTGCTCAGGCAGTTCTTCATCAAGAAGTGTCGAGCATAGTGTTGAGGCTGCAGACAGGCTGCCGGTAAGCGAATACGCAGTCATCATGGCATCTCTTAAAATCAGGGATTGCGGGACCTGAACTTCGCTCGAGTTTTTTGGATTCGAATTATTTTGTTTTTGCATTATTTTAAAATAAGGACGATTTCTTGGATTTCAATATTCAATAAAAATTACTTTTAAGATTGTCACCAAAAATATGTAAACTTTGGGTGAAACTTGACTTGCAAGCGCTGTTGACAGGCTTTAACACCAGAATTAGAAACTATGAAGACTCGTCATACCTTTTGTGTCTCTCGATCCACAGATGCCACGTGGTCCCAGGGCCTCCGGAAATTTTTTGAATATCGTGAACTGGGTATCAACGAAGCGACAAACGGCCAATACAACGCCCAAATTCTCCGCGTCAAAAAACCGGTCACTGAGTTTCCACACACAGGCCAGCACACCCACGATCTTGATTTTCAGATGATTTATGTTTTAAAAGGCTGGATACGATTTACGTACGAAGATCAGGGGGAATTTACTTTTCGCCCGGGCGATAGCTGCTTACAGCCTCCGGGAATCGTGCACGACGAAATCGCCTGCTCAGATGACCTCGAGCTTATTCAATTCACCTCGCCCGCTAAATATGCAACTCACGCGGTCCCCTCACCCGATAGAGAAGAAGAAAAACCGATCTAGTCCTCTCGAGCCCACAACTGCTGGGTCAATATGCCTACTCGGGACTCAATGGCTTCCATCGCGTCCAGAATCAGATCCTCCCGAAAGCGCTGACCGATAATCTGAACTCCAGCGGGGCGGCCTGCAATCATGCCAATTGGCGTGACGCCCGCGGGTAAACTCACCCAATTGATCCCTGTGCTGTAAATCGCAGAGTCAAAAAGCGCTCGTGTTCCTTCTAAGCTTTTTGCATCACAGTCCCAGTCAGGCGTCGGTTGAAGAAAATAGGGCGATAGCAGTAACGGCGTATCTTCCAGAAATTGATTCCACTTTCGGGTCATGGCGGTACGATTTTTTATACCAACCTGATATTCAGCTGGTTTCGCGACCTGTCCCATCTCGAAGTACCACTCGAAAATCTGCTGAATCTTTTCACTGCCATGCGCTTTTGCGGACGGCATTAGGAAAGCCTCTAATTCTGCGCCCAAGTAGGTAAACCACGCACTTGCCGCATCATCAATCGAGGGTGGGGTCACCGACTCTACCTGGTAACCCGCATCGGACAGGTAACCCGCGGCTCTATCAATTGACTCAATAATTTCAGGATGAATTGGGTGACCATAAGACTCTGTCGTTACCCCAACCCGAATTGGTTTTTTGGCTTCAGGCCAATCATCAAACGCGACTGGCATCCAAAAAGGATCGCGTGGATCTGCCGCCGACATTACTTTGAGCGACAACCGTACATCCCGAACTTCGCGACAAATAGGCCCTTGCACAGAAATTAACTGCGACAGTAGTCCGCGCTCCTCAAGCGCTGAAGGCAAAAAAGCAGGGACTCTGCCAAACGTAGGTTTCACCGTCGAAAGGCCACAGTTAAAGGACGGGCACCGAAGTGATCCACCAATATCATTCCCATGATGGATAGGGCCAAACCCTGCTGCGGCGGCCGCGGACGCGCCGCCCGAGGACCCGCCAGGGCTCGCCTGATCATCCCATGGATTAAGCGTTCTGCCGAATAGCGGGTTATCCGTCGTCAAACGCATTGAAAGCTCTGGCGTATTGGTTCGCCCCATGATAATTGCGCCAGATTTTTTAAAATTGGAAACAACAGGCGAATCATCCGACGCGATGACTTCTGCCAACGCGGGGAGTCCATTCGGCGTTGGCTGTCCTTTGACATCAACATTTGATTTGATTGTGACCGGTACCCCATGAAGCGGTCCAACATCCTCACCATCCGCGATCTGTCGATCGGCTTCATGCGCTTGAGCAAATGCCTCCTCAGTCAGATCAAGCACAATGGCATTAAGACGTGGATTTTCCGTTTTTATTCGGTCTGCAACAGAATCCACAACCGCTTCGGCGGTGAAATGCTTTCCCTTGATTCCAGCAGCGGTCTCGCAGGCACTTAAACGCCAAAGGTCATTACTCATGCTTTTGGTCCCAACCGTAAATTGAATATCTTATTATGCGACTTTTAATCAAACTCTTCGAAAAAAATAATTTGGTGACGACGTTTTCAGTAGAGCACGTATTTCACAGCTCGCTTGCAACATTCGCTGATCAATTCTTTAAATCTTGACTGATTAAAACCTTCAGGCTCAGTGGTATTTTTATTCGGCTTACGCCGTAGGTCTTGATGCGAGCTCCGATCTGTTTATAAAATTAAGTTACAGTTTGGTAACATGAACTTAGTGTTTGTATCTTGCACTTTGACTTTAAGTCAGCGACTATAATGTGGCATTAAATAATTAGATTAATAAAAATAAATAAGAAAGGAGATGAATAATGAAGTTTCTAAAATTCTTAAGTGCCTCAATTTTAGCGGGTGCGGTTTTATTAGGATTTTCTTCGCCCAGCATCGCAGACGGCCATGGCTATGGTAAACAAAAAGTCGTTTATCACGTGAACTACTATGATCCAAAACGCCAAACGGGCGCACTGCGGAATATTCAGAATCATATTAATGCAACCGGTGCAGAAAACCTTGACCTTCGAGTCGTTATGCACGGCAACGGTCTTTCACTGCTTTTGGAGCCGGATCAAGTGGTTAACACTAAAATGAAATCAGGCAATGCCGATGATGATATGACCGCGCGAATTGCAAATCTTAAAAATCAGGGTGTAACTTTCAAAATATGCGCGAACACGCTGAAAGGCAGAAAAGTCGAGCTTGATTATCTTTATGATGCGGATGAAAGCGATATCGTCCCGAGCGGGGTTGCCGAGATCGCACATTTACAGAGTCAGGGTTTTGCGTATTTAAGACCTTAACTCGAGTTCAAAACAACGAAAGCCCTCAAGCGCGCACTAGTTTGAGGGCTTTTTTTTGAACAGCGGGGTCTGCAAACGAAAAAATTTAAAGACGACAGCTGTCAGGATAGACCTGGATCTGCGGAACCATGTCCTCCCGAAGCTCTTCCTGAATTCTCTCCCAGTAGTCCACACGAGTCAGATCCCCATGTTTCATTCGAAACAAACTGCGAAGTTTTGGATCCGAAATCCTCAGCCCCCACTCAATTTCTTCCGGTAAGAAAATAACCCCGTCTTCAAAATACCAATCCGGGATATCCTCTTCGCCATCATCCCGCTCGGAATTACTCCGGATTTTCACTTCTGTAAATGCTTCAAGCGCATCATAGTCAAAGAGATAAACACGTGTGTGACTGCCAACGCCATAGTTGCGTCCATCCAGATCGCGATTAAAAATGTTTCCGGCGGCATTGTTTTTAATACAGTAACCCAAACTGATCACCGCGCGCTCACAGTCCTCAGGGGATGCGTGCTCTAAAAAAACCGGCAAAGGAATCATTTTTCGTTGAACAATCAGATGATGAAAAAACACTTGATCGTCACGCAATGAAACCGCTTCACCAGCCGCATCAAGCATCTCATTGAGCAAATCCTGGGCAAAATATTTCTTTGGCAGCGTCACGTTGTAATAGATAACATTATCCAGCATGCTTCCTGTGCGATTAATATCATGTACCTGTCGGTACTTCTCCAACACGGCTGGAACCCCTTCGAAATCGCCCCATTTATAGTTTTCTGTCGGATGGTCCCTAATCACTTTAAGGTTATAGACAGATCCTTGGGCCTGAAACCCGATCGCAACGGTCCCTGGAAATCCGACAGCGGTATCCAAAAGCGCATTACCTGAGGCCAGTTCTTGGGCTAACTCTTCCATTACGGCGACTTTGCCAAAGTGATTAAAGCCGACAGAAGAGTAGTGAAGGCCAAGCGGACGCTTGGGCATAATGCGATGAAGAAATCGGGCAAGCTCGTGGTAGTACTCATTAGTGACAATAAAGTTTGCGCGCGTCGTGCTAAAAAGATTATGCGCTTCACGCTCGTCACTCAGAACCGCATCAATGTAGATACCCGCATCATCGTTCAAAAGCGCAAGAATGAGCGGCAGCACGGCCTGCCCTTTCAATCGAATCCGGCCCACAATGTAAACGCCGCGATTTCGAAAAAATCCGCCCCTGATAGCGTCCACCCCGACCACCTGATCGAGTACGCCTCGCTCCATCAGGTGCTGATTAATGCGCGCCTGCGTTCTTTCAATATCCCCGGTCTCGTCCCGGAATGGAATACTGAAGTCGGCAACTGAGAGTATTTCCTGAAGAAGACTGCCATCAATTTTCGATACCGTTCGACACAACATCGCATCACGGTCATGATCAGACTCCGCTTCGACATTGACCAGGTAGTCAACCGGATTCCATTCATCCAGGAACACAACACGACGAACAGAATGCAGGAATGCCAAAGCAAGATCAGCCTCATAACGCCCCGAAACCGCCTCGCGGTAGTAAAGCTCCAACTGATCCCATAACCCATCTGCGTTGACCGCTTTTGGATACTGCTCAGGCAAGGCCCGCGCGAGCGCATACATCTGCTTGCTGTACAGAACTAAGCGATGATGGCTATTCTCAATTGACTGCTTAAAGTTACTCGTCTCAAAAGCTAATTTGGCTTTGGCAGGAATCTCGCAAAAGTCTTCATAAAAATCATCGAAGACTCCCAGTACCCAATTCGAAAGGATCGAGGCGCATCGATCGGTATCTGTCGCCGACAGCAACATATCATGATCAACCGATGTAATTTCGTGCGCCATTTAATGCTGCCTAAACCCGTGCGGCCCCCTCAATCGTCAAATTCAGCTGGCACCCAGCACATCCCCAACACTCACGGTGAGTTGTCCGGGAAAATCCGCTGCAGACAATTTTGCGCCGCTTTCGGTCTTCACCCGGCTGATCAGAATTGACCCGCCATCACCCGCGATCGTCATTCCGGTTTCATCAATAGAGGTTACGGTTCCTGGCGTCGCCTCGATTACCTCTGCTCTAGTGCTGTCAAGGACGGTAAGTTTTTGACCTGACAACGTTGTCCACGCACCAGGCTGTGGATTGGCACCGCGGATCATGTTGTAGACCGAATCTACAGGCTGATGCCAATCAATCTTGACATCTTCAGCGCGACACCAGCCTTCATACGTGCCACCCGAGGGGTCTTGCTCAATGCAAGGCGCAGTGCCTTCTCGAACAAGGTCCACGGCTTCGCACATGCTAGCGACACCCATTGGAAACAAGTGATTGAAATAAAGCGAACCCAGCGTGTCATCGGGTGCAATCGCAACGTCTTTTTGCAAGAGAATCGGCCCCGTATCCAACCCGTCATCCGGCCAGAAAATTGAAAGCCCTGTTTTTGTTTCACCGAAAATGATGGGCCAGTTAATAGAGCTTGGACCTTTATGCAATGGCAACAGCGAAGGATGATATTGAATGGAGCCTAATCGGGGTGCATTCAGAGCAGATTCGGGAACCATCAGCGTCACATAAGCCATCACGCAAAGATCCGCGCCAAGGTCTTTCATTTGTGCCACCACCGATTCGTCCTTGTACGTCTTCGGCTGAAAGAGTGGCAGACCCTGC
>ERZ1048686.3456-NODE-3456-length-10093-cov-6.600020_pt1 | contig 10093 bp, 8 predicted proteins | sample MGYA00383099_ERZ1048686 | MGnify/ENA primary metagenome ERZ1048686 (study PRJEB29581, sample SAMEA5548369) | metagenome | biome: marine; feature: coastal; material: water | depth 25 m | study: Short-term variability in the microbial, nano- and picoplankton...
CAAGGTGTATTTTCAATGGAATTTTTCAAATATCGCCCCATGCCAGCGAACGTTCAAAAAGAAGTTGTAGAAGAGCGAAAACAAGCCGAACTGGCTGCTGCGAAATAGTTCGCCTCCCTGCTTTGAGCAGGCACGAACCTATTACACAGCGGCTAGGCGTGCTGCCAATGCGTCCCACAATGTTATTCGGGCTTCCAGGGCGTGACGGGCTGTATCCGACGCCTCGGCCCATCGCACTGGGTCATTACCACACATTGTGGCCACAATTCTGCGGCAAACTGGGCCGTGTCGATCGTCGTCGTGCTCGATATGTCGCTCGAGATAAAAGCGAAACTGCCCCCATGTTTCGGGACTGTACGTAGCAAGTTTAACGACAACCTGTCGGAACATGTCTGGAATGATATCTTCTCGCCCATACGTAAAGGCGGCAACGATACGATGAGGGTTACCAGAGTGAATGATTGAAAATGACCGGTTCACAAATTCTCTCGCTTCAGCCGGAACAGATGGCTCAAGGAGAACCTCAGAAACTGGATCGCCAACTCTAATTCGATCGATCACTCGACTTATCGGATTTGTATCGGCTCCTGCTGACTCCATACTCCGAAGATAAAGTTCAAAATGTGAGGCAAAACTGCCATTTGGTAGTTCATCAGATTCTTCATCGAGCACTATTTCGTTAATCAATCGACGGGCTTCCGCATCTGGCGACGGAATCCACGGAACCGTAACACAGGATAATTGTTGCTGGACTGACTTCAACAAACTTTGGAAATCCCACACGGCCCAAATGTGAGTTTCCATAAAAAGTTTCATCCGCTCTGGCGTGTCCACAAGGCCGTAGATGGGGTGGCGAATGAGTCTCTCACGGGAATCACCAAGTTCAATTCGATAATCTGTCATATCCTGTTGGGACGCTGTCTTATCTGCAGGTTTATCATTTTTCTCTGTAACACTTGGTTTTTGAATAACCGAGTTCATGGTTGCCATCGAGCCAAAACACTTTCTTATCGAGACCTAGGTTGGTTCGGTATATTTTAGCCTAAGCCTGAATATAGACGAGTCGGTGAGTCGAATCTCTTCGGTGATACCTCAAAGTGGCAGGAATGTAGTTTTACACGCTGCTTCAAGGTTGCCATCAAGATTTTCACCACCGAGTGAAGCCGTGGCCTCACCACTTTCTCCCGCAGGCAGTCGGTAAATCAGTTCAAACGTAGATCGACCACCTGCAGCGAGACTATCAATCCCATCGAATGTAATTTCGCGGCCGTCAATACGCACTCGCGATGGCATAGGGTTTCCAACAAGACGAGCATGTTCAGGTAATCGAATCACTAATTTCAAAGGGCCACTCGGCTTATCTCCACGATTCAAAACAGTACATATCAGTGTAGTTCCACCGCCGGCCCGCACTGGATCATCGAGATCTGCCAAGTTCAAACAAATCCCTGCCTCTGCTGGCGACTGAACACGAGGAGCACCAGACTTCACCACAACGCATTTTTCATCAGCAACCATTGCGCCCCCTGGCAAATCACTTAAAAGCGTACGGACGCATGCGCGTGTACCAGAAGGAGAGACAACTTCGCCTACCTTAATAACACCACGAACATTAATTTGGCGTCGGATACTTTCATTCATTGCCACTGGGGGAATGGACCATGTCGCCTTGTTTTGATCCAGCACATATCCGTCCGATGCTTCTAGCGGTGTCAGAAATGAATCCCACATCACTTCGAGAGCGATTTCTGCCGAGGCAGCAGTTCCTGTATTTTTGATTGTTACAACAAACTCCCCAACGCCCCCAGCGACTAACTCAGATGGCCCCGCAAGCGCGACCTCGAAGGCCGGACTCTCTTGTGGTGGAGTTGAAAGTGAAGGGACATCTGGCCCAACCACGCTCGGTGGTAATGCGGTAACACTACCGTCTAAAGGAGTGACAATTGGTACTGGCGCTGATGGTACTGGTGATGATGGAATCGGAGGCTGCCCCTCTTCGGTCTTAGCAGCTAATTCAGAGCTAAGTGTCTTTCCGCTCTCGGACTTTGGGTCGTTCTGCTCAACAACGTTGCGAGGCTGAACAACATTATTAGGCTGTGGTGAAAGATTTGGTATCGGGCTTGGAGATGGTGGCAGTTGGATTGTTGGAGGCTGAGATGGCGGCGGCTGACGGAACTCCGGAGGCTGAGGAACTGCACTCGGTGGACCGGGATACGGTGGAGCAGATTGTGATCCTGAGAGTGAAGTTGGGGGCGTTTGACTACTGGCTCTTCCTGGCTGGCTGGCTCCTTCTGCTGCTGGGGAATTCGGCGGAACAGCTTCCACGCATGCTGTTCCCGAGCCTACGGCAGTATTGGTTTGATCAAGTATTTCAACTCTGTGACACTGCCGGCCTAATTCAATAACCTGAAACTCAAGTGTTAATCGACGAGATGTTCCTGCAGCAAGAACGATTGTCCCAGATTGCTCAATAGGGCTGGCAGAAACAGGGTGCTTCAAACCTTTATCGAAATAATCAATAACTCGAAGTTGCGACAACTGCTTACCAGAGCGATTCACAAGTTCAACTTCAAATGCCACGCTGGCACCAACTGCAGCCTTTTCTGGACCTGTCAGAAGTACGTCTACAAGTTCTTCACTGTACGCTGAATTGATGAAGACAAAATGCATACATACGCACAAAATAAATTTCTGCGAAGCCGAAGACATATTTGCCTCTCTCTTGGGGTGATTGACCGCCGTTGTGATTGAAAACTGACCGACCTAACCAAAGGTTACTTTCCGCTCCTCGGATTCGCAAAACTGAAATACTCAGGCTCCCAGAAAACACTAAATCGACTGTGACGTATCTAATTTTACAAATTCTTGGCTATTCACTCTGCCACACCACATGCCATCAAAATCACCCCTCCGGACCTGTAACCACCAATTCACCAATTGGTAATGTTATGATCTTTAGGAACTCAATTTCATACGACGCAAAACTATAATGAGAGAGTCAATGCACTCATCAATTCCTCCTAGAACAGCACCACTTGTTGCTGATACCCCTGTTATTCTTCCAGCTCTCCTGTTGTGCGACTTTGGCCACCTCGCCGACGAAATAAAAAAACTTGAACAGGCTGGGGCAAAAGCACTGCATCTCGACGTTATGGATGGTCAGTTTGTTCCTCAACTTACATATGGCAAGGTAGTTGTTGAAGCTGTTCGTCGCGCAGCTACTGTGCCTATTGAAGTGCACATGATGGTCGAGAACCAAGATGAATCAGCAATCGACTATGCCGCTACTGGTGCTGATATTATTACAGTTCACATAGAAGGACTCATCAGACCGAAAGAGACTCTGGCAAGTATTTCCAGCATGGGTTGCCGAGCTCATCTTGCTATAAGCCCTCACACACCAGTCTCAGATGTTGAATCACTCCTCAGCCACTGCGCTGGTGTCCTTGTGATGAGTGTCGAGCCAGGATTTGGTGGACAAGCATTTCAACCATCAGCTCTTGATAAAATACACTTACTCAGTGAATTACGGGCTTCTGAGAACCAGGATTTTTATATCGGTGTAGATGGTGGAATTTCAACCGAAACCATTGCATCTGTATCGCAAGCTGGAGCAGATCTAATAGTCGCTGGCAGTGCGGTTCTCCAGCAAGAAAATTATGCCAGCGCGTTGCACGAACTTGAATATTTGGCGCGAAAAACGAAGTGACACTCGAAACCTAACAATTATGGTAGCCATCTAATCACCACGATTGGTAACCTATTGTGTAGTGATTTCCCTCAAAGCCCCGGCCTTTTGAGTCCACAAGAACTGGGGCAACGTAATCGAATTCGGAAAACAGGAATGACGCAGAAGCAGTCCACAAAAAGTGACCTGAATCCCAACACTGAGTCGGGGTTTCGAAATCAACAAGAAGAAGCTTCACAGCAACCTTCAGTAGCAGAAGGCCCACGGATGCCAGGCCCACGGCTGAAGAGAGGCGTGCCCGAAGGATTGTGGCTCAAGTGCAATGGTTGCGGTTCAACAATATATCGCAAGGAAGCTGAACAGATGCTTAATGTCTGCCCGCAATGCGGCTTTCATTGGTATGTTTCAGCCAAGCAACGAATTGAACAACTTTTTGATCCCGGCACCTTCGAAGAGTGGGATGGTGGATTACTGCCCACTGACCCACTCAGTTTCAGTGATAAAAAACCGTATGCAGACCGAATCATATCAGAACAAAAAAGAACAGGCTTATCTGACGCAGCTCTCACCGGAACAGGAATGATTCGTGCTCGACGCGTCGCCTGTGGCGTCACGGACTCTTCGTTCATCATGGGTAGTATGGGGAGTGTTGTAGGTGAACGACTCACGAGACTCGTTGAACGGGCAACCACGGACTCACTTCCACTTATAATAATTAGTGCCTCGGGTGGTGGGGCAAGAATGCATGAGGGGATTTTGTCTCTAATGCAAATGGCAAAGGTATCAGCTGCACTAGCTCGCTACTCAGAGTCTGGAGGGTTCTTCATCTCTGTACTCACAAATCCAACAATGGGCGGAGTGGCTGCAAGCTTTGCTTCTCTTGGCGACCTTGTGTTCGCTGAGCCGAGGGCTTTAATTGGCTTTGCTGGCCCGAGAACAATTAAAGCAACGATCCGGGTTGAACTCCCTGAAGAATTTCAGACAAGTGAATTTTTACTCGAGCATGGATTCATCGACAGAATCATTAGCCGGCAAAATTTGAAAAGTGAAATAGCAAGGGCTATCGACTACTGCGGCGGTTAAGACGATTCAATATTCAGACACAATCGCATCAAATTCTGATGCAGAGATAAAAGTATTTTCAGACAATCTGTGAATCGCGTGTATTTCTAGTTCGACCTTGACGCTGCGATATTGCATAAGATCAATATCCGAATAATGCTCGTCTTCTGTAAGTTTTGAAAATTTACTCATAAAGTGAAATGCGGAGCACAAAACACTCCGTGCCAACTTTGGCTGCGTAACGCTGTTCAACGCAGACATCAACTTAAGATGGAAAACATAGTTGCAACCGCCGAAAAGAAAAGCATTGTCTGCATTTCCAGCTTTGTGCATTCAGCCATCAGTAGTGGCTCTCAAAGCCAGCAAATGCACCATGTATGATTGATTCGGAACCTGTCGCAATCCCTCCCAGGCTGGCTGATGTTGCGGGCAAAGCCGATGGCCACTGCCCGTCCGCCTGTGCAATATTCCCAACACCAACAACCCGATAACCCAGCCAAAGACTCCATCGATCAGTAAGATCCCAGGCTACCGAAGTGTCGACGGACCCCAACCATGAAAACACATCGACCGTAGAACGAACATCGGTTGTCGCTCCATTGGTTTGTATGGCTTTATTGCTACTAGCATTTCCAGCCAAAAGAAACTTTGGCACAACGACAAACCTCATTCGTGGCGCAATCTCCCAGTCAAACCGCCCACCGATCTGCCCGCCAAACAAATTATTATTTGTTGCTGTCTCAAGATCAAAGGTGGGAGATCTCACATCCAAACCCAGCTGATCCTCAAGTTGAAAAAATCTAAATCCTGCCAACCACATCCAATTGACGCGTTTATTTCCCTGATGAAACTCCGGACGAGTCTCTGGAGCATAAAGCCAATTAATTTCTATATTGTTTATTGTGTCTGTTCGAGACAACACCCCGCTGGCCGCGCCTGTTTGCTGTGGGGCCGATGATCCAATGTTGTAAACACCCCAGTAGATAAACTCAATCGCGTGCTCTTGTCGTTCACCAAACCATCGACCAAGCCTTAGATCTAATCCTCCTGGCCAACTTGCTGAAGCTGAGCGTGTGGAAACTGCAAGCCCTCCAGGTCCTGTTGAAGTAGTGCCGTCGGGAAGTGAACGTGTCATCACAAGGCCACTTGCACTCGCAAACCATCGCGGCCAACACTGCTTACGAGGCAATCCAATGCACGAAGACTCCCCTCCGTACCTTTGACACCAACTGTCTGTGTACGAATCACAGCCCTCACCATCAATACCGACAAAAAGCCTTGGACCTGCAGGTTCTTCTGAAATCAAAATAGGAATCTCGACTAATTGCCCTGACTCGTCGAGAACATGGTCATTGGCATAGAGCCATGAAGTTTCCCAAATCAGACTTAGGAATAAGAAGACAAACAATTTTTGGTATACTGGTACCGCCGAATTATTTTTAGCGACTCGGCGGCTCACCAAACTTAGATTTTTTTTCCTACGACACAGACCTGAACAAACAGCTGTAACCTGATCTGAAAAACAGATCGTCACCGAGACGATTGAACGAGTTTCGAGTGGAGGCACGAGTGGTATCGCAGACAGGTTATGGAATGTACAGGACATTTGTTTCGCAGAGCGTTCAAAAAAGCTCATTAAAATGCAACGGCGGTTTCGTAGGGCAACTACGAAACCCCCTACCTAAAACAACCACCTTCCCTGAATTGCCGAGATATTTTCATGGGAGTCGTTAAGAAAACGAGCCAACGCCTCACTCGCCTCCAAGCACTTCAATGGCTTGAGAAGAGATCAAACTTTGAGCAAATACCGACTAAACTCGAGAAGAAAACTATATTCACCCTATCTCGAATGGCTTCTTTACTCAAAGTATTAGGCAATCCGCAGCGTCAGTTTCCTTCAGCACATCTTGCCGGCACAAAGGGCAAGGGATCAACTGCCGCCATGCTAGCCGCGATCGTACAGTCTGCTGGCTATCGCGTTGGGTGTTATCTTTCTCCTCACGTTGACAGGATCGAGGAGCGAATTTCAATAGCGGGTAGACAAATCTCAACAGCTGACCTGCTCGCCGCTTTCCGCAGAATAATGCCTGTCGTTGAACGGCTTGACCAGCTTGCATTGCGCAAAAATACAACGGGACCGACTTGGTTCGAAGTACTCACTGCTATCGCGTTTATTCACTTCGAACGAAAAGGTATTGACCTTGCAGTAATTGAAACTGGCCTTGGTGGGAGACTTGATGCAACCAACCTGTGCAGTCCTATTGTCTCATTGATTACAAATATCAGTCTCGACCACACAGATGTCTTGGGAAATACTATCCGTGCAATTGCTATTGAAAAGGCCGGCATCATACGGCGTGGAAGCCCTGTTATATCGACTGCTCTTCATCCAGACGCCATGAAAGTCATCACTGAAAAATCTGCGGAAAAGCAAACCAAAAGTTTTTTTCTCAATCGAGACTTTACAGTACGCCCATTAAAGATAAATAACCCGGGGAACCACGCTATAAGCAATTGGCATTCGTTCGAAATTCAGGCCCCACCTGACTCTCCGGCGAAAAGGTATCGAATAGCAATGGCTGGCATCCACCAAGCAGAAAATGCTGCGGCGGCAATCATGGCTACGAAAGTGCTTGCCAGAAAAGGATTCCAAATAGACAAGCATGACATCGCCGCCGGTCTTCGGAAGACTCGTCTTCCTGCTCGTATTGAATGGATTTCGTCTGCACCACCGATTATTCTTGACGCGGCACACAACGTCGCTTCAATGGATTCTTTAGTGAAAACATTATCCGACCAAAGCAGCCAGCCAAAAAAAAGGATTCTTATTTTTGCGGCAAGCGCGGATAAAGAACTTATAGCGATGCTGCGAATAAGCACAACTTATTTCACCGATATCGTACTCACACGATATGCAACAAATCCACGAGCTGCTACCATTACACGATTACGTGAGGCTGCAAAAAAAGGGGGTTGGCAAGAGCCTCATGTTGCAGTTTCGCCTACGGAGGCTGTGCTCATTGGCAAGCGGCTAGCTGGAAAAACAGGCTTGCTATGCATCGCAGGCAGTTTTTTCCTTGCCGCTGAAGCACGGAATGCCCTGACTTAAATCATCCAAGCGGCAACTGCTAGCTATTGCCACGAGCTTCTTACGGACGGTCGTTTGAATGAAATAGTGTGAGTGATCTGCCAAGTACAGGATCAGCATGTTGAGGCAATAGCCTACCCGGATCAACTATCTCATTAGCCCGACGACCATGCACCAGATCACGTTCCCGCCGCCAAGAAATCCAATTTTCAAGTTGCTGCCTAGTGGGTGAAAAGGCAAAGCCTGAGTCAGGCCGAACACCCCATGCATCTGTGTCTTGACTTGTACTCAACCTATTGAGATGAGAGCCGCTAGGCCTTTGATATTGATTCGTCGTCAGTCGTATTGCCCCAGGCCCACTCGAAAGTGCTGTAGTCGTTTGAATGGATGCGTTTCCAAAAGAACGGCTACCTACAATTTTCGCCCGGCCATGGTCCTGCAGGCACGCAGCGACTACCTCTGACACATCCGCAGTAAATTCATCAATAAGGATAGCGATGGGTACCCCTTCTAAAATTTTTCCTCGAGTGGCTCTCCATTCTTGCTGAATCTGTTTTCTGTCAGAATGATTTCTGATTCTTGCATTCGTGATAGCTACAACTAATTCATCTTCGAGAAAAAGATCACACACTGAAACGCCAGATTCCAGAACACCGCCTGCATTACCTCTCAAATCAATGATCAGCCCTTCCAGACTCTTATTTCTCTCAGCGAGATCGTGCAGTATTTCTGAACACTGACTCCCTGTTTGCTTGCTAAAAAAACTTATTCTCAAATAAGCAATGTTTGGCTCACCTTCTAACCACCAATCCCACGCACCACTTGGCAAACGGCGATCCCCTCGAATACTTTCGATTGCGATGTTCTGCCGACGAATGGTGATATCTTGAACAACTGGTGAATCAGTATCAATTACACCCGCTTTTCTGACACGAAGATTAACAGTACTGCCAACCGCTCCACGAAACTGATTCACTATTTCGGATAGATCGAGACTACTTGCATCAATACCATTGACACTGTCCACGAGATCTCCAGAACGCACACCTGCCCGCCACGCAGGCCCACCAAACACCGGGGCTACTACAGAAATATTTCCTGTTGAAGGATTGGCATCAAGCTCAACACCAATACCAGCAAACTCGTCCTTTGGTTCTTTGATGTAGTCGTTCATATTTATAGACTCGATAAACTTAGAACGATCATCGAGCGTACGAAAGACACCATCCATCGCCGCGTTGAAAAGCTGTTCTGAATCAACTGGCTGAAAGTGTCTTTTATTAATTTGCTGAACGACTTCAGCGAACCGTTTCCCTTGACCGGTTTGATCTTGAGCAGCAAAGGCGAGAAGGCACCCGGGCACAACAATGGCAATAATAAGAAGATTTCTTTGATGCATTCCTCTATTTCACCAGTAAACCATCAATCATGACAACTGCTGCGCCTGAAATGAATCAAAAACTACAAGGTTCTAATGGGTTTATGACTATTCACAACCATCAAAAAACTGCTTCAAGCCTATGTGCCACTGACACACATCTTGCGTCAAACATGGTAATTTGCGGCCATTGGGCATCATTCTGAACCCGCAATTCCCCCATCTTAAAGCTTGACTTGTAGCAAAGCGTGAAATTTCCAAAGGAAATAATTCATTTGGCAGAAGCGATCTGGAACAGTATTCCCCACTTCTATAGTGTCTGGCTCGTTGTCTGATTTCCACATTGTTAGGAACCATGCTCGATGGCACGTCGATCAAAATCAAAGCATCGTAGAGAACCGCAGAAAGATCCTCTTGAAGCCTTACGGCCACTGATTGTCCTCGGACTACTAGGGATGATTCTGTACGGTGCCTACTCAATAATTCAAAAAGGTCCCAAAGAAACAGATCAGGCATGGCAAAACTCGGAATCATCTTCTGCAGCTGTATCTGAAGCACCACCTTTTGTGCCATCAGTACCAACACCACCTTCAGTAGATTTACAAAGCCCGTCCGAATCACTAAGCAGTATTCCTGACCAGCAGGCAAATCCTTCTCCAGCACCGCTAACCTCGCAATCGTTGGCACAAGAGCAGCCTCGTGCTCTGCCTAGCGAACAAATGCCACCAACATATATTGAGGCTGTTGCTGCAATACCTCCTCAATCACAAGCACCTCAGGCTGAAACTGGCAGCATCACAAAAGATACCTCCACACAAACAGCCTCCGCAGCTTTCACAGCTGCATGGACAGACGCTCATAATAAACTCGAAGCAGG
>ERZ1048686.3475-NODE-3475-length-10057-cov-8.053389_pt1 | contig 10057 bp, 9 predicted proteins | sample MGYA00383099_ERZ1048686 | MGnify/ENA primary metagenome ERZ1048686 (study PRJEB29581, sample SAMEA5548369) | metagenome | biome: marine; feature: coastal; material: water | depth 25 m | study: Short-term variability in the microbial, nano- and picoplankton...
TGCCCGAGTCGAGCATTTCCATAACGGGTTTGACATAAATTCGAGTGGGTTCTAACAGCGCTTCGCCCAAAGTCTGCCCGAGAAACTCTTCGTAATCATTGACGCGAGATTTCTGTTCTTCCATGGAATCGCCCAGCAAAACACGTCGGGCCAATGTCAGGCCATTGGAATGAACACCGCTGGATGCCAGCCCAATAATCAGATTGCCAGGTTTGATATCTTTTCCCGTATTGACTTTATCGAGAGAAACGTGACCGATGCAGGCACCGATGAGATCAACACCAGAGATGATCTCCTTAATCTGTGAGATTTCACCACCAGAAATACTTATACTCGATTGTCGTGCGCCTTCCGCCAACCCTTGCCCCAACTGGGCAAAAACTTTCGGGTCGGTATGCGAACAACCAATATAGTCGACCATGCTCACCGGACGCGCACCTACACAAATAACATCGTTCACATTCATTGCCACGCAGTCGATGCCAATGGTGTCGTAGCGATTGAGTAACTCGGCAATAATGATCTTTGTCCCCACTCCATCTGTGCCAAAGGCAATGCCTTCGCCGTTACCGAGGTCAATAACGTTGGCAAAATAACCGATATCGGCTGCAAGGGGGTAGCGATCGCTGAACCTGCGTGTTGGCAAAACATGTTTTAGCAATCCAGAAAGCGCAGTCTCTGCGCCTGTACTGGAAACACCGCTCTGATCGTATTGAGATTTTTCAGATTCAGTCATAAGTTGGTCTAAGTTATATGAAATTTATTTTCGGCGGTTATCATACCTTGGAGCGGAGCAACAATCAATTAGCATTCCTGAAAATAGAATATCAAGACACTATTTAATCGGTATAGAAACTGCGATTTTTTACAATAGCCGCAAGGCATATTGCCAGATTGACAGCTAAACCTATGATGCCGGAATGGATGCCACTCACGCGGCTCCAATCCAATGCAATTAAAATCAGCGTTACCGTAAGGCCCGCCGCTAAGCCTGTGATTACCGTGCGGGCACTCAACGATCTACTATGAACACCTAGATAAATGGCAGGCACACATTGAATTAACAATTCAAATTTGATTTTCAATAATTGAATTAGGTTCCCCTCATAAGCTAGTGCCGCCCAAACTAAAGGGATCATCAAAATCCATGTTATGCATTTGCCTACACGAGTTAAATGTGCCTGATCAGCGTCGGGGCGAAAGGTTTGTCCGTATAGATCGTGTGTGATCATAGAACTGATACTGAGAAGGGCGGAGTCTGCTGTTGACATCACTGCTGCCAATAACGATGCAAAGATAATCACCACTAACCAGTATCCGAAAGCGGACTGCTGCATGATTTGCAGACACATTTGGGTCAACACTGTCTCAGAAGGGATAGGCCCATTGCTTGAAAATTGCCTTTCCAAATCTGGGAGGTGGGCCGCCATAAGTAGCCCTATCATCACAGAGACCAGTGCGGTGATCAGTGGCATAAAAGCCATGGTTGCTAAAGAGCGTTTGAGAATTCCAGCGTTTCTAGCCGAATAAACTCTTTGGATCGCTTGCGGATAAATGGCTGCGCCCAAACCTACCAATAGAACAAAACTTATCCAGTTTCGGACTCCATCTCCGTCAGGAGGTTTTATTTTATGCAATGTTTCGGGATTGCTCGCCAGTTTTTCAATCGCATCGGGAATACTTCCAAATTGAGAAAATGCCAGACCCATCAAGATGATGAATCCGACTAACAACATACCGCCTTGAATCGCATCGGTCCAGGCGACGCTTCTCATTCCTCCCAAAGATTCATAGACCAACATAACCAATGCAAGCCCTACCACTCCTGCCCACATGGGAACTCTCCCTTGTGAAATTCCCGCGAACGCGGTTCCCAGTGTTCGCATTTGCGCAAGAGTAAAGTTCGCTAGGGCATAAACCATAATCAGCGTTACCAGAATTCTTAAAGCCTGACTTTGATAACGATGATAAATAAAATCACCCGGGGTCAGAAACTGATTTTCACGGCTCAAGCGATAAAGTTGTGGAGCAAACAATAAATAACAAACAACGATTGCAGTCATAAAATGAACACAAACCAAAAAGCTCAATCCATTTCGATACGTTGCGCCGCTGAATCCTAATAAAGTATTGCCACTGTATTGCGTTGCATAAAGCGTGAGAAAAAGAATCGTAAACCCAAGATTACGTCCTGCGAGAAAAAAATCCTGCATGTTGTCTTTTTGTCTTTGCTTGTACGCATAGAAACCAATGCCAAGGAGACTTAAAACATAGATCGCAATAAATATTAACGCACCGGGACCAAAGGGTAAGAATTCAGTCATCATGCTTTCCTTCATCATCCGGATCACGCCAAACTCGAAGAATCACAAAAGCAATAAATAAGCTGGTAAGGACATTGATTAAAAGTGCGAATACTGCCCAGGCTGGAACTCCAAACCAGTTTCCTGTTATGGGCCAAATGGGAATCATTGCCACTAGCAAAATAATAATTCCAATTCCCACCCAGGGGATTCGGATAGGGTCTACAAAATTATTTTTATTTTTCATTAGGATTTTCCGTCTCAAAACCGGAGGCAGTTTACATTAATTTCTTTGGTAATCGTAGCTCATTGAAAGTATTACAGGAGAGAAAACGTTGTCGAATCCTAGCAAAAGGCTCCACGATGTTGATTGCTCTTTGAGCGAGGAAAATAAGTTCACCCACAGTAAAAGGCGCAACAATTTATTTTAGATCTACGGGAATAGACTTATTGGTTCTGGGCCAAGTGGCTTAAGGGTAAATACCCATGGTTCGATAGCCCGTGTAGATTTTTTCTATCGCCAATGCCATTGCTGCTGTTCGGTAGTTGGCGATTTTGTCGTTGGACCAATATCGACCACGAATTTCTTGAAATGCTTTGCGCATGGTATCGTCGAGGCCGGATCGCACAAGATCAAGTTCGCTCGCCCCATGGCTAAATTTCTCTATTAACTCTTGAGGAATCTTGTTCCCGGTTTGCTCTATTGCTTTAATGATGAGCTCGCTTTGCGATTCTTCATAGCGCCTCTGCATACGACCGAAGCGGATGTGTGAGAGGTTTTTGATCCATTCGAAGTAGGACACCGTAACGCCACCGGCGTTTAAATAAACATCAGGAATGATAACGGTCCCTTTTTCTTTAAGCAAAGTTTCGGCAGCAAAGGTAACAGGTCCATTTGCCGCTTCGGCAATCACCTTTGCTTGAATATTTCCTGCGTTGGTACGGTTTATCACGGCTTCCATTGCTGCGGGGATGAGGATGTCGCATTCCTTTTCGAGTAACACTTTACCGTCTTCAAAAAACTGTGCTTTTGTGTAGCCCTTAACACCACCCTTATTATCTATTTTATATTGATGAACGTCCTGAATATCTATGCCATTGGGGTCATACAAACCACCATCCCATTCCAGGATAGCAATGATTTTTGCCCTGTCTTCATCCTGTAATATGCTTGCGGTGTAGTAACCAACATTTCCTAATCCCTGGATAATGACCGTTTTATCTTCCAGCGAATTTCCTTCCAACTTGGCATTTTTAACATCTTCTGGGTGACGAAAAAATTCACGCAGACCAAACACAACGCCGCGTCCGGTAGCTTCAACGCGTCCTTGAATGCCCCCCATGGTTACGGGCTTTCCGGTAACACAAGCAAGGTGGTTGATATCCCCTGGGCGGTGTGAAGCGTAGGTGCTGGCGATCCATGCCATCTCTCGCTGACCCGTCCCCATATCGGGTGCCGGGACATTGGTTGATGAACTGATATAATCTTTCTGAATCAACTCGTAGGCAAAACGTCGAGTAATCTTCTCCATCTCATCGCGTTCATATTTTTTGGGGTCGATGAGGAGTCCGCCTTTGGACCCTCCAAAGGGAACGTCGACTAAGGCACATTTATAGGACATCAAAGCCGCCAAGGCTTCTACTTCATCTTGATTTACAGTGGTAGCAAAACGGATTCCACCTTTCGCCGGCAATCTGTGGTCGCTGTGAACCGCTCTCCAACCGATGAACGTCTCAACTTCTCCTTTTATTTTGACAGGGAACCGAACTTGATAAACGTTGTTCACATTGCGGATGTATTTTGCCATGCCCTCTGGGATATCCAGTGTTCCCATAGCCATGTCGCAGCAGAGATTGACACTTTCGCGAAAGCTTATTTCTTTATCATAGGGTAGAGACATAATGGTTTTCCCCTAATAGAATTTTAGAATTCGCATCCACCTGTTTGTGGGAAGATGGACACTTTTATTATTCGGTCTATAGATGGTATATCGAATTTCATGTAAAGTCGAGTCAGAGAATCTGATCTGACAACTCTGCGCCTGATGGCGAAGTTTTTTTATAAGCGCAATGAGTTATTTCTTGTTGCCAATAGCGGCCTGATTGGCAACGGAATCGGCGGCTTTTTTTGCGGCTTCAGGATCACCCAGGTAGTAATGCTTGATGGATTTTAAATTTTCATCGAGTTCGTAAACCAGTGGAATTCCTGTCGGAATATTTAATTCCACAATTTCTTCATCGCTTACCTGATCCAGATGCTTCACCAGTGCACGCAAGCTGTTCCCATGTGCACAGATCAAAACTTTTTTACCCTCTTTAATTGAAGGCACAATTTCGTCTGACCAATAAGGTATGAAACGATCGACCGTATGTTTCAAGGCTTCAGTTTTGGGAAGCAAGTCTTCAGAAACATGGGAATAGCGGGCATCTTTGGAAGGAAGACGTTCATCGTCATCAGATAAGGGAGGGGGAGGAGTTGCATAACTACGCCTCCAGATTTTCACTTGTGCCGCGCTATGTTTTTCTGCTGTTTCTGCTTTATCCAGTCCTTGCAGGGCGCCATAATGTCTTTCGTTGAGTTGCCAGGAGCGAATGACGGGAATCCACATCAGATCCATTTTATCGAGAACGATCCACAGAGTTCGAATCGCGCGTTTCAAAACGGAGGTGTAGGCCAAGTCAAAAGTAAAACCTTCTTTAAGAAAAAGGTCACCGGCTGCATTAGCTTCTTTTCTTCCCTGATCGGTCAGGTCGACATCGGTCCAACCCGTAAACCGATTTTCCAGATTCCATTGACTTTGACCATGCCTTAAGAGGACCAATTTATGCATAATGTCATTCTCTCCCTTATCCGGTTGCTATAGAAAATTGCCCAATAAATTTGGGCTATTTTACCTTTGATTGAAAAATTAAAAATAGTTTTTCTGAAAAAAAATCCCCAAGCAAACTCAAAGCTCCTATTCCCAACCCAAAAACTGTTTTTATAAACCAGGCTTTTCATCACACTAATGGGGAATATTTCCCCAACACCAATGGAAAAAAATAACCGACATTCACCTCTTAATGCATTGATTTTTTTGGTGCTATTAAATATATTGTTTGCATGCATCAATTAGGATAGGTTCATGACTAGTTAACGTCGCTCATAAAGGGCTAGAATACAGTCATGACGCGGCAAAACCCGATTTTAAAGCGTGCACGAATTTCGACAGCTAAATTCAGGTAAATTTTGAAGTATTTTGCCCTTGATATTGAGGCGACAAAAATCGCCCCAAAGAAAACATATACAGCCAACGCTTAATATCGATGAGATGTTAAAGGTTAATCCCCCGAATTTTTTGCATATCCCGTTTCGTTAAAAACATAGTAAAATAAAACATAACCACACTAACCGGAGACTTTCGTTGTTCCTGGAAATCGAATCTAACCCAAATATTGAACGAAACTTCGACATGATATATCGGGATGTCAGCCCTATCCGCGAATTGTATTGCATCAAATATAATATCGACGGCAAGGAACAACCGGTACAAATCACCGGTTGGGATGCAGATACGAATACACCTTGCTCCGCCTATGCATGCAAAGTAGAAGAGTCGGGAGATGGAACCGCCTTACTCATTTACGGAGGGTCGGGCGGGGTACGTATGAAATTACTCGAAGATGAAACAAAATGGGATACCCAATCAACCGAGCAATGGGGAGACACCCACCTCGTATATCCTGCCAATAGTTTTGCTGTCTACAAGGACGAACTCTAGTCCACAACTACTTTTCTGATATCTTCTTCATCTAGCGAAGCACCTGTGTGATTGCAGTGGATGAGGTACTCTCGATTGCCTTTCTGACCTTGTATCGGAGATTCTGTGAGTTGACGCAGAACCCATGACTTTTCAGAAATGAACTTATGGAGTCGTAAAAGAACATTGGTACGTTTAACGGGATCTTTAATGATTCCTTTGTTTTCAATTTCTTCTTTTCCAACCTCGAATTGCGGTTTTACTAGAGCAACCAAATCACCTTGTTGCTTTAGAATCTCAAAAAGGGCCGGAAAAATCAGACGCAGAGATATAAACGAAACATCGACTACCACCAATTGCGGATCATCGTCCAGATCTTCGCGTTTTAAATTTCGGGCGTTGGTACGATCCAGACAAATAACGCGCTCGTCTTTTCTTAATTTCCAATCTAGTTGTCCATACCCGACATCCACTGCATAAACTTTAGCAGCCCCTTTTTGCAACAAACAGTCGGTGAACCCTCCCGTTGACGACCCGATGTCCAAGGCGATCTTACCTTCTACATCGATTTTGAATTGTTCTAAGGCGTGCTCGAGTTTTAATCCGCCACGGCTGGCGAAAGGATGGACTTGACCCACCAAATGTATTTCGACGTTTTCATCGAAAACCTTTCCGGGCTTGTCAGCAATGGCATCTTGTATTCTTACTTTGCCCGCAAGTATTATGGCTTGGGCTCTTTCTCTCGTGGTTACGAGTTTTTTTTTACCAACAACTGATCCAAGCGAATTTTATTTTTCTTAAGAGTCATTCTTATCTTCTACTGGAAAAAGTTCGCTCACCAACTCCCCTTTTTGATCTCGGGTCAGTTTTTCAATTTTGGCTTCTGCTTCGTTTAGCTTTTTTGAACAAACACGCGACATTTTAATGCCTTCTTCAAAAATCTCAAGTGACTTATCAATATCGAGCTCGCCTTTTTCAAGATCATCGACAATCTTTTCGAGCCTTTGAATAGCTTTTTCAAATTTCACTTCACCCATAATCGACCTCTTTGAAAACAGGTTTATATTGAAAATAAACCTTTATTAAAATTATATTAGTTATTTTATTTTTTGGTGCCGTAATGGAAACAATTAATGATCGCATGACCCATCGGGTTCTATCCATCGAACAAAATAAAACCGTTAAAAATGCCGCTGAAATTATTTATTCCAATAGATCTGCTTAGCTTCTGGTTGCTGAAAATGGAAACTATATCGGAATCATTACCAAAACCGATTTAATGACCCGCGTACTCATAAAAGACCTTGATGCTAAAGCGATCAAAGTTTCAGAGGTAATATCCTCCCCCTTATACACCATTGATTCTGGAGAATCACTTGGAGCCGCCAGAGAAATGTTACGCGAAAAATCTGTTCGACACCTTACAGTTACTCGAAACGATGAAGTTGTTGGGATCTTGTCTATAAAAGACCTGTAACAAACCTCATATTAATCTCCCTCTATAATTTTTTTCACTGTACAGTCCAATTCCCCCTGAGCTAGCCTTACTTTAACAGGGTCTCCAGGATTTAACCCCTCTATACTTTTCAAGGATTTCTCTCCTTTAGAACAAATACTGTATCCCCTTTCTAAAATCGACAGCGGATTGAATGCGTTCAGGTTTTTTAATATACCTTCAAAACGTTCTTTGTTCAAAAGGAGGTTGGATTGAATGATATGCAGCATTCTTTTTTCCAGCATGCCCAGGTTTTCTTTCATATACGGAATGCTTTTTTCTGGGGAAGCCTGAAACAATCGATGGATTTTGTCCTGCAATCTTTGTTGATGAGTAAGCAGATTTTGTTCCAGTCCTCGAAGCAGGCGAGAATGCAGTTCATCAACTCGTTGGATTTGTGGGTTGAATATTTCCTTCGGCTGATGAAAAAACCGCCTGTCCATCAACCTTTTCAACAAATCGTAATAATATTGTAATTTCTGTTGCAGGGAATTTATCAGTGCTTCATTCAGCGAATCAATGTCGCGGAGGGTATCGTTAAGAATGGGCACTGTTAATTCTGCCGCTGCTGAGGGAGTCGGCGCCCTCAAATCTGCAGCGAAATCTGCAATGGTGAAATCTATTTCATGTCCCACTGCTGAAACAATGGGAATACGAGAAGCTGTGATAGCTCTTGCAACTTCTTCTTCGTTAAAAGCCCACAAATCTTCTAAAGAACCACCGCCTCGCCCGACAATGATGACCTCGATGTCTTCTCTTTGATTCAGTTCCTGTATACCGCGGGCAATTTCTTCTGCCGCACCTTCTCCCTGCACTTTTGCCGGATAAAGCAATACAGAAACCTTTGAGTTTCTCCGTCTCACTATATTAAGGATGTCTCTTACCGCGGCTCCGGTAGAAGAGGTGACCACCCCGATTTTCCACGGAAATTCAGGCAAGGGTTTCTTTTTTTCTTCATCGAATAGCCCTTCTTTTTCCAGCTTGATTTTTAATTGCTCAAAAGCTTTTTGCAACGCCCCCAACCCTCTGGGCTCCATGCTTTCGGTGACTATCTGATATTCTCCGCGCGCATCATAGACAGTGACTCTTCCAAACAGCAAGACCTGATCTCCATCTTCGGGCTGAAATTTTATCCCCGCCCTATGACCTTTAAACAAAACACAACGGATTTGTGACTTGTCGTCCTTGAGAACAAAATAACTATGCCCCGAAGCCACAGTTCTGAAATTGGAAATCTCGCCTTCTACCCAGATAGAGTCGAACGCGGCTTCCATAATCGCTTTGATATCACGTGTTAGCTGGCTGACTTGATAGACCTGGCCGCCTTGCCCCGCAGATTCCGATTCGACGCTATTTTCGCTTTTTGCCAATCCCAATGACTTTTTTGTTCGAGCTTGCCTGTTTTGAATCATTTGAATGTTAGAAAAATTAGAGGGATTCTTTAAACGCCTTCAAAGTGTTTTCCATAAGGAGAGCAATGGTCATGGGTCCGACTCCGCCGGGAACAGGGGTGATGTGTGAAGCTTTTTTTGAAACAGGTTCAAAATCTACATCGCCGGTTAGTTTTCCATCAACGCGGTTTATGCCTACATCAATTACCACTGTACCTTCGCTCACCATTTCATCTGTGACAAAATTGGCTCGCCCAACAGCAGCTACTAAAATATCTGCACTGCGTGTAACCTCTTCCAGATTTTGAGTGCGGGAATGACAAATGGTGATTGTGGCATTGCGATGCAATAACAACATTGAAACAGGTTTGCCGACGATATTACTTCTTCCAATAATTACCGCATGTTTTCCTGAAATTTCAATGTCATAGCGATCGAGTAATGCAATGATTCCTGTCGGAGTGCAAGGTGTCAGCAGAGCATTGCCCACCACCAGTTTACCAACATTTACCGGATGAAAACCATCAACATCTTTTTTGGGATCGATCGCCTGAAGAATTTTTTCAGAATCAATTTGATCGGGAAGCGGCAACTGAACCAGAATTCCATGGACATCTTTGTTCGAATTCAACTCGCCTACAAGTTGCAATAATTTTTCTTCGGATGTATCGGCGGATAATTTTTGCTCAAAGGACTGAAAACCCAATTCGCCACAAATTTTATTTTTGTTTCGAACATAAACGGCGGATGCAGGATCATCGCCAACGAGTACCGTTGCCAGCCCTGGTGTTTTTCCGGTTTTTTTCTTTAATTCCTGTATTTCATCAGCTAGGCGATTACGAATCTCCCCTGAAACTTTTTTCCCATCAATTAAAACCATTTGCTTCCTCTCAAATCGTGGTGGTAAATTTCATGGGTATTTTAGCAGAATTTGAAAAGGAAACGATCAATCAATATCCAGTTCTTTAATCAAACGGGAAAATTAGGAACGCTGGACATCAAGAATTTTTGCCGCTTTGGTGCTATTGCCAGAGGTCGATTTAAGGGTGTTTGTGTATGATTGTTTTGCGAAAAGAATCGCCAGCCTCTGGCCTGCCCCCCCCCGAAAACTGATCCATGTGCTGTGTT
>ERZ1048686.3477-NODE-3477-length-10052-cov-14.226168_pt1 | contig 10052 bp, 9 predicted proteins | sample MGYA00383099_ERZ1048686 | MGnify/ENA primary metagenome ERZ1048686 (study PRJEB29581, sample SAMEA5548369) | metagenome | biome: marine; feature: coastal; material: water | depth 25 m | study: Short-term variability in the microbial, nano- and picoplankton...
GTATACTTGAGCGACAATTTAGAAACTTATTTAAAAAGGCTAATCAAAGTAAAGGAGTCACTGGTGAAGTATTACTTCAACTATGTGAGTCTAGATTAGATAATATTGTTTATAGATTGGGAATTGCATCATCAAGAAGCGCTGCTCGTCAATTAGTCAGTCATAGACATATTACTGTTGGCGGAGTACTTTGTAATATTCCCTCTAGAACAATAAAAGCTGGAGAAGTTATTGGTGTTCGTGAAAAATCTAAAACAATTTCTTCAATAGAGAATTCATTATCCAATAATTCATCCGTATATGAATGGATTTCTTGGAATAGTGACAGAATGGAAGGAGCATTTGTTTCCATCCCTGAAAGAGCACAAATTCCAGAAAACATCAAAGAACAATTAATCGTCGAATTATATTCGAAATAAAAAAAACATTTTAATTATGCCAGTATTTAATTTTCAAAAACCAGACAAAGTTATAATGATTGATTCATCTGAATTCGAAGGTAAGTTCGAGTTTAGACCTCTTGAACCAGGATACGGTTTGACAGTTGGTAATGCATTAAGAAGAGTTTTGTTATCCTCTCTTGAAGGGTTTGCTTTTACATCTGTTAAAATAGAAAATATTGATCATGAATTTTCATCTCTTCCAGGAATAGTTGAGGATGTTACAGAAATAATTCTAAACCTAAAACAAGTTTGTTTAAAGAGACAGATTGATACTGTTGAGAATGAAAACGTAACAGTTTCTATATTAGGTCAAGAGCAAATCTTAGCTGGTGATCTGCAAAAATATATATCGGGCTTTCAGGTTTTAAATCCAGATTTAATAATTTGTAATCTAGAAAAAAATGTAAGTTTCAATTTAGAGCTTACTATTGAAAAAGGTAGAGGATATGTACCTGCTGAAGAAAACAAAAAGGTTGGTGCTCCAATAGGGACTATTTTTATGGATTCTATTTTCACTCCAATTAAAAATGTGAAGTATACAATTGAAAATTTTAGGGTAGAGCAAAAAACTGATTACGAAAAATTAATTTTTGAAATTATAACAGATGGCTCAATTCATCCAAAAGATGCTTTGACTGAAGGAGCAAAAACTTTGATTCATCACTTTATGTTATTTTCTGATGAAAGAATAACGCTTGAGGCTGATGAGATAGCTCAAACTGAAACTTATGATGAGGAATCTTTACATATGAGACAGCTTTTAAAGACTAGATTAATTGATATGGATCTTTCTGTTAGAGCTTTAAACTGCTTAAAAGCTGCTGAAGTTGATACTTTAGGTGATTTAGTATCATTTAATAAAAGTGACCTAATGAAATTTAGAAATTTTGGAAAAAAATCACTTACAGAACTAGAAGAACTGGTTATAGTTAAAGGCCTAAATTTCGGAATGGATTTATCTAAATATAAATTAGATAAAGAATAATTAAATATTATGAGACACGGAAAAAAGATAGCACATTTAGGAAGAAAAACTCCTCATAGAAAATACATGTTAGCTAACATGGCTTGTTCCTTAATTGAACATAAGTCTATTAACACAACAGTTGCTAAAGCTAAAGCTTTAAAAAAATATATCGAACCCTTGATTACTAAATCAAAATCTGATTCAACTCACAATAGAAGAATTGTTTTTAGTTATTTGAAAAATAAGTATGCTGTTACTGAGTTATTTAGAGATATTTCTGTAAAAATTGGTGATAGACCAGGTGGTTATACTAGAATTATTAAACTAGGAAATAGACTTGGCGATAATGCTAGTATGGCAATGATTGAATTAGTTGATTACAATACTATTTACAATGCTGGAACGGACTCTGCTAAGAAAACTAGAAGAAGAAAAAAATCTTCTAAAAAATCTGATGCTGTTGTTGAAGAAGCAGCTCCAGTTGTTGAAGAAGCAGCTCCAGTTGTTGAAGAAGCAGCTCCAGTTGTTGAAGAATCAACACCTAAAAATGAAGATAATGAAACAAACCAATCAGATTCTGATAAAAAAGAAACTGATTCATAAAATAATTATATTATTTATAATTTTTATCAATTATAAGGGATAAACATTCTGTTTATCCCTTTTTTTGTATTATTTTTGGATTCCATGAAAAACAACAAAAAATTAGAAAAAGCATTTATTCTTCTCGATGATGGCACTGTTTTTTTTGGTAAAGCACTTGGAGTTAAAGGTTCAGCTTTTGGGGAATTGTGTTTTAACACTGGAATGACTGGTTATCAAGAAATTTTTACTGACCCCTCTTATTATGGTCAGCTTATGGTTACTACTAATGCACATATTGGAAATTATGGAGTTAGTGATACAGATATTGAATCAAATTCTCCTAAAATTGCTGGTTTAATTTGTAAAAATTTTAATTATAATTATTCAAGACCGGCTGCCAATAATTCTTTACAGAATTTATTTATTGAACATAATGTTGTAGCTATTTCGGATGTAGATACAAGAGCATTAGTTTCACATATTCGTGATAACGGAGCTATGAATGCTGTGATTTCTACAGATATTAATTCTGTTGAATCCTTGAAATTAGAATTATCGAAAACTCCCTCAATGAAGGGGCTTGAATTGGCTTCAAAAGTTTCAACAAAGAAACCATATTTTTTTGGAGACCCTGATTCTGCTATTAAAATTGCTGCTTTAGATCTTGGTATTAAATTAAATATATTAAGAAACTTAGCAAATAGGGGAGCATATATTAAAGTTTTTCCATATGATTCTTCACTCGATGATTTAACTAGTTGGAATCCTGACGGATATTTTATTTCGAATGGTCCAGGTGATCCAGAGCCTTTGTCTTCGGCAATTATTCTTGCTAGAGAAGTGTTGAAACTTAATAAGCCTTTATTTGGAATATGTCTAGGTCATCAAGTAATTGCTCTTGCAAATGGGATATCTACTTATAAAATGCATAATGGACATAGGGGAATTAACCACCCTGTTATTAACTTAATTACTGGAAAAGGTGAAATTACCTCTCAAAATCATGGGTTTGCCATAAATAAAATTGAAGCTGAAAAAAATAAAGATATAGAAATAACACATTTACATCTAAATGATAATACAATAGCAGGAATAAGTATAAAAAATAAAAATTGTTTCTCTGTTCAATATCATCCTGAGGCTAGTCCTGGGCCTCATGATTCTAATTATCTTTTTGATCAATTCATTGAACTAATAAAATCTAATATTAATGAGTAAAATAAGTAAAATTAGAGCTAGACAAATTTTTGATTCCAGAGGTAATCCAACTGTTGAGGTAGATATATTAACTGATGATGGTTTTTTAGGTAGAGCTGCAGTTCCATCTGGTGCCTCAACTGGTGAACATGAAGCCGTAGAATTAAGAGATGGTGGAAACGATTATATGGGAAAAGGTGTTTTAAAAGCTGTTTCTAATGTAAATAACATATTAGCAAAAGAATTAATAGGTCTTTCAGTATTTGATCAAGAAAATATTGATAATTTGATGATTAAAATTGATGGAACCCCAAATAAAGCAAAATTAGGAGCCAATGCGATTTTAGGTATATCTCTAGCATTAGCTAAAGCTGCTAGTAACTCCAAAGGAATTTCTTTACATACATATATTTCTAATGACAAGAGCACTACGCTTCCGGTTCCAATGATGAACATTATTAACGGAGGATCACATTCAGATGCCCCTATAGCTTTTCAAGAGTTTATGATTATGCCAGTTGAAGCTGAAAGTTTTACTCAAGCAATGCAGATTGGGTCTGAAATTTTCCACAATTTAAAGAAGATTCTCTCAGATAGAGGTTTGACAACGTCAGTAGGAGATGAAGGTGGTTTTGCACCAAAACTTGATGGTACAGAAGATGCTCTAAATACAATTATTAAAGCCATTGAAAAATCTGGATACCAAGCTGGAAAGCAAGTTATGATTGCTTTGGACTGTGCTTCATCTGAGTTTTATAAAAATGGAATGTACGATTATTCAATTTTTGAAGGAAAAGAAGGAAAGGTATTAAATTCTAAGCAACAAGCTGAATACTTAGCTGATTTATCATCTGAATTTCCTATTATATCAATTGAGGATGGTATGGACGAAAACGATTGGGACGGTTGGGCACACTTAACTAAAATATGTGGTGATAGAGTTCAGATCGTTGGAGATGATTTATTTGTTACAAATGTTGAAAGATTAAGGAATGGGATAGAAAATAATATAGCTAACTCGATTCTAATAAAAGTTAATCAGATTGGAACTCTCACAGAGACTATTAATGCAGTAAATATGGCTCATGCTGCAGGATTTACTAGCGTGATGTCCCATAGGTCTGGTGAAACAGAAGATAATACTATAGCTGATTTAGCTGTTGGATTATCAACAGGCCAAATTAAAACTGGTTCAGCTTCAAGAAGTGACAGAATTGCAAAATATAATCAATTATTAAGAATTGAGGAAGAATTAGGGGATAAAGCATTTTACCCTAGAAAAGAAGCTTTTAAAGTTGATTTTTAAATATTTTACTAAATTTAAATAATTACTACAATGAAAAATAAAGCAACACTTAATGTCAATAATAAAGTTCATGATCTAGACTTGATTTCTGGATCTGAAAATGAGGTTGCTTTGGATATAAGTAAATTAAGATTAGATGCTAATTTAATTACATTAGATGCAGGTTTTAAAAATACTGGGTCTTGTCAAAGTGCTATTACTTTCTTAGATGGTGAAAAAGGTATTCTAAGATATAGAGGCTATTCAATTGAAGAATTAGCTAATAAAGCAGAGTTTTTAGAGGTTGCTTACTTGTTAATTTTTGGCGAATTGCCTACAAAACAACAATTAGAAAAGCTTTCTGATGATATTAAAGAAAGATCAATAATTGATGAAGACCTGCGAATTATATTAAATAGTTTTCCTAAATCTGCTCATCCAATGGGTATTCTTTCTTCTTTAACAAGCGGACTTGTAGCTTTTGATCCTTCTGCAGTTGATATTGACGATGAAGATGATATGTATGATGCTATTCTTAACTTATTAGCTAAAATTCCTGTTTTAGTTGCTTGGGTATACAGAAGAAGAAAAGGATTGCCTCTCGAATATGGAGACACTTCTTTAGGTTATGTAGAAAATATTGCTAAAATGATGTTTCAAAGACCTAATAAAGAATATATTCAAAATAAGACTGTTGTTAGTGCTTTAAATAAACTATTGATTTTACATGCTGATCACGAACAAAATTGTTCTACTTCCACAGTCAGAATAGTAGGTTCTTCTTACGCAGGATTATTTGCATCTGTTTCTGCTGGAATATCGGCTTTATGGGGAAGATTACACGGAGGAGCTAATCAAGCTGTAATTGAAATGCTTGAATCCATAAATAAAGATGGTGGTGATACAAAGAAATATATGTCTAAAGCTAAAGACAAGTCTGATCCATTTAGACTTATGGGTTTTGGCCACAGGGTTTATAGAAATTTTGATCCAAGAGCTAAAATAATTAAAGTTGCTGCAGATGAAGTTCTTAAAGATTTAGGAATTGATGATCCAATTCTAGATATAGCGAAAGGATTAGAAAAAGAGGCATTAGAAGATCAGTATTTTGTTGACAGAAAACTTTATCCTAATGTTGATTTTTATTCAGGAATTATTTATAAAGCTCTAGATATACCAGCTGAAATGTTTACTGTTATGTTTGCTCTTGGAAGGTTACCAGGATGGGTAGCCCATTGGAGAGAAATGAGATTAAGAAAAGAACCTATTGGAAGACCTAGACAAGTTTACATCGGTAAAAATCAAAGATCTTTTACTGATATTAAATCAAGATAAACTTTTATTTTTTTAATTATGGAATTTTTAGTTAGTGGTGAAACTTCTAGACTAAGATCGGTAATTATTGGTATTGCAGATAGCTTAGGTGCTATTCCTGTTTTAAGTGAGCTTTACGATCCAAAATCAATTGAAAATTTGAAAAAAGGAACATATCCCTTAGAATCAGATATGGTCAAGGAATTAGAAAAATTTGTTGAGGTGTTGAAAAAATATGATGTTGATGTTTTTAGGCCTAAATTAATAAAAAATTACAATCAAATTTTCACTAGAGATATAGGTTTTGTTATTGATAATTTTTTTTTTAAATCAAATATTCTTCCAAAAAGAGCAGAAGAGTTTCAAGGAATAACTTCAATTCTATCTAATTTTCAAAATAAAATAGTAAAAATGCCACAAGATCTTCATGTTGAAGGAGGAGATGTACTATACCATTCCAACACTATTTTTGTTGGTTATTATGACTGTGAAGATTACAGTGACTTATTTACAGCCAGAACAAATAAAGCTGCACTAGACTATTTTATTACATTTTTTCCAGAAAAAAATGTAAAAGGTTTACATTTAAATAAATCATTAACTAACCCTAAAAAAAATATACTCCATTTAGATTGTTGTTTACAAATTATTGCTAAAAATAAAGCTATAATTCATCCTCAAGCATTTACTTACAGAGAGGATTATTTATGGCTAATAGATTTTTTTGGCAAACATAATATTTTTGAAATTTCTGAAAATGAAATGTATGATATGACAAGTAATGTTTTGTCACTTAATCATGAAACAGTTATTTCTCAACCTAAATTTAATAGATTAAATAGCTGGTTAAAAAATCATAATATTTTAGTTGAAGAAGTTGATTTTTCAGAAGTTTCTAAACAAGAAGGACTTTTTAGATGTTCATCATTACCCTTAATTAGATATGATGAATAATATACATTCAATTTTAATGGTAAGACCCTCAAGTTTTAGAATGAATTCTCAAACAGCTTCAAACAATTATTTTCAAAAAATCACTGACTTAAATGATGCGCAAGTTTTAGAAAAAGCATGTCTAGAATTTGATAATTTAGTTAGTCTATTGCTTTCAAACGGAATTCCAGTAAATGTTTTTCAAGATGATTTAGTTCAAGACACACCTGATTCCATTTTTCCTAATAATTGGATAAGTTTCCATTCAAAAAAAAGAATAGCAATATATCCAATGTATGCTCACAATAGACGACTTGAACGAAATGATAAAATCATAAAATTTATTGAAAATAAGGGAATTAAAATTGATTTTATTAATGATTATAGTGAGGCTGAAAATCATAATTTTTTTCTTGAAGGAACAGGGAGTATGGTTTTGGATAGACTAAATAAAAAATCATATTGCTCTTTGTCTGAAAGAACATCAGAGAGTTTAGTTGAAGAATTTTGTGATGAATTTAATTATATGCCAATTATTTTTAAGTCTTATCAAAGTATAGATAAAAAAAGAAAATTGATTTATCATACTAACGTAATGATGTGTATAGCAAATAAATATTCCATAATCTGTTTAGATTCTGTTGATTCTAAAATTGATAAGCAAATTCTTTTAAAAAGCTTAAAAGATGATAATAAAGAAATAATTGAGATTAGCGAAAATCAATTAAATTCTTTTGCCGGTAATATGATAGAGTTAGTTTTTGAAAATAACAGTTTTCTTGTTATGAGTAGTCAGGCTTATAAATCTTTAACTAAAAATCAAATTAATAAAATAGAAAAATTCTCAAAAATTATTCATTCTAATGTTGAAACAATAGAAAATTGTGGTGGGGGTAGTGTTAGGTGTATGATAGCAGAAGTGTTTAATTAGTTGATTTAAATTTATTTATCTTTTTAATGAAATCATGTTCATTTTTGTTTTTTGCCAATATTTTAATAAAATATTTATCAATATATATTGAATATACATTAGATTGCCCTTTAAATAATTTCAGTTTATAAAACGGAATTATTAAAGCATAAGTTTCTAATAATGACCTAAAACTTACTATAATTCCTTTTGGCCTTAATTCAATATTACATTGGTTAGTATTATTATCTAAATTTAATAGGTTAGTGATTATTGAATCTGTTTGTGATATGATGTATTTTGGAGAGCCAACACCTCTAAGTTTAATTCTTTCAAATATTGTAAAAGGATTCCCTAATACATCATTGATTTCAGATTTGATTTTAGAATTATTGTAAGAAACGTTTTTTAACACTTAACCATATTATTAATTTCAAATATAAACCAATCAAAAAAATAATTTATTCATTTTATAATTATATTTACTTCAAATTAAATTAATGGATATTAATACAATTTTACAGTCTAAACTTTCAGAATATCTTAAATTAAAGTATGATATTGATTTTAATGATTTTGAAATTCAACTTACTAAAAAAGATTTTGAAGGAGACTTGACAATTGTTATTTTTCCGTTAGTAAAAATTTTAAGACAAAGTCCTGCTAATCTAGGTAACGAATTTGGTTCTTTTATAGTTAATAATTCTAAATATGTTACAGGATTTAATGTTATTCAAGGGTTTTTAAACCTTTCTATTTCATCATTTTATTATTTAGAATTTTTAAATATCTGTTTAACCGATATTGATTTTGGATTTATAACTCCAAAAAAAAACAGTCCCTTATATTTAGTAGAGTACTCATCTCCAAATACTAATAAGCCCCTTCATCTAGGTCATATTAGGAATATTTTACTTGGATATTCAATGTCTAAGATTTTAGAAGCTTCAGGTAAAAGAGTTAATAAAACTCAAATTATAAATGACAGGGGAATACATATTTGTAAATCAATTATTGCTTGGTTAAAATTTGGAGAAAACAAAACACCTAATGATGTAAACCAAAAAGGTGACTTTTTTGTTGGAAAATATTATGTTCTATTTGATAAAATTTACAAAAGAGAAATTAAGGAATTAATTAATAGTGGTTTTTCAAAAATAGAAGCTGAACAAAAATCTCCAATTTTTATTGAAGCTAAAGAACTGTTAAGAAAATGGGAAGCTGGTGATAAAGAGATTATTAATGTTTGGAAATTAATGAACGGATGGGTTTATGATGGTTTTAATAAAACTTATAATGATCTAGGAGTTAATTTTGACTCATTGTATTATGAAAGTGACACCTATCTCATTGGAAAGGAAATTATTAATCATGGGCTAGAAAAACAGATTTTTTATAAAAAAGATGACGGTTCTGTTTGGATTGATTTATCGGATGAGGGTCTTGATGAAAAGCTATTGTTAAGATCAGATGGCACCTCTGTTTATATGACTCAAGATTTAGGTACAGCTTATAAAAGATATAAGGATAATCCTGAAATGAAAGGATTGATTTATACTGTAGGAAATGAACAGGACTACCATTTTAATGTTTTGTTTAAGATTTTAAAAAAACTTGGATTTAAATGGTCAAATCATTTATTTCATTTAAGTTATGGGATGGTTGATTTGCCCTCTGGAAAGATGAAAAGTCGAGAAGGTACAGTTGTGGATGCAGATGAACTAATTTTAGAAATGGTAAACAATGCTTCTAAATTATCTAGTGACCTTGGAAAGCTTGATGGATTGAGTATTGGTGATAAAAATGCACTAAATCATACTATTGGTCTTGGAGCGTTAAAATATTACATACTTAAAGTTGATCCAAAAAAAAGAATTTTATTTGATCCAAATGATTCTATTGACTTTAATGGAAATACCGGACCTTTTATTCAATATACATACGCAAGGATTCAATCTCTTCTAAGTAAGGAAATTTATGAAAATAATTCCGTAAATGAGGATTTAGACATAAATACAAAAGAGAAACAAATTTTAAAATTATTAACTCAATATCCAGACTTAATAAAATCCTCCGCAGATAATTTAAATCCAGCTTTAATTGCAAATTTCACATACGAATTAGTTAAAGCTTTTAATTCTTATTATCAAACTACTAAAATTTCAAAAATTGAAAATAATGAAGTCAAGTTATTCCGTTTAAGCTTAAGTTATAAAGTAGGTTTAATTATTAAATCTTCTATGCTATTATTAGGAATAAAAGTTCCTGACAAAATGTAATTTAATTAAAATATAATGTTTAATAATTTAACAGATAAGCTTAACTCAGCCTTAAAAATTTTAAAAGGACAAGGAAAAATAACTGAAATTAATGTTGCGGAAACATTAAAAGAAGTTAGAAGAGCTTTACTTGAGGCCG
>ERZ1048686.3479-NODE-3479-length-10046-cov-6.388049_pt1 | contig 10046 bp, 7 predicted proteins | sample MGYA00383099_ERZ1048686 | MGnify/ENA primary metagenome ERZ1048686 (study PRJEB29581, sample SAMEA5548369) | metagenome | biome: marine; feature: coastal; material: water | depth 25 m | study: Short-term variability in the microbial, nano- and picoplankton...
GTTGACTTTTATTTTCAATCCCAGGTTCAATCTAAATTTGCGGTTCGTGCACAAGCAATTCAGTTGATCCTAACTTCCCTTTTCAAAATCTATCTCGTTTGGAACCAGGCAGAACTCATTTGGTTTGCCTTCGCTTTGATGCTGGATCAGGCTGTAGTTGCAGTATTATTCTTGCTGGTGTATCACTGGAAAATCGGGTGGTTCCCGTTTTTTTCTTTTAGGTGGACAGAGGCAAAGAAACTAATGATAGACGCATGGCCACTTATATTTGCTGGGATGGTGGTTTCGGTTTACATGAAAATTGATCAAGTCATGCTTAAGGAAATGCTGGATGCAAAAGCCGTTGGAGTTTATGCGGCGGCAGTTAAACTCTGCGAGGCTTGGTATTTTTTGCCAACCGCTCTGATCGCGTCACTCTTTCCTGCTGTTATTGAGGCAAAAATAAAAAGTAAAACACTTTACGATAAAAGAGTTCAAAATCTCTATGACCTCATGGTGTGGTCTTCTATAGCAGTTGCTCTGCCAACCACTCTGCTTGCAGATTGGGTTATTTTAATACTTTACGGAATAGATTTTCAAGAAGCTGCTGATGTCCTGCGTATATATATTTGGGCTGGAGTTTTTGTCACGCTGGGTATTGCCAGCTCAAAATGGTTGATTGCAGAAAATCTTCAACGTTATTTATTTTTCAGAACAATCCTGGGAGCATTACTAAATGTGGGGTTCAATTTATGGTTGATTCCAATTTATGGCATCAAAGGTGCTGCTATTGCTACGTTGGTGGCACAAGGTACAGTGGGTTTTTTGAGTTTGTCTTTTTTTAAAAAAACACGACATAATTTTTTGATGGCGGCAAAATCGCTTAGCATTTATGGTGCATATAAAAGAACGTTCCATAAAACTATAATCAGAGGAAGATGACATTGAAAACCGACAGAGGCACTTTTGTCCCTAACACCACCTTCACCACACCTGTGCTGTTTTTGATTTTCAACCGCCCAGACACTACGCAGCAAGTATTTTCAGAGATTAGACAAGCACAACCGCCGCGTTTATATGTTGCTGGAGATGGCCCTCGACCAGAACAATCAAATGAAAATGAAATTTGTGAATTTGTGAGATCTATTGCCACAAACGTGGATTGGGACTGTGAAGTAAAAACTCTTTTTCAAGATCAGAATCTTGGCTGCCGACTAGCTGTTAGTCAAGCAATTGCCTGGTTTTTTGAAAATGAGCCGGAAGGAATTATTCTTGAAGATGACTGCCTGCCCAGTCAAAGTTTTTTCCAGTTTTGTCAAGAATTGCTGGAGGAATTCCGGTACGACAAACAAGTTGGAGCAATTTGCGGATTCTACTCCAATGAATTAGACTACAAACCAAGTGCTTCGTACTTTTTTTCAAGATACTTGCGGGTGTGGGGCTGGGCTGGATGGAGGCGTTCTCTTGAAGGATATGATTCTAATTTGAAAAATCAAATGGAAAAAAATAATACTTGGAAAATCAATGTTTTTAATCGAACAGATGTGCTTCCAATAAAATATTTTCAAAAAGCGTTTGAGGCAGTGGCGAATGGAGAAATTGATACGTGGGACACTCAATTACAATATTTGCTTTGGCAAAAAAAACAAAGGGTAGTTGTTTCATCAAAAAATCTGATTCAAAATATCGGATGGACGGGAGCTCATGCGCAAACGAAAGACCACAATCACGAATTACCAACTAGTGAGATAGAATTCCCTTTAACTAGCCCAAAAATTGTGGAGAGAGATGTCAAGGCAGACAAAGAAATAGAGCTAAAAAGCTATCAAATTACAAAACTATCTTATTTGAAAAGTCAATTAAGAAAACTAGTTCCGTGAAAAATATTAAACGGGTTCACTTAGTTTACCCTGTTGGAAATAAAATCAGTACACCGGATGCAATAGGTCGGCAGCTGAAAAAATCACTTGAGCAACACTGTGAAGTCATAACGTACAATTACGATACTTTTCAAATCATAAAACCTGAGGACGGAGATGTTTTACTAGGACATTGGCATCCAAATCCTTTCACGATCTTTAGGATGAGTGCCCGCATAAAAGGATGGAAACGTGTACTAGCTCTTGCTCCATTTTGTCCAGATTCTACAGGATGGCAGAATGCTTTTGGGAATAATATTATCAAAAATTGTGATCGCTATTTAGCAATCACAGGCAATTATTGGATGAACCGATTGAATGATTCACCTTTTCAACATTGGGAACCTAAGACAGTACATCTAGACTTAGCTGTTGACAGAAGGAATTTCCCTTTTATTAAGAAGAATTTCAATTCAGTAGGAAAGCGTCGTTTTATTTACATTGGGCATACTGCTTGGTACAAAAATATTTCATTTTTAGAAAAACTCTCCGAAAAACTTCCTGAAACAGAATTTGCTTGGATGGGAGGTAATCAACCCCTGAAAAATATAAAAGGGTTAGGAAAATTCGATTTTTCAAACAAGGAAGCAAAAGAATTAATTCAAGAATATGATTTTTTGATTACAGTGGGTTCTGCAGACGCTAACCCTACAACAATTCTTGAGGCTATGGCCTGGGGCTTGATTCCGGTTTGCTCCAAGCAAAGTGGATATGAAGGCTTCACTCCCATCAGGAACATTTCTATAGACAGTATGGAGGATGCGGTCACCACGATCAAACACCTCCAGTCAGTTTCAGAAGTTAATTTGAAAAAATGGCAACAGGAGAATTTAGCCTCACTGGACAAACATTTCAACTGGAAGCGTTTTTGTGCGCAAGTTATATATGAAATAGAAAGTGAGGAAAAACCAGACTTGACTGAGACTAGTTTCACTAATCGTTTGTTTTTATTGTTTGCGGAATTCCGGTCTCCTTCTTTTTGGGGAAGGCCAATCAATTTTTATCACTTCCTTAAAGCCAATTTGAAGTATATTTTGCAAAACCGGGTATGAAAAATAGAATTTCTCCGATAAATAAAACGATGCTCTCCACGGTCTGTCGTGTTTGTAAAATGCAAACTGAAGCCATTTTTTCAACAGTTATATTAGATAAATATTCTGTTAAATACTGCAACTGTTCGCAGTGCGGATATGTACAAACCGAGGAGCCATATTGGCTGGATGAAGCTTATAACACTCCAATCAATGATTCCGATACTGGCATGATAATGCGTAATTTGTGGTTAAAAAATATTGCAGCTACATTGATTTATTTTTTGTTTGATAAGAAAAAAATATTTCTGGATTATGGAGGTGGCTATGGGGTGTTTGTGCGCTTGATGCGAGATGTTGGATTTGACTTTTATTGGCAAGACAAACACACAGAAAATCTATTTGCTCAAGGATTTGAGTTTTCGGAGTCAGATAATACTAATGTTGAGCTACTGACATGTTTTGAGGCTTTCGAGCATTTTGCAGATCCGCTAGCGGAATTAGAAAAATTACTGAGCATTTCCCGTAATATCTTGCTGTCTACAGAATTTATTCCGGAACCAACACCGCTACCTGACGATTGGTGGTACTATAGCACCGAGCATGGACAGCATATCGGTTTTTTCCAGAAAAAAACTTTTGAGTTTCTTGCAAAAAAATACAATCTTTTTTTCTACACAAACGGCCAAAACATTCATTTATTTACCGAGAAAAAACTCTTGCCATCCTCCTTCAAATTTATGACGAAAGTTTCCAAATTCATAACTCCTTTGATTCAAAAAAGAATGAAATCGTTAACATGGATAGACTATGAAAAATTAAAGGTTCCTGTTTCATGAATACCTTGAAGAACTACTACATCATTATCAAAACTCTGTTATATTGTTTGTATGATAGCTTAGCTTTGTGGAAAACGCCATCTCCGCATAAAAACCGCTTGGAGGTCGTGCTATTGATTCGTCAAGATGCAATTGGTGATTTTGTGATGTGGCTGGACACTGCTAAAGAATATCGTAAATTATAGACTCCCGATAAATATAGAATTATTTTGGTGGGCAAGGCATTGTGGTGTGACTTGGCGGAGGAACTACCATATTGGGACAAGGTGATTCCGATCGATGTCAAGCAATTCAAAACATTTTCCGGTTATCGGTGGATTCTTCTCCAGAAAATCCGTAGCTTTGGAGCGCAAATTGCGATTCAACCTACGTTTTCACGGGAATTTTATCATGGGGATTCATTAGTTCGGGCCAGTAAAGCCACTCGGAAAATAAGTTCTGTTGGAGATATGGGGAACCGCAACTGGTTAAAAAAGTTTATAGCGGATAGTTGGCACACTGAACTGATACCTGTCTCCACCAGGCCCATGGCAGAATTAGAACGCAATGCTGAATTTTTTTCAGGGTTATCTAATTATTCGCACATAACTGGCTATCCCCAGCTTGATATACATGAACTTTGGCTTTCATCCGAGTGGAGAGAAAAAATATTTTACATTCTTGTACCTGGAACAAGTGGGGCAGTTGATGGCAAAGAATGGCCACCATCATATTTTTCAGATATTGCTACAAAAGTTTTCCGGAAAACAGGATGGGAAGGGGTCATTTGTGGAGCAAAGCAAGAGCACAGTCTTGGTGAGCAAATCCTTAAACAATGTGATGCACCTCTTCAAAATTTATGCGGCCAGACAACACTGGTGGAATTGGCTGGTTTGTTAAGTCAAAGTCGACTGACAATAAGTAATGACACAGGAGTAGTTTATCTCTCTTCAGCCGTTGGTACGCCATCAGTCTGTATTGTGGGTGGAGGACATTTCGGCCGCTTTGTACCTTATCCGGATTTGCCTGGACAAACCAATAATCTTAAAGAAGTTTTTCATAAAATGCCCTGTTTTGGCTGCAATTGGAATTGTATTTATCCAATCAAAAAAGGAGATCCCGCACCTTGTATTGCAAATGTAAATGTCGACGCTGTTTGGGGAGAAGTAATTTCTTTGCTAAATAGTTAATATTTAAAGCTACTGCTTGACAATCCCTTCTAAAAGACCCACTTTAGGATTTTTTAACTTTAACTTCCTCTTAATAATAAGATTTGCGCAAGGAAGACGGGCAATCCAGCAAGAGTTACCTGTTTTAGGAAGATAATAATTTAAATCACCAGCTTTCTTTTTAATAAGCTTAAAAGGTACTAGTTCAAACTCTGTGTGACTAGACCTAGTTTGTGAAAAAGGAATGACTTTAGGTGGGATAATAAAACCAGAACTTAGCTCTGTTTTTATTTGTCTTGTTTCAATTAAGTGTAATAATTCTTTTTCATAAAATAATGGATCTTTTTTGAAAGAGACACTTACAATAAAAATACTCGTAAGCATGAATGCAGAAAGATATGAAAGGCTAAACCATGATTTTTTCAGGATATCTACTGAAAATATCATTGGGGAAGTTGCGGGTATTATGAGGAAATAGCTCCAATTGAACCTTGGGTCAGGGGCTGTTAATAATAAAAATATGATCCCGAAAACACCCATGCCAAAAAGCCAATACATAGCAGGGTGTCTCTCTTCAGACTTGATCATTATCCCCTTAAGCACTAGTAGTGCAGATAACAAGACAAGAATAAAACCAACAAAGTTAGATTTTGTGGCTTTTGCCCAATACCAAATCCATGATATAGAATTAATTTTATCTTCTGGTACACGTTCTAAAGCATTTATGGCAGAATCGTAGGTTTCTTTTGAAAAAAGATAGGCTTCATGCTCCCCAAGACTCCATGGAGCCTCTATGCATATAGGAACTGGAAACCAGAAACAGCCAGAAGCTTTATACCCCGAAGAAGCTATCATACCTAAAACCACAAAACCTAAAAGAAAAGAAAAGAATAAAGATTTGATTTTACTTTTACTGAGAAAGAAATATAAAACAAAACTGACCACCACAACTGGAACTATAGTAAATTTATATCCGACTGCAAAAGTGGCAATAAGAAATGGTAACTGTATTCCCATCACTGCTCTTTTATTTTTTTTTCTTGCTTCTAAAAGTAGTACGATTAGCCAAGAAACAAATATCGTTACAAAATAATTAGCTATATCTGAAGTAGCAGAGTGAAACATCTTCTTATATAGGGATATCATTAAAACGGATCCTAAAATAATTAAGAGGTAAGAATCACTTGTTTTAATATGATTTGAAGAAAGTCGTTTCAATAAAACTGCGATTTGTAATAGTAAAAGAAAAAGTACAAGCCCATTTGTAATTGAAAACACCCGGTGTTCAAATACACCATGATTGAATGTAGCTATCACAGTATTCCATGAAGATAACAATGCTAGTCTGTTATGAATCAGACCAATTCCATAGGTTATTCCATATTGAGAAAGCCATTCAATGTTTCCTATATGGTATCCGCCAGTATCGTCCCAAACAATTGGAGAACCGACCATATAAAATGCTGATGAAAATAGTAAAAAAACTCCTCCCCAAAAAATACTTTTCTGAAGAAAAAAGTTTTTCCACCAAATCTTTAATTCTAACTTTATCTGTGTATTTTGTATCAAAGAGAGAGATAGTAGACTAAAAGCGAGAGGAAACCAAAAGGTTAGTACAAACCATCCAGAAAGGAAAAGTTGAATTAACCCAATAATTGAAATCCCAATCCAGAATGAAATAATTAATTTATCAAAAGAGCGAGATAAAAAACTCACTTTCAAATTATTTAAAATAAAAAGACCTAAAGGAATGGAACAGAACAGGATTACTCCCCAAAGAAAAATGATAGAAATCATAATAAAAATTGTAATAGTTTATAATTATCAATATGTTATATTATTTTTACTTCCCTGATGGTCTATCCAAGAAGACGGCTCAATGCTGGAAAATAATAAAATCAAAATTGATCAAGAAGAAATTCGCTTGGGATATTCCAGATTTTATGGTGATAATGTTAGGTCTTGAGTTATGCTTTGAGGTGAAATGTTTCCTTGCGTTTCTGAAATGTGTTTTAAGAAACATAATATTATAGTATTTATACTAGGTAGTTCACTGTTAATTTATAATCAGGCTATTATGATACCTAAAGTTATTTGTAGATGTCTGCATTATTAGATTCTAAATAGAATATCGATATTATTAATTAAATTATTAGAATAATAAACTTATATAATTTAAATACGTATGTTAACTGATCTTCCTAAGAGTAAAGATATTATGGAAAACCCAATGGGTTTTCCCACTTCTTTTGAGCTTCCAATAATCAAAGATCTTACTAAATATAAAAATACTCTCTATGCTCCTGCACACGTGACTACCAATTGGGATGGGTATAAAACCCATTTGACATCAGTTCGGCCCTCATTTAAGCCAAGAGTTTTGCTAATGGGGCATGATATGAGCGAGATCGAAAATATTACTCTGATGGCATTAGGAGGAGTAGTAAGAGAAATGAATGGAATCCCCTACTATCTTTTAGTAGGACCTCAAAATGTCCATCTCACTCTTGAGGCAATTGAAAAAAATCAGCCAGAATGGTTAGGGATAAGCCTTTACACAGGTTTGACAACTTATGTTTTCGAATGGCTTATACAGTACAAAATGGACAAGGCTCGATCAATTACTAAGAAAAATATTTCAGATTTTAAAACTGCAGATAAACTTTTAAAAGGTATGGTTCGAGAAGCAAAGGGTCCTGTTTATGAGGGGAATAAATTGGTTTATGCTCCTATCATTATTGGAGGGCATTATAATAACTACAACTTTAAAGATTCCTGGGTACGAGGAGGAGAGTATGTCATTCGAGGAAAAGGTATTAACATTTTCAGAGATATTTTACTCGGTCTTTATAGTCCCGGAATTTATCACGATCCAATGCCCTACGCCAATATTCCAAGAATGGACAGGGGAAAGTTTTATAAGGATACTTTTGAATTCTCGGATGAAACAAAAAAATATGCATTAAGTAGAATTAAATCCATTTTGACTGCTTTGGGGTGTAGTTATTCGTGTACTTATTGTTATGTGAGTTCCCTTATTGATAACCTGCGTGAAGCATATAGTGAAGTGGGTGTGAGACCACCCAGTATTATTCAAGATAGATTATTGGAAACCGTTGTCCAAGAGGGAGAGGAAATTCTTGCTTTGGATCATATATACGGTGTAAAAACGACAGCTGTATTTGATCAGGCAGATATTTCTTTAAATAATATGAAATGGTGGGGCCAACTGAAAAATCAATGGTTAGAAAGGGTAGGAATCCCTTTCTATATTCAAGCTAGACCCGCAATGTTAGCAGGAAAGAAAGGAAAAGAGCGAATTGAAATGATTTCTGATAAAGGACTTGTTGCTGGGATTTCAATGGCTATTGAGTCCGGAAATCCAAAAATCAGAAAACTCCTTCTTGATCGCCATGAAAACAACGATACCATACTGGATGCAATTCATAATGTGAAAGACAGTAATATCCCATTGCGGACGCAATCCATTGTTGGACTACCAGTATTACGACCTTCTCAAATAGTGAACCCTATCCAAAGTAAACTGTCTCTGATTGATAAAAAAGGGGAAGAGTTTTATTACGATGATCCTATTCAAGAATCTTTAACTTGCCTGGAACTTGTTTGTTCATCAAACTTCGGAAAAGAAGATTACTATTGGAATGCACTCTATTCACCATTTCCAGGGACTCCATTAGGAGATTATGCTGTTGCTTCAGGTTTTGCAGATGATGATACGGATGCCCATGCATACCAATTTACAACTGATAGTGGATTAACTTGTTTCACAGGAATTACTTTGAAGCGCCAGATTGCATTCAGTCAAACCTCCAATTTTTTTGCTCATTTTAAAAATGGAAAAGATTTAATGGTTTTATTCCTTTACGGAAATAATAATTTCCAATTGAGTGACTTTGCGGAATTTGTTGAGACGAGGGCTGGATTCTTTAAGCCACATGAGAGACCAACCCAATTTGGAATAATCCCCAACATTAATCAAAACATGTTACTAAAATTTATTGATGATGTTTATCCTGAGAAAGATAATAAATTTAAATCAATTAATGTAAAACTTGTGGGATACTATCTGGGTTTATTGGATGGATTGCTCCTGGCAGCAAAAATTGCCGACCAATACTATGAATTTAAAGAGCAGGAAAAGGAATTTACATTAGCTGATCTGTACCGGGTGGAACGTATTCACTATTATGACAACAGTTATAACATGGCATATATTCCTGAACGTTTCGAAAATTTTCTCCGACCCTTAATACACGATAGCCGAGTTCCTGCAATGCGAACCGGTTAAACTGTGACGTTACACAGCAAAGTTACTTTCAGTATTAATTAAATTCAATTAAAATCCTTTTTAGCGGAAAGGTTACCGCAGAAATGTATTTGTTTGAGGAGGTTGCTCTCTCCAAAAAGTGAGTATCTCAAACTTCGTCGTTGATGCAGTTGGGAAAAAGTTGTACCTTTGTTCTCTAACTAAGATTTTTCAACCTGCTATCTTCTTCCGCAATTCAGCAATTCGGTCACGTAATTCAGCCGCACGTTCAAATTCGAGTGATTCCGCTGCTTCACGCATTTCATTCTCAAATTCAGCAATTTTTTCTTCCATTTTAATCACTGTTTCGTAGACTGGACTTTCTTCTGCAGTGTAAGAATCGCTTTCCAGCATGTCATTCATTTCAACAGGCGCAAAGGACGGTGCGATTTTCCGGAAAATAGTTTTCGGAACAATACCGTGTTTTTTATTGTAAGCTACCTGTTTCTTACGGCGTGAATCAGTGAGGTCGAGTGTGATTTGCATTGATGCTGTAACCCTGTCTGCATACATGATTACAAGTCCGTTGACATTACGTGAGGCGCGTCCGGAGGTTTGAACAAGTGAACGTACTGATCGCAAAAATCCCTCTTTATCCGCATCAAAAATCCCGACCAGCGATACTTCCGGCAAATCCAAACCTTCGCGCAGAAGGTTTATTCCTACCAAAACGTCAAATTCACCCGCCCTTAGATCGTGTAAAATTTGGGTTCGTTCCACCACATCCACATCTGAGTGGATATAGCGTACTCTCACATCAAGATCGTGATAATATTCCGTGAGGTCTTCCGCCATACGCTTTG
>ERZ1048686.3489-NODE-3489-length-10032-cov-4.230731_pt1 | contig 10032 bp, 5 predicted proteins | sample MGYA00383099_ERZ1048686 | MGnify/ENA primary metagenome ERZ1048686 (study PRJEB29581, sample SAMEA5548369) | metagenome | biome: marine; feature: coastal; material: water | depth 25 m | study: Short-term variability in the microbial, nano- and picoplankton...
TCGGGAGTGGATGCGTCTATTTGCATCATTTGACTCCACCTCCTACCTGGACTTGAGAAATCTTCATTGATTTCCCAATCCTGTTCATCGCCGCCGAGGTGATTGGAAAAGAAATCATCTTCGAGACGTTCTGTCAGGTTATGAAGGCCAAAGTAGAGTCCGTTCACATAAAGATGGACGAAATTTCCATGAGACGACGCTTGTCCCATGGCTTGTAGGGATTTTTTCATCCAAACATCGCGGATGTATTGGGAGTCGTTGGGGCGATACCGTGAACTTCCCCAACTGACCAATCCCCAACTGTCGGTGAAGCACGCACGCAAAACCAGTTTGTTGAAATTGCTGACTGGGGATTCAGGAAACAATGGGTAATTCAATCGTGCCGCGCCTTGATCTGATGTGAACGTGACACGAAGGGAATGCTTCTGCATGCGCCAAGGACGTCTGCTTGAGTTACCATGGACTTCTATTTTGCAATTTTCCTGAAATCCACTGGAGCCATCTGGTAGCAAATATTCAATGGAACACGGCTTTTCAATGCGAGTCTGGGGAATGGCATAAATCCCTGAACCGGGCCGGATGAAATCGTCTTGAGACATGACAATTGAAACGGATGGGATATCCAGTAAAGCATCTCGAATGCCATAGCCTGGTAAGGTGTTTTCCACGACTCTTGGATCCATTTCATAATCGGCGGGGACAATGCCATTTTTTGATCCATCGTTTCTGTTGACTTCACCGTTTGCACCCCAGTTGTCAGGCCAGCCTGAGGGGTTGGCAGGTTGCCTGGCAACATCATTCACGAAAATATAAGAATGTGTCATGACCTTGCTTGAGCGCCACCCCTCACGAAATGCTATCGCTCGCAAGGTCGTCGTCGTTGTGATGGGAACAGGGCCTTCGTAGAGCTGACCGCGTGAGACCGTGGGCTGACTTCCATCGAGGGTGTACCGGACGGAGGTATTCTCTTCCTCTGTCGAAATACTTACCTCAATGGGGTCGTCATAGAACCCTCTTTTTTCTGAAAATAGAGTATCTTTGAGGATACCCTCATACCCATTACCATTGATTTTTCCAGGTGACGGGGATGTGAAATAATTATTCTTACCCTGCCGGTTCAGTCCATAGGAAATATCAGCGAATTGAGCAGGGTAACGCGGGTCAATTACTGATTCAAGCGTGCGGCCGTCCGGACGCACAATGGCAAGAAATTCTCCTGAATCTTTGAGATTGAAATTGAAGTGAAAAAGACCATCAGCATCCTGGTAATCGTTTGGCGTGACCCCATCAACTACGGGCGTCCCACCATAAACAACCAGATATCCTCCAGCTGGCATGTGGATGGGGGGAAACATCCATTTGTTCGGCACATTCGAATCATCTGTTAGACTGTATCCTGCCAGATTAATACTTTCACTGCTTGCGTTGTGTATTTCGATCCAGTCAACCGCCTTGTTGTCACCATCCAAATGGATGCCTTCATTGTCAGCCATGAATTCGCTGATGAGGATAGAGGGGCTTGCATCAGTATCTCCAAGGATCTTGATCTGGAATTGGGACTCGACTGCATTCAGGTTTTCATCAGTAGATCGAACATTCAGCGAAAGGAGTGAATTTGGTGGGATATTTGTCAGTGCCTTTGCCGTGAATAGTTGATCGTCTATGATCTCAAAAAGTCCGTTGTCGTTCTTCGTGTTTCCCGTTGAGAATGCATAAGTGAATGTTTGATCAGGTGTTGAGCTAAGCGTAGAAAATACGCCGATCTTAGTGCCAGCGGGATCGTTTTGGTAAGCGATCGAGGAACTCAGCAGGATCAAATTTGAGCCTTCGGGTAAGCGAATGGGGTCACCAATTTCAAGACCATTGATAAAAATATTGTGGGCTGGCCCGGGAGGTGTCCCCACTCTCGCTTTGACGATTGCCACACCATTGGCATCTGCGACCACATTCAATAAAACCATGTTCTGTGAAAGTGACTGTGGAGGGGGGGAGCGACCATCAAAGGAATATGTTTGTTGGTTCCAGGTAGAGACCCTTGACAAACGACTTCCAGAATCAAAACTCCAAATCCTGACGGGATAAGTGGCGCTGGCCATGAGTCCCGTAATCCGGAAATCCAAGCCTTGATTGCGATCAACACTTCCATTCGCAAAAAGGAAATCCTGCCACATTTGTGGGGCGGGGCCACTGTCATCTGAAATGCCTCGGTCCCGGGTATCGAGAGAAACGCCTCCTGCTGGAATAACCTCTATGAAGAGGCCGGTTGAAAATCTTTTGGACCAGGGCCGGCCGAGGTCGTTGTCCTCTTCGCTAAACGCCTCCCAAGCCGGAGGAGTTTTGTGGCTGTGGTTGAAATCAACTTTAGTTGTTGCAGCAAGCAGTGAATTAAACGCAACCGACACCCCAGGCAGGACCATACACACTGCTGTAATATATGCCAGAGATCTCATCAAATCAGACTAGAATCCTTTCCATGGAAAGCAAAGGTTTAACCAGTCGATGTGGTTTGTATGGTCAGTAATGTTACGGATGGTTGGAGGCAGTTTAGAAAACCGACCTGATCAACACTCAAGTGATCGCATTGCCAGCATCAAAAGCGTGCAACAAAAATGTGACCCGAAAATCACTCTTGCCAGACAGGCGCCTCTTGCTGAGTGCCCTTGCACAGCCTGACCGGTTGGCTCGACAGTGAATCTATTCTTGCCGGCTGGCGAATCGACATACCTTTGGACCCCGAGATATCTGTGGTAAAATCAAACAATTCACAGCGTGTCAGCTTTGCGGACCGTGTGATTTTCCACTTGCCAGAGCGCATCGCTACTTTTGCTTTTCGAAACGCATTGAAGTAATGGCATAAGAGCGAAGGCCTTTCTTCAACTTGGTTCCCATATTCAAGATCATCACAAAGAATGACAAGGAAGCTGGGCTTGGAGCTTTCAGGCAAGTCAACGATGCACATTAAGGAGGCGGCCAGGCTCTGCTTGGCATCGCGGTGTTTGCCGTTTCCTGCCGATTTGTTTTGCAAATTTCAGCGCTTCCTTGGTCAGGCAGGTTGCCCTGCAAGCCACGGCAATGAGGAAATTATTCTTTGCGGATCTCACTATAGCTGGAGCTTCATGAATGTTCTCTTTATGTCCTGGATTAATTCTCTTATTTTGTCCAAATCCACTACATCATCCTGTCTCAATGTCATCAAGCATGCCAATGTAATCCATCCAGAGACAGCGACATGCGCGGTTTTTGATCCAATCCACATCAATCCAAGCTCCCAACCGTATCTTCTCCCGGATGCCGTCCAGGCCATAGTTTGCAAGAGAGGTTCCATGGGCGTTCTTTGCCCATTTGTGAAGATCTCGCGTGGTCATTTTGACGTCATCTAAAATCAAACCCGTGAGATACATTGCGTCGTCATTTAATGGATCACATTAATTCAAAGCTAAGCCGAGATCTACATTGACCCTCCGGGCAATGGATTTCATGTCACTTATTATTTGACCTCAAAACAGGGTTTCAGGAAGCCTTGATTATTCATCAGCATATTCCTGATGCGCGATTTGCCCAGGAGTTCGAGTTCCTCGAGAATTGCTTCCGTGCTATTCATACCCCATAAAGATCAGCCTCATCGGTTGAATCTATGCTCTTACGGGGTAAACGAATGATTTAAATACGTTCAGCCATTTATCTGTCAGATAAATTAAACACAAGGTAGCTATCGAAGCTCAAACGAGAGAGATTTGAATGGAATCAAAATACATTGTAAAAATTGATTTGACCCTAATGGAAAGGGTCTTATTGGTTGATTGATGATATTGAAGCCTTGGACCTCATCTGGTGCATTTAGAAAAATGAACGTCTGCACTGCTTTTTTGCACTTAACATTGCTGGTGACTGTGCAGGCAGACACAGCGAATGCATTGAGGTTTTATGAGCGTGGCAAGAGTGCCTACACAGCAGGAAAAATTAAGGAAGCAAAAGAACTTTTTACCAAAGCGATCGCAGAAGACCCCAAGCATGCGGCATCCTATCTCGCTCGTGGCTATGTTTACCAATATGATCGTCATTATGCAGCAGCCGCTGCAGACTTCTCCAAATCAGTTGAGTTAGAGCCCGCCAAGCCCGAGTCTTATTTCCGTCGCGCTGTTGAATATTTCAATCTGGGGGAATTTCGCAAATGTGTTGCTGATTTTGAACAGTTTGCAAAACTCTTGCCCGATCAGAAACCGCACCTTTGGCAGTTAGGCATCGCTTATTACTACACAGGGCAATACCAGGAAGGAAGAGAGTTGTTTGAATCTCACCAAACAGTTAATAGTCATGATGTAGAGAATGCGGTGTGGCACTTTTTATGCATCGCTGGCATGGACAGTTTTGAGGCTGCAAGAGCGGCATTGATCCCCATTGATGGAGATTCACGCGTTCCCATGATGCAGGTTTATCAATTGTTTAAAGGAACGGGTGATGAAGAAAACGTCCTCAAGGCAGCTCACCAAGGCACTGCAATTGGTGGGGCACGTATCCGCCACAGTTTCTATGCTCATCTTTACCTTGGTTTGTATCATGAGTCGAAGGGCAGAGGTGAAAAAGCCTTTTCCTTTATCAGCAGAGCGGCCCAGCATTACAAGAGCAATGGCTACATGGGGCAGGTAGCTCGTGTGCATCGGGATTGGCTCAAGAAAAAGCGAGCTCAGGAATAAGCGCCCCAGGATTTCGAATCGTCTGGGTTCTTTAGATTCCCCTGCAACCTTTCTGTTTTCGAAATAATCAGCACACCAGGTATTTTCCCTGCGCACACCGACCTCCCGGACCATTGCTTGCTTGGTATACCTCAATCCAAAAAATCCACAGGCAAGTCGATACTGGTGGCGCTGAACTGATGTTCGGTCACCGGTTTGACACTAGGGTCGAATTTCAAAATGTCCCCTGGCTGACATTCCAGGTGATAACAAATTGATTCCAGTGTGCTGATCCTGATTGCCTTTGCTTTTCCGCACTTTAAATTCGAAAGGTTTGCGAGGGTAATTCCGACTTGTTCAGCTAGATCTTTCAGCTTCACTTTACGGTCAGCCATCACAACATCCAGTTTGAATTCAATTGCCATGGCAATAACCTCGCTCAAAATATAATAAAAACAACAAATTATTATCATGAAACAATAAAAAATTGTCGTTAAAATGGGTTTAGGCTATTGTAAAGTTAAGTGGAGTGTTTATTGGTGAGGCAAATATGGTCTGAATTAAGTCTTCAGTCAATCGCTCCGGTTGGGAGACCATTTCGGACTCATGAGACTTCCTGTTTGCCAGTTTAAAGTCCATTTGAGAGATTCTTTTTAATGAACAAGTTTTCACAAAAGCAAATGGCAGCTTGCAGGCTTCAACGCAAGGCCTGCTACATCAAGGTTTGTTTTCTGTGGCTTGGCTTGACTGTGGTGATTCATTCAGCGGATTACATACAGCAGACTGAATATACGGCACGGTCTTTCCCTGCCAACGATGCCTCCTCTGAGTTCAGCTCTGGATTTACTCGCATTCCCCCGCAGGCAGTGGGTATTTCATGGCGTAACCATTTATCATCTTCAGCGGCCGAGCAGAACAGAATACTGGAAAATGGTTCTGGTGTGGCCGCCGGGGATGTCAATGGAGACGGTCACTGCGACCTCTACTTTGCAACGATTCAGGGACCCAATCATCTGCACTTGAACAATGGTGATTGGACATTTCAGGAGCTGGATCTTGTCGGCGGCGCCGATTGTGCAGATCAATCCTCCACTGGGTCCCTGTTTGCAGATGTGGAAGGAGACGGTGATCTGGATTTGTTGGTAAATGGTATCGGGACGGGAACGCGCCTATTTATCAACGATGGTTCTGCCAATTTCATCGAGCACGGTGAAAGCGGCCTTGCGCGCACAGGTGGTGCGATGTCAATGGCTATGGCGGATGCTGATCAAGATGGCGACCTGGATCTCTATGTGGCCCATTACCGTGAAAATACCTGGAAGGATCTACCGTCGGGAGTGACTCCTCGAGTCGTTCAGAGGGGTAATCGTCCTCACGCGTTGCCAGAGGATCGGTTCCTTGCAATCGATCACGGGCCGGGTAGAAAGCCCGGTATTACGGAAGTGGGTGAACCTGATAGATTTTACCTCAACAACGGAGACGGTACATTCCAGCACCAAACATGGTCAGGCGGGCGCTTTCGCGATGATAAAGGGCAAATTTTGGATAAGACTCCCCGCTACTGGGGACTGTCTGTGCTATTCCGTGATCTCAATGGAGATACACTTCCGGATCTACTAGTTTGCAATGACTTTGCACATGGCGCGGATCAAATCTGGATGAATCAGGGGGACGGCTTTTTTCAGCAGCTTTCAAACCAGGCTATGCGCCAGTCGAGTTGGTCTTCGATGGCAGCAGATGTGGCGGATATCAATCGCGATGGCCACGACGACCTTTTCATTGTCGAGATGTTGAGTCAACAGCATTCCAAACGGCAGACACAGCGTGCCAACTATGAGACGGGAATTCAGGAGCCATCCATAGCCATGGGGCTGGATCGACCACAAACACAGCGGAACACCTTATTTTTAAATCGGGGAGATGGGTCTTATGCTGAAATTGCTCGAATGGCGGGTCTGGATGCCACCGAATGGAGCTGGGGGACTGTGTTCATGGATGTGGATCTTGATGGATGGGATGATGTATTGGTGGCTAATGGAAATAATCATGATTTGCTGGACGGGGATGCGACCATTGCAGCCATGATGGCCATGCGTTCGGCTCCCAAAAGCCGGATCCCCAAAACCCTTTTAATGTATCCCGCTCTGGAGACATCCAATTTGGTTTTTCGTAACAAAGGTGATCTGACCTTTGAAGATATGAGCAAAGCATGGGGATTTGATGAGATAGGCATTTCTCAAGGGATTTGCCTTGCTGATTTGGATCGTGATGGTGATTTGGATCTGGTGCTGAACAATCTTCAGCGATCTCCAAGTATTTATCGAAACAACGCGACAGGTCAAAGAATCAGCGTTCGATTGCGTGGTGGTGCGGCAAACCCTCACGCGATAGGAGCGCGATTACGACTCGTGACGACAAATTCCCTTCATCCCTTTATTCAAACGCGTGTCGTTTCTTCTGGTGGACGATATTTATCTTCGGATGAAAACCTTGTGGTTTTCGCAACACCTGAAGAGACAGGAGCTATGCGATTGGAGATTGATTGGCCGGGGGGGCAATGCAGTCAAATTGAAAATATCCAGCCAAACAAAGCATACACCCTGCTGCAACCCAAGGTGAAAGGATCCCTAAAGCCCCGCATGCCCAACCTCGCTAAAGGTCTTCCCTTGTTTGAGGAAGCTAGTGTCTCACTGTTCAGTAAAAAGCACATGGAATCTCCTATGCAGGGAGCCATGACCTTACAGCCACTTTTACCAAGATACCTGGATCGTTGGGGCCCTTCGTTCGTGGTAGGGGATTTGAACGGTGACGGTCTTGATGATCTGGCGATGGGCCAAGGTCAAGCTCACCCTGCGACCGTCACCATGGGAGCACAATCATTGAAATTGGAAGCTTCTGCTGGGGGAGATCAGACAGATCTGGTCTTCTGGAAGGGGAGTAACAGGAAAATGCGATTGGCAATATCCATCAGTAATATGACCACCGCATTTCAGAATGGACTGAAGGCAACACGATCCCAGCCAAGTGTCCTCATTTATCAGAAGGAGGGGGAACGCTTTGATCTGGTTCAAACGTTGCCCGGGCAACGCGCTCTTCCCGGTTGTCTGGAACTTATCGATTATGATAAAGATGGTGATCTGGATCTTTTTGTAGGGGGACGATTGAACCCTGGGAGGTATCCTGAACCCTCTATTTCAAGGCTTTATGAAAATGATCGTGGTCACTACAAGCTGCATCTGGAACAAAGTCGTTTGTGGTTTGATATGGGGTTGGTCACCGACGCGAAATCATTGGATTGGGATGGTGATGGTGATCAGGATCTCATCGTTGCTTGCGAATGGGGCACCTTGCGATTATGGGAAAATATAAACGGAACCTTTTCCGAGAAAACAGAAGCAGTAGGTTTAGCCTCAAGAAAGGGGCTTTGGACAGCACTGGAAGTGGCAGATCTGGATGGCGATGGCGATCTGGATGTGCTTGCGGGAAACTGGGGTAGGAACACAGATTACCAGCGGCATATCCATCATTCTATTCGAATGTATCATGGTGATCTGGATAACAATGGAAGCTATGATCTTGTTGAAAGTTATTATGAGCCTGAATCCGAACAGTGGGTGCCACTCAGGGACCTCATTGCCTTGGGGAACGCATTTCCCTTTGTGAGAGAGCGACATCGAACCTATGTTGGGATGTCCAGGACCCATGTCGATGAACTTTTTCAAGGGATTTCCACACTAGGTGACTGGCTTGAAATCAATACTCTTGAAACGGGAGTTTTCTGGAATGATCAAGGTCGTTTTCAATGGCAACCACTTCCATTTGAAGCTCAGCAAACTTCTGCCATATCACTTGCTGTCAGTGACTTTAATGGAGACGGCCACGCCGATATTTTCATGGGGCAGAACCTTCAGTCTTTGCAGCCTGAAATGTCTCGTTTTGATGCGGGGCTGGGGCTCATATTACTAGGTAATGGTGGTATGGCTTTTAAAGCTCTCACTGCAGAAGAAAGTGGTATTCGAGTGTTCGGTGAGCAATCGGAGGTACTCATCACAGACTGGAATGATGATGGCCTATCAGACTTGTTGATAGGGCAAACGGCCGGGGATTTACGTTTATTCCTGCAGTCGAGCAATTCGCCGCTTAGCGTTGGTCAAGCCGAATGAGCCTCCATCGCATTTTTCGATGTTTTGCAGGTCGAAACTGATTTTACACTCTGGGTGGGCTGAGGTTTTTTCTGGCGTGATTCTCCAAACAGCGACGCTTCAGCATTTTCGATGAGTGTCATTACTGCTGGATGGTCGAGGTGACGCTCGGCGCTAGTTAGATAAAAGTGCTGGAGGCATGCATTTGACTCTCCAATGATCTTGACTCCGTATTTCTGGACTGCCTCTGCTGCTGCAACAGTAGCCAAAGGGAAGAATCCAAGACCGTCTTCTGCGGCTACTTTCATGAGAGCAGCATCGTCAAATTCAGCAATCAGATGAGGTCGTATATTGATCTCCTGAAACCATTTTTCAAGGGATCGCCTGAGATCGGTGTTTTCACTGGGCAAAAGAGCAGGAGCCCCATCGAGAGATCGAGGAAAACCTTTCTTTAATTTGTCTGCCAGTTGAGGGGCAGCACAGAAAACGATTCCGCAATCACCCAAACGATGATTGAATACTTTGAAATTTGTGGAGCTTGGTGCGGGTTCATCAGAAAGCACTATATCAATGCGATAAGCGGCAAGCATCGAAAGTAAATCGATCACTTTTCCTTCAGAACAAGAGACTTGTACAGGTGTAGGAATTTGAAAGACTGGTTTGAGTATTTTATAGCTTACCAGCTTGGGTACTGAATCCACAATTCCAATGGAAAAACGCAACGGGTGTGATGTTGGTCTTTGCCTTACGGTGTTCAATAAATCCGACCCCAAGGAAAAGATTTCCTCAGCATAGCTGTAAACTTTGTGACCGGTTTCAGTTAGCACTAGCTTGCGACCGTTCCTGCGAAACAGTTTATCGCCAAGGAAACCCTCCAGCGACTGCACTTGAGTGCAGATGGTGGGTTGCGACACGTTGAGTTTTTTGGAAGCTTGGGTAAGTCCACCCTCGCTTGCTACTACCCAGAAATACCTTAAATGGTGATAGTTTAAAAATTCCACTGAAAGCTCAATACTTAGTTAATTTCTATATATTTGATTGAATATTCGTAATAGTCAAAGTATTCCGCACGAAGGATAGTGTCCCTGCATGAATCAGATAGGTTATAAAAAGGCGTTTCCCAAGGACTTTTCCGCGGGAGTTGTTGTCTTTCTAGTTGCTCTTCCGCTTTGCCTAGGTATTGCTCTAGCTTCTGGCGCTCCTTTGATCAGTGGTAT
>ERZ1048686.3492-NODE-3492-length-10030-cov-4.911178_pt1 | contig 10030 bp, 5 predicted proteins | sample MGYA00383099_ERZ1048686 | MGnify/ENA primary metagenome ERZ1048686 (study PRJEB29581, sample SAMEA5548369) | metagenome | biome: marine; feature: coastal; material: water | depth 25 m | study: Short-term variability in the microbial, nano- and picoplankton...
CGATCGTCGAATAGGCTCAACTTCCTACTATCTCCACTTATTCTTTGCCGAAGCGAGACTTACGCCCGTTGTTTGGTGGAGGAGTGGACGCTACCTTTTTGATCTGTTTGATGCCTTGATCGGCAATTTCAGGCGCGATTCCTTACTGGAATACGTTTAGTAAAGCAGTTGAACTTATCCCAAATGTGATGAAATACCTTCGATTTATTCCCACCCTGTTGATTGCCGCAGTGCTTTTTTCAGGTTGTGCCGCATCTCAAGGAGCGAGCAACAGCAAGGCACCGGCTTCTGCAGCCAGTAAACCTTCGCCGAAAAAAAAGGACGATGGTCCTAAGAAGTTTTCCGAAGTCATCAAGGATGATTTTGTGAAAGACGAGGGTGTGTTCAACATCTATCGCGATTCTGAAAAATATTACTACGAGATTCCTGATGCCGAGTTGGGAGAGGAGTTCTTACTCGTAACACGTATCGCCAAAACTGCGGATAACATTGGTTATGGTGGGCAAAAAGCCAATACTCAGGTTGTTCGCTGGGATCGTCGTGGTGACAAAATTGACCTCAAAATGGTCGGCTACGAGAACAGAGGAGAAGAGGGAGACCCGATCTACCATGCTGTTCGTAATTCGAACCTCGAGCCCATCATCAAATCCTTCGATATTGCGGCCCTGAACGCCGACACTACAGGAGTGGTCATTGATGCTACTTCTTTGTTTACGTCCGACGTTCCAGCTTTGGGCCTTCAGTCCGGACGGCGCTCGCAGTATCAAGTTCGTCGTGTTGATGCAGGTCGTACCTACATCACGTCTGCTAAAAGCTTTCCGACCAATATTGAAGTGCGTCACGTATTGACGTATGAAGCGAACAAAGCGCCATCGAACGCCTCATCAAACAGCATTACGGTAGAAATGGCCCAGTCCATGGTCAAACTACCGAAAGAACTCATGACGCCTCGCCTGTGTGACGATCGGGTTGGCTTGTTCAGTGTTCAGTTCACCGAATACAATGGTGAGCAGCATAGATCAGAAACGACTTGCTATGTCACACGCTACAAGCTCGTTCCCAGTGATCCTGAAGCCTATGCACGTGGCGAACTCGTAGAGCCCGTTGAGCCCATTGTCTATTATGTGGATCAGAACACTCCAGAAAAATGGCGCAAACCATTGCTTCAGGGTGTCGAAGACTGGAATCGCACGTTCGAAGCTGCTGGCTTCAAAAATGCAATTGTGGGTAAAATGGCCCCGACAGCCGAGGAAGATCCTGACTTCAGCCCAGAAGATGCTCGGTATTCTGTAATCCGATACTTTGCTTCTGACATTCAGAACGCATCGGGCCCGCACGTACATGATCCGCGTACCGGGCAGATCCTAGAAAGTGATATCAACTGGTATCACAATGTGATGCAGTTGCTACGTAACTGGTACATGATCCAGACAGCAGCCGTGAACCCGTCTGCTCAGAAAGTCTTGTTTGAAGACGATGTCATGGCTGAGTTAGTCCGATTCGTGTCTGCTCACGAAGTAGGTCATACACTTGGTTACCAGCACAACATGGGTTCTTCCTATGCCTACACGGTTGACCAGCTTCGTGACCCCGAATTCACGAGTAAGCACGGTGTAGCTCCATCTATTATGGACTATGCCCGCTTTAACTACGTCGCTCAGCCAGAAGACGGCGTCACGCAGTACAGCGCCCTTGTTGGCGAGTATGATGATTGGGCCGGCAAATGGACATACTCTTGGTTCGATGGCGATCGCACACCAAAAGAAGAACGTCAGATTCTAAACCAGTGGGTAAAAGACCGTTCTGACGATCCTGCCATGTGGTTTGGAAGTGGTTTTGGCGATCCTCGCGTGCAGACTGAGAACATTTCTAATGACGAAATGGAAGCTTCTCGTCTTGGTATTCTAAACTTGCAGCGCATTCTGGACAAGCTGATTGATTGGACAGAAGAAGAAGCCAAAGATTACGCTCAGCTGAAAGAGCTGTATTCCAATGTTGGAGGACAGTACAGCCGCTATGTTGGTCACGTATCCTCAAATGTCGGTGGAGTTTACGAGCAGCTCAAAACAACTGACCAAATGGGCACCGTTTATTCTCCAGTCCCCAAAGAGCGCCAAGCTCGCGCTGTACAGTGGATGGCGGACGAAGTATTCACCACACCAGAGTGGATGATCCGGGAAGATATTCTTCAGTTAATTGAAGGAAACGGTATTGTTAATCGTGTCCGAAGCTATCAGGTAGGCGGTGTTAATCGTCTTCTCGATACTCAGAAACTTGCACGCATGATGGAAGGCGAAGCACGCTGGGGAAGCGATCAGTACAGTGTTACTGATCTGTTCGGCGATATGCGTGGATCTATTTTTTCCGAGCTAGCTAGTGCTTCCTCGGTGGATTCATATCGGAGAAACCTGCAGCGTGGTTATGTCACTGCAGTGGGTAACTTGATGGATGTTAATTTCTCTGCGACGGGCTTTTTGGCCGACTACGGATACCAGAGCGTCAACTCCATGCAGTCCGACTTGAGAATGCTTGCAATGGGTGAACTAGAGACAATGCAGTCTCAGCTAGATCGTGCGGCATCTCGAACACGTGATTCCATGACTCGACTTCACTTGCGTGATCTATCTTCTCGCATCGAAGAGATGCTTGATGCAGACGACGACTAGTCGCTGATTGAACATCAGGTATTGGTTTTGTGGCGCGGCGGTTGAGATTTCTCAACCGCCGCGCCTTTTTTATGACCGAGCCTCTTTCTGGGAATATCATGACAGGTACGGAAAAGTGGAATGAAATCACCCTAGAGACCGTCTAACCCGTATACACTGTTTTTTGAATCAACTCTCCGCCAAGAAATGATCCATACCGCTCAAAGAAGTCTGATTATCGCGTTTTTCGCGCTCTTCTCGTTTGTGCTTCTACCCGTATCTGCCCAGAACACATTAGAGCCAGTCGACCAAGAAGTGGTCGATATGATTCGTACTGAGGGATTGGAAAACAGCAACGTAATGAACTATATGTCCTGGATGACTGACGTTTTCGGACCTCGTCTTACAGGATCACCTGAGCTCGATGCCGCATCGGATTGGGCGCTTGAGACGTTTACTGAAATGGGTCTGGAAAACGCCCATCGCGAAGAGTGGGGTCCCTTTGGAAGAGGATGGACGCTCAAGCATTTCAATATTGAAGCAAGATCGGATTACGGTATGTTTACGCTAACTGCCTATCCGAAAGCATGGTCTCCGGGAACGGATGGACATGTGGAAGGTGAAGTGGTCTTAGTATCAGCCGAGACGATGGAAGAAGTGGAAGCGTATCGAGGGAAACTAGCTGGCAAAGTCATCCTTACACAGCAAATACGCGAAACAGAGGAGCCTTTTGAGGCCATTGCTAATCGCCACAGCGATTCAGCTCTGTTGGATATGGCAAATGCTGCTCCGCAACCTGCCTCTGGAAATAGAAGGCGATTTGGCCGTGGAAACCGTGAGGTTTCTACAGCCTTACGCAATCTTATTCTAACGGAAGGAGCCATCGCCGTACTGGATCGTGGTTCGAAGGGAGACTACGGTACGATCTTCGTTTCGAGCGCTGCTGTTCCAAGTGATCCCGCAGCCGGATTTGGTGGACCGCGTGCACAGCACATGGATGCCCCAGAAACGCCTCCGCAGTTCACAGTGGCCGTTGAGCACTATAACCGGATGCTGCGCATGATGGAAAAAGGCATCGAAGTACGAGTACATGTCGATTTGAAGGTCGAATTCAAGGATGATGACCTCATGGAATACAATCTCATTGCTGAAATTCCCGGTACAGACCCGGAAATCGGTGATGAAATCGTCATGTTAGGTGCTCATTATGATTCTTGGCACGCAGGCACGGGGGCAACAGATAATGCCTCGGGTTCAGCTGCCATGATGGAAGCCATGCGCATCCTTAAAAATGTGTACGCAAAAAAAGGCGTTGGGCCTCGTCGTACCATTCGTATCGCACTATGGACTGGAGAGGAGCAAGGATTACTTGGATCGCGTGCATACGTAACGAGTAATTTTGCTGAGTCTGCAGGTCGTGGACAGCCACCAACGACCTTTCTGGGTGACTACGATAAGTTTTCGGCCTACTACAATATGGATAACGGCACGGGTCGAATCCGAGGTGTACACATGCAGGGTAACGAAGGTGTAGCCCCCATCTTCCGTCAATGGTTGTCTCCATTCCATGATCTAGATGCCGCTACGCTCACCATGAATGGAACTGGTGGTACGGACCATCTTGCCTTCGATGGTGTGGGACTTCCTGGCTTTCAGTTTATTCAGGATCGGATTGCCTACAGCCCTAAAACACATCACTCTAATATGGACGTGTACGATCACACTATCCCGGCTGACTTGAAACAGGCTGCTACGATTATCGCTGCATTTGCCTATCACACATCCGAGCGTGATGAAAAGCTTCCAAGGAAGCCACTGCCCGCACCACCTGTGGCTCAGCCAACGGGCCGGTAAGCTTTCTTTCAGTTTGAAATTCGGGTTACACATCGAACCCGAAGGATGATAGCGTCAACTATCTCCTGACATCAAGGGGCGGCGAAGATGGCGATTTAAATCGCCATTCGCCGCCCCTTTTTAATATTATGAGGCATCTGAAAAACAGCCTTTCTCAACACCATACAGTCTTTCCGTGAAAACCAGGAATATGTTTTTCCTTGCGACAGCCGTACTGCTGTCGATGTCTTTGTGGTTTTCCGCTTCGGCCGTCGTACCCCAACTTGCTGAAGAGTGGAGTCTATCGACGTCCATGCAGGCTTGGATGACGATGAGTGTACAACTGGGATTTGTAGCTGGAGCATTATTCAGCGCTATCCTCAATCTCTCGGACCGCTTTTCCGCGCCTCGTGTGGTCGCCTTCAGCGCCACTCTCGGCGCCATCTTCAATGCCTGTATCCCTCTTTTCTCTGAGGGGCCTGAATCGGCTCTGGTATTTCGATTCCTGACGGGGGCCATGTTAGCGGGAGTATATCCTCCCGGAATGAAGATTATGGCCAGCTGGTGTAAGGAAGACAGAGGTAAGTGCATTGGCATGCTGGTCGCTGCACTCACGCTGGGCTCCGGTATGCCTCACTTACTCAAAGCCCTTTCCGCTGCATCGACCGCGCTTCCTATGTGGCATCAGGTACTGTATGGAACGTCGGTCCAATCACTCATTGCTGCAGCCATTGCGCTATTCCTGATTCAGTCTGGCCCGCATCTAGGTCAAACCGCCCAGTTCGACTGGCGTCAAGCTACTTCAGGACTCACGGACCGGCCTACACGGCTGGCCAACTTCGGCTACTTCGGGCATATGTGGGAGTTGTACGCTATGTGGGCTTGGGTGCCCGTCATGCTCCTTGTAAGCTACCGTGCTGCCGGATACAGCGATACAGCCGCAGGACTTGCTGCATTTGGTGTTTTTGCAGCAGGAGGGGCCGGCTCGTTCCTCGCCGGTATTTGGGCGGACAAGATTGGCCGCACCCGCATTACGAGTATCGCTCTCGGGGTCTCGGGCACCTGTTGTCTCATTGCAGGTCTTTTCTTGAATCAGCCCATTCTTCTGACTATGGTCTGTCTCATCTGGGGAGTGGCCGTAATAGCGGACTCGGCCCAGTTCAGTGCAGCCGTATCAGAATTGGCGGACTCACGCTATGTAGGCACGGCACTGCAGGTTCAAACAAGCCTAGGTTTTCTCCTCACCTTGGTAACGCTTCAATTAACACCCATTTTAATCGATAAGGTCGGATTCGAGTGGGTCTTTCTTCTTCTCATACCTGGGCCAATTGTTGGAATAGTCTCTATGCTCAAGCTTCGTAGTGACCCCCGGTCTTCTCAAATGGCCTCAGGGAATCGGTAGCGATTAAGCAGGCGGGCCGATGTGTATGAACCCAGACCAGTAGTAAGGATGTGAAATCGGCCCTGGAGTATTCATAATAGCCTTCTTTGCGTTTCTTAAAGAGGTCCCGATAGATTGGCCACTTGTCATGTTTGCATAAAATTGCTGCATTAATAAGTGTGTCGCTACATCGTCACTTGGCCAAAGTGATGCGACCAAGTTTTTTGCTCCGGCATAAATAAATCCCCTTGAAAATCCTGATAGACCGCTTGATTGCCCACTACCCTCCATTGCGGAATCACAAGAGCTTAAGACAACAAGTTCAGCCGGTACTTCCAAACCGAGTATTTCACTTGCATACAAAATACCGTCTTCCCCGTTGCTGCCATTCGGTTCTAGTAAGATGCCTGAATTTATTGGGTTTTCCGTGTTTACAAAGCTGTGGGTTGCAAAATGTATATATCTATAGTCAGAAAGCACTGCATTTTTGAAATTGGACTCAGACGCATCTCCTCGCAGAAGAACAGTGGTTTTGTCGTTGGTCGCATTTGAGAACCAACCGAATCTTGAATCGATCAAATCCGAGAGGTCTTCCAATTCTCGCAGTGTTCCATCTAGGGATTCAATATTGACTTGGCCTTTATATGACTCACTAGAATTATCGGTTATGAAATCAAGCACGGTGTCAGATGGAATAGTCTCTTGATCAAAAACGGGACCCATGGCCAGAAGCTCTTTGTCATACTCCTTTAGCTTGATATCCGATTGCTGCAGCATTAGGGTCGCAGAATATCCGTGATTGATATTGATTTGTTTTCCGAGAAACGGAAAATTTTTAGCATACTGATTTGGATCGATGGAGATATCCACAGGCTCTGTCAGTAAGGCATCAAAGGGGACATAATGTAAGTGTGAAACTGGAAATATTATTACTGATTTAGTTTGTATGTAATCTTCTAAAGGATTAAAAATAAGATGATAAATTTTGTATAGAATATTGAAATATGTTTGATCAAAAGAAGGTCCAGATAGTATTCGGAGGTTATCAGCAGTTTTGATAATATCATCTAGAGGGCCTATGTAAATGCTTTCTGCCCCCGAATTTTCAATAATTATAGCATGTAATTCATTATCGAATGAGTAGTACTGTATTATAGTTTTTTGTGTCAGTTTTATATACTCCAAAATGTCATTTATATTTGAGTATTTTACATCGTGTTTAAGTGTGTAATATCGTGGGTATACTTGTTCGATATGAGAGGATAGTTGACTGAGTTTTTTGCGTGCAATGAACCTCTGGTAGTTGAGAGAAGTCTCATTTCCCGCATTATTTCGATTTTCGAACAAATGCAGGAGTTGGCGATCAAATCCTGTGATTAAGTTCTGTAAATCAAGCTCCTTTCTGACTAAGGAATCGGGTATGTGCGCGATTTTCTTAGCCTTGGATGCAACTGTAGCTTCGATGAAACTACCGTTCTTTTGGAACTCCGAGAAGTAGAATAAATAGTCTAAATACTGGAAGCTTCGTGTAGAGTCTAAAAGGTTGTGAGATAACCTCAGCGCATGATTAATAATCTCATTCGTATGCTTTACTGAAATGGCTTTCGATTGAGAATCTAGGTTATTCCTCCTTGCGTAAGAGGAAATCTCAAGAGCTCTCTGAAATGCTGAGAGAGACTTTTTTAGCTGATTAATTTGGTTGGAGCTATAGCCTAATCCAGATAATATTACGCCTTTTAGTTTCAAAGATCGGGACAGTTCAATCAGGTCTTTGCCACTTTCAAGTGGCGGGTTTCCACTATTGATTTGTGGTTTCTCAAAGATCGTATTGACTCCGACGGCTTGTTGAATTGTCCGTAACGCTAAGTCAGTTTGATTACTTCCCAGGTAAAACTCGGCCAAATCATTTAATAGTTTTGGAACCGAAGGAGATCCTAGGGCAAGGCTACCTTCAACGGCGTTTTTCATTTTCACGATTGCAGATTTTGAATCCCCAATTTCAAATCTAATGTGTGCCACCGTTGCAATTACCTCCCAATATTTGGGATGACTTCTAAAGTCCAGACCTGATATCTCATCCTCAATCTCGATAATGATTTCAAGAGCATCTGATAGCCGGCCTTGACCCCGATATGATTGTGCCAACAGTTGCAAAGTCGAGAAATAGGATAAATGACGGCTACTTAGAACGGCCTTTTTAATCATTTTAGCTTCGATCAGATGATTTTCGGCTTTTTCAAATTCCTGTAGACCGAGATACGCAAATGCAATATTGTTGTGGCTGTAAGCTGATTCTATATGCTCTGGTCCAAATGAATAAATCCAAATGCCCAGTGCCTGTTTGTGATGTTCAAGGGCTTTGAAATGCCTACCCATAGCTTGATAAACATTTCCTAGATTTCCGTACGTACCGCCAATTGAAGGATGGGATTTAGGAAGTAGTCTTTCTCTGGTCGAAAGCACAGATAAATGTTTTTCAATGGCTTTATCATATTCACCAAGCCTGTAGTAGACATTACCAACATTGTTTAGTGAGGTCATGTACTCGACGCTTTCAATCCCAAACAGATTTCGTTTGTGGTTTAGTGAGTTTTGAAAATGATAAAGGGCAAGGGAGTAATGTCCCTGTTGTTGATAAAGAAAGCCATGAAGGTGTTCGGAATAGGCTTGAAGGGATTTGGAGGGTGTATCAAGAGCTGCTTCTTGTTTTTTGCACTGATTGACCTCTGTTTCAGCCCGCAGATATTCTCCAAATCGGATTAGCGCCTCTGCTCGAATACACGAAGCCATGGCTAATTCAGAATCAGAAGAGGTAAAGTGAATGTCTTCCTTCGGATCTAGCAAATGGACGGCCTCATTATACTTTCCTTGCTCGATCATCAGCTTGGAAAGCTTATTCCGAACGTTTGAATCTTTTGGCGCTTCACTTTGAAAGAGAATCTCACGGTAGATTGAATCCGCCTGGTGATAGTCTAGTTGCTCATGATGTTTGCTAGCCATTGCAAGTCTGGATTCATCATCGGCAATCGGAGGGTAGTTCTCTGGAGCTGGGGCTTCCGGCTCTTTGGAAATAGCCAGAAAAGAGACACCAGCGATGAGTATGACGCTGAGGAAAGAATATGTGAGTGCTTTCATGAGAGGGGAGGGTTGGTTGCTCCTTTAGAGGGGCTCACCGATGTCATTGCAACATCACTAGCCGAAATAGGAGGCTGCAGGCTGCCGAAAAGAGGTCCTCATTTCCTTATAAAACGTAATAGCAGGCCCGATGTGCGCCATTTATCCATTATTACGAAAGAGGGGAGTAACCTCTTGATGTCTCGTGAGATGATCACCAAGGACATTTTGATTTCAGCGAAAGTCCCGATCACCCCTCGTCCGAATGGATCCCTTCTGTTAAAAGGAAACGTTTCTATCCGTTCAGGAAGCGGAAGCGTACGCTAGCAAGGAAAGAAGGTATCACTTTGTCGATGTGGCCTATCCAAGTCAAAGCCTTTCTGCGACGGCGCGCATAAAGCGGGTGGATTTGAAGCAGATGGCGTTTAGGTTGGCGCCCTAGCAATTAATTGCTAGGGCTTGAGGTCGTACGTCTTTCATGAGGTCAGTAGAAAAGGCAACCCTTGGGTCTGAAGCAGTGTGTAACAAATTGGCGGGTTTCGTAACTCATAGCGTCGTCTACCGTCAGAGTTAGACTTCTCACCCTGACTCTAAAGACTAATCTAAGCTGGATGAATCACCCTGATACGCCTTCTGTATTTCTCTTTGACTCGGAACTGAGCTTTCGGCAACTGTTGGCCTTCTGGGAGTCCAAGCTTTCTTCTGCCTCAAGCGCAGAAAGAATCATGGCTGGTGTTGTTCTGGATCAAATACCAGAAGATCACATTCTTCGGTCTGCCGTTGTAACTCCGGAAGAAGCTTCTGAACATGCCCAGCTCGTAGACATGCTAATGAGCGCAATCGTCCCCATTGCCAATGCAGAGGACGATATTGCAGCGGCCATGGTCCCTTTCCGGATGATTCCTGTGTATCACACGATACCATTCGAGAAGTTAAATTTTCTGGATAAGGAAAAAATTACGTTTACGACCACCTCCGGAAGCGTGGCCTTTGCGGAAATGGGGAGTCGAAAGTCATTGACGGTCTACCACATGGTCTTGACCCAGTATTATGGTGC
>ERZ1048686.3496-NODE-3496-length-10025-cov-14.201505_pt1 | contig 10025 bp, 6 predicted proteins | sample MGYA00383099_ERZ1048686 | MGnify/ENA primary metagenome ERZ1048686 (study PRJEB29581, sample SAMEA5548369) | metagenome | biome: marine; feature: coastal; material: water | depth 25 m | study: Short-term variability in the microbial, nano- and picoplankton...
TCGTACATATAACGGAAAAAGAAAGTAAGAATTAAAGTTGCAATATGACTACCATCAATATCAGCATCCGTCATGATTACTACTTTATGATATCTCAATTTCTCCATATTTAAAGCTCTTTCATCTTCTTCCGTTCCAACAGACACTCCCAAAGCAGTGTACATGTTTTTAATTTCCTCATTTTCAAAAACTTTATGTTGCATTGCTTTCTCAACATTTAAGATTTTACCTCTAAGTGGAAGAATTGCTTGAAAATGTCTGTCTCTTCCTTGTTTTGCTGTACCACCTGCAGAATCTCCCTCAACTAAAAATATTTCACATTTCTCCGGATCTCTTTCCGAACAATCTGACAACTTCCCAGGAAGACCAGAGCCAGTCATCACGCTCTTCCTTTGCACCATTTCTCTTGCTTTTCTGGCGGCATTTCTAGCAGTTGCTGCTAAAATTACTTTTTGTACAATAATTTGTGCTTGAGCAGGATTTTCTTCAAGATAAAAAGTCAACATATCACTTACAGATTGAGAAACTGCAGTAGTAACTTCTTTATTTCCTAATTTTGTTTTTGTTTGTCCTTCAAACTGAGGTTCCATAACTTTTACAGAAATAACAGCTGTTAAACCTTCTCTAAAATCATCTCCAGAAATTTCAAATTTTACTTTCTTTAGTAACCCTGAGTTATCGGCATATTTCTTTAAAGTTCTGGTAAGTCCTCTCCTAAAACCAGAAAGATGTGTACCTCCCTCATGAGTATTTATATTATTTACATAGGAATGTACATTTTCGGTATATGAATTATTGTACACCATTGCAACCTCAACCGGCACTCCATCTTTTTCTCCATCAATATAAATGACATCATTTAAAATGGATTCTCTTGTTCCATCCAAAAACTTAACAAATTCTTTTAATCCTCCCTCTGAATAAAACTCTTCTTTTACAAAATTATCTTCTTCATCAGTTCTTCTTTTATCTGTAATAGAAAGATTAATTCCTTTATTAAGAAAGGAAAGCTCTCTTAACCTTGCAGCTAAAATATCAAAATGATAAACCGGTTCAATAAAAATACTCTTATCTGGAGTAAAGGTGACGAAAGTACCTGTTTTATCGGTAGTTCCAATTTCTCTTACATCATACTGAGGAATACCTATTTTATATTCTTGCTCAAATATATTTCCTTCCCTATGAACTTCTACTCTTAAATCTGAAGAAAGTGCATTTACACAAGAAACACCAACTCCGTGAAGTCCTCCAGAAACCTTATAGGAACCTTTATCAAATTTACCTCCAGCATGCAAGACTGTCATTACAACTTCTAATGCAGACTTCCCTTCTTTTTCGTGCATACCTGTCGGAATACCTCTTCCATTATCAGTAACTGTAATTGAATTATCCTCATTGATAAATACATCAATGTGAGAACAATGTCCCGCAAGAGCCTCATCAATAGAATTATCTACAACTTCATACACCAAATGGTGTAAGCCTTTCTGACCAATATCACCAATATACATGGCTGGTCTTTTTCTCACAGCTTCTAAACCTTCAAGTACCTGAATATTATCAGCACTGTAGTCCTGATTTTTATTTTCTTCACTCATATTTTAATGTAATTTTTATCTTATTTTAAAGTCATACAAATATACAAATTTACAATGGCAAAAAAGAGGTTTTTCTACAACAAAAAGAAGATTAGTTTTTCAACAAAAGTTAATAACTTTTTCTAGAAGGAATAACTTAATCCGAACCAAGCGTTTCTACCTATTTCTTGGTATCCTTCCCACATATCTTGCTTAGAGTTAAAAATATTGTTAATTCTTAAATATGCTGAAATAGATTTTGTGTAATTATAATCAATAGAAATGTTAGCATGAAGTTGATGATTTAGGTCAAAAATATCATTATAATTGATATGATAATTTTGCAATGAATCTTGGAATCCTCCAACTGATTTTCTTTTTCCCAAATACGAGACAGAAGTATTTATCTTTATCTTCTCATCTAAGTTTAAAGACACTCCTAAAGTTCCATTAATATTTTCTTTATTAGAAACAATTGTATCATAATTAAAATAATTAGCAGACGCATGAACTCCAACTAAATCATTTATCTGCCACTCATAATTTGCATTTGCATGTAATCTCCACACATCTATGTAAGATGAAAGATACTTTCCATTTGGATAGTATGGTACTTTATAAAAGACAGGAACGTTTACAATATAAGCATAAGATAATTTTCCTTCAAACACCTCATCTTTACCTATTACATTCTTCATGTAAAGGTACGCTTCATTTTCTTCAGTAGTTCTTAAATCTAATGTATTAAAATCATCAAAAACTACATCTTGATTTGTTGCAAAAGCATATATATACGGATTGTCATCTGAGAGTGATTTAATTGTATTTCTATAACCATTATTCTCCAATCCTCCTTCAATGTACAGGATATCTTTCACTAAAAATTTACTTATATTAACATAAGGAAATAAACCTATTTCAGCACCATTTAGATCGTCTAATATGTAATCAGAACTAAACCCTAAATCTATATCAAAATCATACTTTTCTATAGAAATAAAAGAATTTAATGCGAAGATCTTGAAATCAGATCGTTCTACATCATCCAACTCTGAATTTGCATAATTTATAAAATTATCAAATTCTATTTCCAATTGAACAGGATATCTCCTTACATTCTTACTAATAGATGTATTCAGGTGAATCTGATTTTCTGATAATTCATTTAAATCTGAAACAAAGAAATGTGCTCTGTGTTTTAATTTGTATTCAGAAAGCTCCCTTGAAAAAACAGTAACCCCAATCTTTGAATAAGAAAATCTGTTTTTATCAGTATTAGTAACAGACTCTGGAAGAAGTCTATATTCGTTTTCTACTGAGTTTCTATCATAATCAAGGTTTACTAAATAAATATTTTTCTCTTCTATTTTCTTTCCAAAAAGATGTACCTGGTTTAGAGATTTTTTGAGTTTTTCTGAATTCTTGTCTGAATATCTATTTGCAAAATGATTAAATGTAAGTCCATAAGAATAATCATCTTCTCTTAAACTATTAAATGTAATATTGGAAATAGATGTAAAATGAGTACCACCTCCGAACAAAATGGTTGAACGATATAAATCGGAAAGTTTCTCTCCACTTACCTTGGCTGAGTTTAGTGGACTAATTTCATAATCTGTATTTAGGGTTTTCTCAACAAAACTATATTTCTGAGTTTTGTCAATCTTGGTCGTATCTGAAAATTGAGTTGTTTCCTTTATCTTTTCAGATTCCGGGATTTGAGGTTTAAAACCTTCTATAACCGTAACCTTAGTTGGATTTATATCTTGTGCCATCAAAACAGAGACAAAACACATCAGAACAAAAGTATTTATCTTTTTCATAATTTAATTTTCCATTTCTTCTTCAATTTCTAAGTCAGAATAATTTATTTCATAGTCTAAAGTCTCTCCAATTTCAATAGTAGATTCTTCTTTCTCTGACTCTACTTTTTCTGATTGTTTTTTCTCTATGATTTGCTCCCATTTCTTTTTTGCCAAATTAACCACATCTTCTCCGTCATGATTTTCAATTACACTTTCTAAAGTTGCTTTTGCCTGATAATTATTACCCTGATTCATATAAACATCTGACAAAAGCACAAAACCTTTTGCAATCCAGTGATTTGAAGAATACCTTTCAGAAAGTTCAAAAATTAGACTCTCTGTTTCCGAATAATTTTCTTCTAAATAAGAAAAATATGATTTCATATACATTGCTTCCGAACCATCTTGATTAGTAGTCAAACTCACAATTTCATTACACAAATCTGATGAACGAGCATAATTTCCATTCTGATAATCAGAACGAGCAATTATTAATTTAGATCTTGCAACTAAACGATCATCAATCTTATCCGCTAGTAAAACTCTTTCCGCATATTTTACAGCAATCTCAGTATTATTCAGTTCAAAACCAAACATTAATCTTATAATCGACTCTCTTTTTAATCCATTTGTAGAAGCTGTCGTATCTAAAATTTGATAATATTTATTAGAAGATGTCATATCTTCCTTATCGTATGAATATCTGCACAACCTAATTAATGAAGGTTCGAAAAATACTGAATTCCCTAACTCTAATACTTTCTTATAAGCGTTTATCGCAAGAATAGTATCAGACGTTTTCCAACAAGACTCAGAATAATAATATTGAGATTTAATTTGAAAGATTGCATCATCTCCAAAAGTTGTAATATATGCACTAAAATCAATTTTTGACTGAACATAATCCTCTTTCTTAAACTTATTATATGCAATCTGATAAGTAATAGAATCCTTAGCTGCAACACTAATATCTAACTGAGGAATCTTATTTATATATGAGAGATATTCGTTTATATCTCCCTTTTTCACATAAGCATTTTGCAATCCTATTTTCGCTCCATTAAACGACCCTGATTTTGAATAATCCTCAATAATCTCTTTCAGGCATAAAATGGATTGATCAATTTCTCCTTGATTAAAATATATCAGACCTTTATTTAGAAGTGAAGAAGAAAGTACTTCATTGTCTTTTGAAACAGATAAGATCTTATCATAGTAACTTAAAGCTTTTTCATGTTCATCTTGGTTCTTATATAAGTTTGCGATATCAAACAAAGACCTTTGATAATATAGAGATTCTTTAAATTTTGATATTAATCTAAACAAACATTCTTCCTGCTTTCTATAATCTGACAGTAAAGCATAGCATTTTGATTCCTTATAAAGTGCATAATCCTGAGATGTGTTGTTTTCAGTAGATTTCCTATAATATCTGCTTGCATTTTTAAATTCACTCAACATAAAATAACTATCCGCTAATCTGAGTTTAGAATCTTGCATTCTACCATCATCTAACTCAGAATTTATCGCCTTCCTAAATAAATCTACGGATTTAGAATATTGTTTAGATTGAAAATACGCATAAGCCAAATTATATTTTGAGACCGAAACTTTATCCATTAAGGAATTAGATGGCGTGCTAATAAATTCTGTATAATAATTTATTGCTTTTGTATAGTCTCTCAACTGATAATAGCAATCAGCTAACCAATACAAACACATTACATCAATTTCTTTATTTTCAGGATATTTCCTAGCAAATTCAAACTTTACCAATGCATTATTATAATTCGCATTATTATAATGTTGGACTCCAATATAATAAGATAATCTTTGTAAAGTTTGTTTTTCTTCTTGTTTTGGCAAATAATTATTTTTCAGAAAATCAAATGCTTGTTGGTACTGATTAGTACTCTGAAACATATTAATCATCAATCGTTTTACTTCTAATTTATATTTACTCAGGTGGTGTTCATCAAACTCATTCATAACATATGATAAATTCGTGTAAGGTAAATCCAACTCATAAGAAAGTTTAAAATAATTATACAGAGACTCCTCCTTTAATATAAGGTCAAAATTGATCTCAGCAGCATTCTTAAATGCATTTAAAGCAAAGGACTTTTTACCCATATTCAGATAAGATTTTCCTAAATAGTAAGATGTAAATTGAGACAAACTATCTTCTGTATTTTCTACTTTCTCTAAATAATAAATAGCTTCCTCATAATCTTCCAAAAAGATATTTATTTGCCCCATCTGAAAATAATCTTCTATTTTGTTTGATTCTGAAATCTCTAGATATTTACTAAAATATATTTCAGCATTTTTATAATCCAACAAATTAAAATAAGACTCTGAAAGCAAACGATTAACTTCCTCTTCCCTACTATCAATTACATTATCCAGAATTGGAACTGCATAATCTATAAGTTCTTTATATTTTTCTAATTCAAAATAAATTTGAGTAATATAATAAGGTACAATTGCAGAAAAAGTTTTATCATCCTTTAACAACTTAAAATTCGACAAAGATTTATTGTACATCTTTTGAATATAATTGATATGCGCATAATAATATAAAGACAAGCTCTTATACCTCCCATCTTTATCTTTTACTTTATAAAAATGGTATTTTGCGTCATCATGTTCTTCCTGAGTAAAAAATGAATACCCTAATTTGAAATGAAATTCATCATCCTTGATAGACTCGTCGTTTATTTCAAAAAGTATTTCTGAGGACTTTAGATAATTCTTTTTACTAAAATAGATAAACCCTAATTCTTTTCTTGCTTCCTGTAAAAAAATAGATTTTTTGTAATTATTTATTAGTAATTCATACCAATAAATTGCATCAGAGTTTCCTAAATTCTTAGAACAATTTGCAATTTTATATATCAAAAAATCTTCATTTTCTCCATCATTTAATAAGTTTTGATACAAATTTTGAGACACACTATATTCTCCTTCTTCAAATAATTTATTTGCATTATCTAAATCAATGATTTGCGCCGAAACATTAATTATTAAACTACTCATTAGAAGAAAAAAGGAGAACTTTTTAATCATATTACAATATGTTTTATCAGTTCTTAAAATTAAATAATAAGGAGGAACTCCATAATATTGTGTTTTTAAGTTTTCAACATCTTTTTTTAACAAGTTGAAATATTTTTTATCCGTATTTACACAATAAAAACACTATTTTTACAACATATATTATGTTACATATTATAAAAATAAAGGGAACTGACAAAATTCCAGATTTTGTCCAAATAAGAGACAAAAAATTGTCATTAATCGCCTATTTCAGAGTTGACCATATTGAAAAAGGTTTAAAAAAAAATAATATAATTGACAAACAAGGAAAACTGACGGAATACATTCAGTCAATTCCATTTGGTAAAATATTTAAATTTAATGAAAATGAATAATCCTATTATAACAATTTCTGACTTACACATCTCTTTCAAAAATAATGAGATTCTAAAAAACATAAACCTAACTATAAATAAAGGTGACTTTATTTATCTAATTGGAGGAACCGGTAGTGGAAAAAGTTCTCTACTAAAATCCTTGTACAAAGAAATTGATTTTCAGAAAGGATCCATTTCTGTTGCAGAGTTTAACTTAAATAATATAAAGAAAAATAAAATTGCATATTTAAGAAGGCAGTTAGGAATTATTTTTCAGGATTTTCAGCTACTTTCTGATAGAAATATTTATAAAAATCTGGAATTTGTACTCCGTTCTACCGGTTGGAAAGATAAAAATAAAATTAAAGAACGAATTACAGAGGTCTTAGACACCGTTCATTTAGAAGGAGTTGAGAAGAAAATGTCTCATGAACTCTCAGGAGGTGAGCAACAAAGAGTTTCTATTTCCAGAGCTCTTCTAAATCATCCAAAAATTATACTTGCAGATGAGCCAACCGGAAATTTGGATCCAGAAAAATCGAATAGTATTATTGAAACTATGAAAGAAATTAACTCTAATGGAACTACAGTAATAATAGCTACTCACGACTATTCAATAATTAAAAATTTTCCTAGTAAAACATATCGTTTCGAAAACAAAGAAATTAAAGAAGTAATGATCTCTTAATGGATTTTGAAAAGAACATATCCCTAAGAAAACTCAATACATTTGGGATTAATGTAAAATGTAAATTTTATTGCAAAGTCCAATCGGAGAAAGAAATGGTCTCTGTAATAAACTCAGAAGAATACAACAATAATTCTCATTTAATTTTGAGTGGAGGAAGTAATGTTTTATTCCTAAAAGATTACGAAGGGTTAATTATTCAGAACGAAATAAAAGGCAAACAAATAACAGAAGAAAAAAATGAGTCTACCATTCTGAGAGTTGGAGCAGGAGAAAATTGGCATCAATTTGTTTTGTGGAGTATAAAAAACGGTCTTTCTGGATTGGAAAATATGGCACTCATTCCTGGGAATGTTGGAGCTTCTCCTATGCAGAACATAGGAGCGTATGGTGTAGAAGTAAAAGATTTTATTGTCTCAGTTGAAGGATTAAACTTAGATACAAAAGAAGCTTTTATATTAAAAAATTCGGAGTGTAATTTTGAATACAGAGATTCTATTTTCAAACACGAACTAAAAGAAAAGGTTATTATAACTCATGTGAATTTTGAGTTAAGTAAAAGTCCTATCAATAATACAAAATACGGTGCAATTAAAGAAGAAATAAGAAGTTTGGGACTTCCTGTTTCTACAGAAAGTATTTGTAAAGCAGTAATTAATATCAGAACAAGGAAATTGCCAAATCCTGAAGTTATTGGAAATATCGGAAGCTTCTTTAAAAACCCTGTAATTTCTACTTCAGAATTTCTTAAAATACAAAAACAATATTCTGAAATTGTAGGATATAAAGTTTCTGACACTGAAACCAAAGTTGCTGCTGGATGGTTAATTGACCAATGCGGATGGAAAGGGTATAGAAAAGGAGATGCTGGTGTACATAAGAATCAGGCATTGGTTTTAGTAAATCATGGCAATGCAACAGGAGAAGAAATTATCTCACTATCTAAGGAAATTCAACAATCAGTAAAAGATAAATTTAAGATTGATATTCATCCGGAAGTAAATATAATCGGATGAGTAAAAGTCAGAAATTAAAAGATAAACTCAGAGAAAATTTTGAGTTTAACCCAACTCCACAACAAGATGAGCTAATAAATGAAATTTCCGATTTCGTAAGCACATTAGGAAACAGAAGTATCTTTTTATTAAAAGGATATGCCGGTACAGGAAAGACTACTTTAGTTTCTACACTTGTAAAAAGCTTGTCGGTAGTAGCAAAAAGAAGTTCGTTACTTGCCCCAACAGGAAGAGCTGCTAAAGTTTTATCTGGATATTCAAAAAAGCAGGCTTTTACCATTCATAAAAAAATATATTGGATTAAAACCAATAGTAAAGGGAATACATTTGTAACTCTGCAAGAAAACCTCAACTCTAATTGTATTTTTATAGTTGATGAAGCTTCTATGATTCCATCTCATACAGATAAAGGTTTTGGGAACAGAAATCTGCTTGCAGACCTTATTGAATATGTGTACTCTGGAACGGATTGTAAATTAATCTTGATTGGTGACACTGCTCAACTTCCTCCTGTTCATTTAGACATGAGTCCAGCTTTAGATGAAAATATTCTTGAAAATGATTTTAACAAACAGGTAATTTGCAAAGAACTAACTCAAGTTGTTCGTCAGAAGAAAGATTCCTTAATTCTGAAAAATGCAACTCAGATAAGAGATATGATTTCTGAAGAAAATTTTAAATATCCAAAAATAGAATGTAATGAAGATGTAAAACGAATAGTTGGTGGAGATGAATTACAAGAACAAATAGAAAGATCCTATGATACACACGGAATTGAAGACACAATTGTAATTTGTAAATCAAACAAAAGAGCATATTTATATAATCAGCAAATCCGGCATAAAATACTTTGGAAAGAAGAAAGAATATCGAATGGAGATTATCTGATGGTAGTTAGAAACAACTATAGTTGGCTGGATGAAGACAGTAAAGCAGGATTTATAGCAAATGGAGATACGGTAAAAGTAAAACACATCCGAAAATATGAAGAATTATACGGGTTTAATTTCGCTCACATTACGATTGAATTAGTGGATTATCCTGAAGAGCCTGAAATAGATGTAATTGTAATGCTAGATACTTTAGAAAGTGAACAAGCTGCTTTAGATTATGAAAAATATAAAGAATTATACAACTTGATTTCTCAGGATTATAACTCTATAAAAAATACATATAAAAGAAATAAAGCTATAAAGGAAGATAAGTATTTAAATGCATTACAGATAAAATATGCGTACGCAATTACTTGCCATAAATCACAGGGTGGGCAATGGAAATCAGTATTTGTAGAACAATCTTATTTTACAGATGAAATGTTGAATAAAGAATATTTTAGATGGTTATACACCTCTTTAACTAGATCTTCTGAAAAATTACAGCTTATTAATTTTTCAGACAAATTCTTTGTTTCCAAATCCTACAGCACTTCCTAATGGGTTTCCACTTGTTCCTTTCTTAAAAGCCATTTATTCAATAATTATCTTCTTTTCTACTGTTCCGTCATTGTATATGTAGAATAGTGT
>ERZ1048686.3507-NODE-3507-length-10007-cov-13.378718_pt1 | contig 10007 bp, 9 predicted proteins | sample MGYA00383099_ERZ1048686 | MGnify/ENA primary metagenome ERZ1048686 (study PRJEB29581, sample SAMEA5548369) | metagenome | biome: marine; feature: coastal; material: water | depth 25 m | study: Short-term variability in the microbial, nano- and picoplankton...
AAGCAGTAAAATATTGTAGCGAACGCTGCAGAAAAAACAAATGAAAAGTTTAAACGTAGTATTTCCACATCAATTATTTCAAAATTCTCCAATTTTTGAAAATAAAGAGCCTATTTATTTAGTTGAAGAATATTTATTTTTCAAACATTACAAGTTTCATAAACAAAAAATTGCTTTTCACCGGGCAACTATGAAATGGTATGCAGATTATGTAACAAAAGAAAAAAAAATAGCTGTAACGTATATTGAATCTACTGAAAAAATAGCAGATATTCGTTTTCTTATTCCAGAATTAAAACGTAGCGGATATACCCATATCAACTATATTGACCCCACAGATAATTGGTTGCAAAAGCGATTAAACAAAGGCTTGAAAGAAGAGGGGTTTACTTATAAACAATATACTTCTCCTTTATTTTTAAATTCAAAAGACGATCTGACTTCTTTTTTTAAGTTGGACAAAAAAAAGTACAATCAGACCTCTTTTTATATTGAACAAAGAAAAAACAATCGAATTCTTCTCGAAACAGATGGAAAACCCGTAGGAGGTTCTTGGACTTATGATACACAGAACAGAAAAAAATATCCAAAAACAAAAACACCACCTCCAATTATTTTTCCTGATACCGACCCTTTTTATGAAGAGGCTAAAACCTATGTTGCTAAAAATTTCTCAAATCATTTTGGAAACCTTACTGATACGCCACTTTACCCAATTAATTTTGATTTGACTAATAAGTGGCTTCATCAATTTTTTGAGTACCGATTTATGGATTTTGGTATCTATGAAGATGCCATTGTAGCCGAAAACTCCATATTAAATCATAGTGTTTTAACTCCCATGTTAAATGTTGGTTTAATTAGTCCTAAAAAGATCATTGAAGAATGCCTTTCATTCGCAGAGCAAAACGATATTCCCATTAATTCAACAGAAGGGTTTGTTCGACAGATTATTGGATGGCGAGAATTTGTTAGAGGTATTTACGAAGCTCGTGGAGTTGATGCACGAACTACTAATTTTTGGAACTTTAAAAAGAAGATACCGCAATCATTTTATGATGGCACCACAGGTATTCCTCCTATAGACCTTACCATTAAAAAGTTGTTAGAAACAGGCTATTGCCATCATATTGAACGTTTGATGGTAGTAGGTAACTTCATGTTATTATGTGAGTTTGATCCAGATGAGGTTTATCGTTGGTTTATGGAATTATCTATTGACAGCTATGATTGGGTCATGGTAACCAATGTATACAGTATGAGTCAATTTGCTGATGGAGGATTATTAGCTTCAAAACCTTATATAAGCGGTAGTAATTATTTAATGAAAATGAGTAATTATAAAAAAGGAGAGTGGCAATCTGTTTGGGACGGCTTATTTTGGCGTTTTATGAATGTCCATCGAGATTTCTTTTTATCAAATCCTCGTTTAGGAATGCTGGTAAGAATGTTCGATAAAATGCCTCAAGAAAAACAACATCAGCATCTCTCAAATGGAGAGTTATTTCTAGAAAACTTAAAAAACTAATAATGCTTTTTAATACGACCTACAAAAATAAAGACTACTCAAAAGAAAGTGCCCTTTCAGTCGGGCCTCCTTTTTCATTTTTAAAAAAAATTAAAATGCGAGGTGTTGGTTCGAGTCGATTAATTATAGAAGAATTAAGTACACAATTAAAACCCGAAAATCTTCACCCCAATTCAATCAGTTATGCCAATATTGAGTTACGAGATAAAGGAATCATTATTCATTTTGGTAATAAATTAGACCGTTATTCATGGATTGTGCCATACTACCGTCTTGTCACTTATAGTAATAAAAGATTTAGCATACATTCAAATGGTCATTTTATAAAGTTTAAGAAAAATAGAAATTATCGAAATAATAAAAAATTTTTAGCCAAGATGATAGATATGAAAATAAATCATCTAGAATTAGATTATTATGATGTTTAAAATCCTGAACGTTACCATTACATTTGTGAATCGATAAAAGAGATAGTTTCTTGTTCTAATGCAATAGTTTTTTCATAAATAGTGGCAGCTTTATTTAAAATATCTGCTGCAAAATCTCTGTCTTTAATGTCTTTAGCGTTAATTCGTACATTAAAGTAGGCTCCAATTACAGCCGCTCTGGCACAAAGTACTCCAACCCCTGCATCGGATAGTGAATTTTTTAAACCATCCTTTAGCATGGCTTGCATAATCTCCATCGATTGAAAGGAGGTCTCCATCACTTTAAATGGAATTTCGGTTGCATATTTGGTAGCATTTTCTATGGAATCTAACCTTATTTTTTTTTCTAAATCAGTATCCTTAGGCATTCTAAAACCATCGATAATTTTATTAAAAGCATTGGTGTCTTCATCAACTAAAAATAAAAGCTGTTCTTTATATTCCTGACCTTTTATAGCCCAATCTGAGAAAAATTCCCAGCGTTCATCCCATCCAGCCTTATGGGCAGACAAATTAGCTACCATGGTTCCTAGAGAAACACCAAGAGCTCCAACATAGGCCGAAATAGAACCGCCTCCAGGAGCCATTGACTCTCCAGCAGTTTCGTCTGCAAAATCATTTAATTTAAAATCAATTAATTTTTTTTCATTATTTTCTAACATATATTCGATGATCTTTTCCTCTGGATGAAAAGGTTTTAAATCATCTAGCCCTAAAGATTTAACAGCAATTTTTATTTTTTCTCTTTCTGAAATTCCTAGAGATCGTTTTTGTTTTATTAAATAATAATCGGCTGCATCCAACATTGCTTGTAGTGGGATTAATCCAATTATCTCAGAACCTGTTACTCTAATCCCTCTTGTCAATGCTGCTTTACAACTTTCATCAAAAGCTTCATGCATGGAAGTAATCGTTATATTGGTTAGGTTGTAAGATATTTGAGCAATTCCGTATTCATCAATAAACCAACCGATTCCTTTCACGGCTTTAAGTTTTCCAGGTACTCGTTCGGGTTCTCCGTTGGCGTCTAATATTTTTTTACCAGTAATCGGATTTCCATCTCTTTTAATTCTACCTGCTTCTCGAATATCAAAAGCTATTGCGTTTGCTCTTCGAGTTGAAGTGGTATTTAAATTTACATTATAAGCAATTAAAAAGTCACGAGCAGATATTGCGATGGCACCTGTTTTTGCTACCTCGTTGTTGTATTGAGTAGAGCCAAAATCAGGTTTCCAATCGGGATCTGATAATTTAGCAGATAGCCCCTCGTATTCGCCACTTCTACAATTTGCAAGATTTTTTCTTTTCTCTTCTCTAGCAGCATTTTCATAAAAATAACCAGGAATTCCTAATTCATTTCCAACTCGTTCTCCTAATTGGTGTGCATATCGAGCGGTTTCTTCTAAACTAATTCCAGAAATAGGAACAAGCGGACAAACATCCGTAGCACCAAAACGTGGGTGTTCTCCAGTATGTTTACTCATATCGATAAGCTCTGCTGCTTTCTTAATCAATCGAAAAGCTGCCTCAATAACTAACTGAGGTTCTCCTACAAAGGTGATAACGGTCCGGTTAGTTGCCTTTCCAGGATCGACATCTAAAAGTGTCACCCCTTCGACTGTTTCAACGATTTTCGATACGATTTCTATAATTTTTGAATCACGACCTTCACTAATATTTGGAACACATTCTATGAGTTGTTTTTGCATTTGTTATTTATTAAATACTAATCTTAAATAATTAATTTTATTGGTTTATAAATTTAAAGAATCAACTGACCATTAATGATCACTTGCTGAATTAAGTTACTTCCAAAAGCATATGGTAAATAGCTATAGGATGGAATTTCTTTGGTAATAATTACGCTAGCATTTTTTCCCTTACTGATACTGCCATGACTGCCACTAAGCCCCATTGCATAAGCTCCGTTGATTGTAGCAGCATTTATCGCTTCTTCTGGTGTTAATCTCATTTTTATACACGCGGTGGCCACTACAAAATTCATATTACCGCTAGGAGTGGAGCCTGGATTGTAGTCTGTAGCAAGCGCTAAAGGCAACCCAGCATCAATAATTTTCCTTGCAGGAGTGTAAGGGATACCTAAAAAATAGGAGCAGGAAGGTAAAGCTACTGGCATAGTTAAAGATCCTTTTAAAGCTAAAATATCATCATCGGTTAAAACCTCTAAATGATCTACACTAAGTGCCTGGTGTTTTACACCTATTGCGATACCTCCAATTGCATTGAATTGATTGACATGTATTTTTGGTATTAAATTATATTTTTTAGCCTCTATTAATAATTGGTGCGTATCGGCTACAGAAAAATAACCTTTTTCACAAAAAACATCTACATACGTAGCTAGCTTTTCCTCTGCCACTCTGGGCAACATATCATTACAAATGTGATCTAAGTATCCTTGTTTATTGTTCTTAAATTCTGGAGGTACTGCATGCGCCCCTAAAAAAGTAGTTTTCACTTTAATAGGATGTTTTTCTCCTAGTTGTTTGGCGACTTTAAGCATTTTTAGCTCTGCATCGAGGGTAAGACCATAGCCTGATTTTATTTCGATAGCACCAGTACCTAAATTCATTATTTGATTTAAACGATTTTCAGATTGAGTGAATAAGTCTTGTTCAGAGGTCGCTTGAAGTTTTTTTGCACTATGAATTATTCCCCCACCATTGGCTGCTATTTCCTGATAAGAAAGACCATTTATTCGATCTACAAATTCTTGTTCTCTATTACCGGCATATACAAGATGACTATGAGAATCACACCAAGTTGGTAAAACGATGCTTCCGCTACAATTAATAATTTTGTCAGCGTCTAAATTGGGTATAGAATCCATTGTACCATAATCATGGATTTTATTATTAACTAAGTAAAGCCACGCATTCTTTATAGTTGGCAGTGTTTTCATTTGAGTACCACATAGTCTATCGACAGGAGTGTCACGGACTTGAAGCAACTCTTTGATATGGGTAAGTAAAATTTTCATCGCATAAAGATAGCAAACCTCTCAAGTATTTAATAAATTTAACGACTTAAAATCTGTAAAATGAAAAATAAAAGCATGGGTATTAATACCATTTGTACTCACATAGGCGAAGTGAAAGATGAACAGTACAAAGGAGCAATTTCTCCTCTTTTTATGTCGAATTCCTATGCGTATGAAAATGTTGAAGTATCAAGATATCCAAGATATTTTAATACACCAAACCAAGAAGCATTGTGTAAAAAAATTGCTGCTTTAGAAAAAACAGAAGCTGGACTCATTTTAAGTAGTGGAATGGCTGCGGTTAGTACAGCACTTTTAGCCTATTTAAAGAAAGGAGATCATGTGGTGGTTCAACAAACTATTTATGGGGGCACTTATAATTTTATTGTGGAAGAATTTCCTAAATATGGAATTGAATACGACTTTACCGATGGTTTTTTAGAGGAGGATTTTAAATCAAAAATAAAAAAAAATACACGAGTAATTTATGTGGAAACTCCATCTAATCCATTGATGAAAATTACAGATTTAACGATGATTTCCAGATTAGCAAAAGATAATGATTTAATAAGTCTAATTGATAACACATTTGCTTCTCCCATCAATCAAACTCCAGTAGATTTTGGAATTGATGTAGTAATTCACAGTGCTACCAAATATTTAGGAGGTCACAGTGATATTTGTGCAGGTGCTATCGCTTCATCGCAAGCACATATTGATCAAATTTGGAATTTAGCAAAAAACTTAGGAGGAAGTTTGAGTGAATATGCAGTATGGCTACTGGAGCGAAGTATGAAAACTTTGGCATTACGAGTAAGGGCACAAAATAATAATGCTAAAATAATTGCTGAATGGTTGACAGAAAATCCATTGGTAAGTCAAGTTTTTTATCCTGGTTTAAAATCGCATCCCAATCATAACATCGCAAAAAAACAAATGAACGGCTATACTGGAATGCTATCGTTTGAATTGGAAAAATCAATAAATGGAAAAACCTTTTTAAATTCTTTACGACTTATAAAACCTTCCATGAGCCTAGCAGGAGTGGAGTCTACTATATTAGCGCCATCAAAAGCTTCCCATGCATTATTAGGAGAAGAAGAACGCAAAAAGCAAGGAATAAGCGAGGGTTTATTAAGACTTTCAGTAGGAATAGAAGATTCCAATGATTTAATTCTAGATTTAAAACAAGCTTTTACTAAAAGTAACTAAATAAAATAAATAATGAAAATAGATATACTAGCTATCGGTGCACATCCAGACGATATTGAATTAGGAGCAGGAGCAACCCTGGCAAAAGAAATTGCTCAAGGGCGCACTGTTGGAATTATAGATTTAACAAGAGGAGAGTTAGGTACTAGAGGGACTGCAGAAACTAGAGACAAGGAAGCTGAAAATGCAAAAAAAATATTAGGTGCAAGTTTTAGAATCAATATGGGATTTGCAGATGGTTTTTTTATCAATGATAAAGAGCATCAAATGAAGCTTATTTCACAAATTAGAAAATACCAACCTGATATTATTTTATGCAATGCCTTTGATGATCGTCATATTGATCACCCTAAAGCTAGTGACTTAACAAGTCATTCTTGTTTTTTAAGTGGATTGCAAAAGATAAAGACAGAAGACGAAAAAGGAGTGTTGCAAAAACCATGGAGACCAAGTAAAGTTTATCATTATATGCAATGGAAAAATGTTGAACCTGATTTTGTGGTCGATGTATCAGGATATTTAGATAAAAAATTAGAGGCAGTATTTGCTTACAAAACACAATTTCACCAAAGAGACTCTAGCGAGCCAATAACTCCTATATCAACAACAAATTTCAAGGATAGTATAAGTTATAGAGCACAAGATTTAGGAAGATTAATAGGAGTTGAACATGCAGAAGGTTATAACGTTGAACGTTATGTTGCCGTAAAATCGTTATCTGATTTAATTTAAAATTCTTGACGCTCTATATTGCGAGGACGTTGTAAATGATTTATATTTGCAACCGCTTTCAAAGCGAATTTAAAATGGTGGTTGTAGCTCAGTTGGTTAGAGCATCGGTTTGTGGTACCGAGGGTCGCGGGTTCGAATCCCGTCTTCCACCCAAAAGCAACAGCTTCTCTGAAAAGAGAAGCTTTTTTTGTGGAATAAATCAAAATAGAATCTAATAGGTAGAAATCCGTAGAATTATTTTAAAATCATTTTATGGATTTACTTTGATGCGCTCTTCTTGATTAGCAATTTCCCATGCGGTAAAAAATATTAGCTTAGACCTCTTTGCTAATAATTCATAATTTATTTTTTCGGGTGTATCAGACGCTTGGTGGTAATCTTCGTGAGTTCCGTTGAAATAAAAAATAACTGGGATATTATTTTTAGCAAAGTTATAATGATCACTTCTGTAATAAAAACGATTGGGATCATTATCATCATTATACGTATAGTCTAACTCTAAGTTGACGTATTTTTTATTTACAGCCTCCGACAGATCGTGTAGACCTTGACTTAATTTGTCGCTACCTATAAGATAGATGTAATTATCATTTCCTTCCTTTTCAGAACCAATCCTACCAATCATATCTACATTTAAGTTCGTTATTGTATTGGCTAGGGGGAATAACGGATTTTCAGTGTAATACCTTGATCCATACAATCCTATTTCTTCTCCAGTTACATGTAAAAACAAAATAGATCTTTTAGGACCATTTCCTTCATTTTTAGCTTGTTGAAATGCATTGGCTATTTCTATTAAAGATACCGTTCCACTTCCGTCATCATCTGCACCGTTAAAAATCTCCCCATTTTCGGTACCTACATGATCGTAGTGTGCTGAAAGTACTATAATTTCTTCTGGTTTTTCAGAACCCTTTATCATTGCGACCACATTTTGAGAAGGATTTCCCTTAGAACCTCCATTAAAATAGGAAGCAGGAATCGGTTGGTAATAATTTTTTTCGTCTATAGGAGCGTCAATTCCGTGATCGATATAAAAATTTCTCAAGTATTCTGCCGCTTTATTATTTCCGTTTTCACCCGTCATTCTTCCTTCCATTTGGTCCCCAGCAAACGTATACAAATGAGTTTTTAAGGCCTCGGAGGTAATGGTCTTGGCGTAATCCTCAGTGGTCTTTTTAATAGACTGGGTATTTTGTGCGGTATTGCAAGATACATTCAACGTGAGAGCGAGTAAGAAAAGAAATCGTGTCATATTTAAAATTTTAAAAAGTTCAATATACAGCATATCTTAAATTTATTTGTAAAAGTTATGTGAAATTTAAATTTAATTATTGTCTCTATATTTACAATTATGAATCCACCTTTAATCATCAGCATTTTAATGCCTGTCAAAAACACCGCATTGTTTTTAAATGAATGTTTAGACTCCATTGTTAATCAAAATGAATTGAATTTTGAATTAATAGCTATTGACGATCATTCGACAGATGAGAGTTATTCAATATTAAATAATTATAGTAATAAAGATTCGCGTATTAAAGTATTTAAAAATTCAGGAAAAGGAATCATAGAAGCGTTGAGATTGGCCTATAAAAAATCATCTGGAAGTTTGATTACCAGAATGGATTCTGACGATATAATGAGCCTAAATAAATTGAAAGTTTTAAAAACTAATTTAGAAAATTTAGGCCTTGGACATGTAGCTTTGGGAAAAGTAAAATACTTTTCAGATAAACCATTAGGGGATGGCTTTAAGAGGTATGAAGAATGGTTAAATTCTTTAATAGAAAAAGGAACAAATTTTAAAGATATCTATAAAGAATGTGTAATTCCGTCTCCTTGTTGGATGGTTTACCGAGAGGATTTAGACCGCTGTAAAGCATTTTCTTCTAATGAGTATCCAGAAGATTATGATTTAGCTTTTCGTTTTTATATGCAAGGCTTAAAACCCATAAAGTGTAATGAGGTGTTACATTATTGGAGAGATTACCCTAGCAGAACATCTAGAACAGATGATCATTACTCCGACAACACTTTTTTAGATATAAAATCTAACTATTTTTTAAGATTGGAATACCATTCAAAAAAAAATCTGGTGATATGGGGGGCGGGAAGAAAAGGGAAGTCCTTAGCTAAAATATTTATTGCTAAAAATATTTCTTTTACCTGGATTTGTGATAATCCAAAAAAAATTGGCAAACTTGTCTACAATCAAGAAATGCTATCATTTAATAAATTAGAGTCTATAAAAAATCCTCAAAGCATTGTAACAGTTGCAAATAAGGAAGCTCAAAGTGAAATAAGAGCTTATTTTGAAGAAAAAAAAAGTATTGAAAATATAGATTTTTTCTTTTTTTGCTAGGCTTTTTTTTGAAATTAAAAACGCTCAAAGTTTTAATAAATAAAAAAAGCGTTTTATATTTGCCACCGCTATTGGAGAAATGGCAGAGTGGTCGAATGCGGCAGTCTTGAAAACTGTTGAGGGTCACACCTCCGGGGGTTCGAATCCCTCTTTCTCCGCAAAAAATAATCGTAACTACCTTATAAAAGTTAGTTGCGATTTTTTTTTAATCCAACGGAACGCTTATAACCAGTTGGAAACTTAAGGCACCAAGCGCATTTGCTCCCATGTCGTTCCAGTCAAAATTATTATTGATAGCGTTATCATCTACTACTTCTTTTAATGTTCCTATAGCCATCGTAGTAGCAAATGAAATAAATCTACTTTTTAATTCTGGTTGTTTTCTATTCCTTAAAAACGTGTAGGTTGCTGCGCTTATTCCCATACAAGTCACCGTATGCATTATTTTGTCTTCGGATTGTCCAAGCATCGTATTGATACCTAACAATACTATTAAGCTGTATTTAATCATCTTTTATTCAATTAGGGTTAATGAAAGGTTTAATTGAATTTAAGTTAGCTGATTAATACATTGATAATGATTGTTTTAGTTATAATTCTTATTGGGTATGACAGACATACTCTTTTTAAAGTTAAACGGATTTTGACTATAATAGTATTGTATTGTATAATAAATATTGTAAAAAATAAATAAATGTATCAATTATGTATCTAAAATTGAAGTTTGAATTATTATATTTG